>Ga0209723_1000111_pt1 | contig 156525 bp, 153 predicted proteins | sample BiotimSIPDNA_2_FD_185750 | JGI IMG/M metagenome (GOLD analysis project Ga0209723, IMG submission 185750) | Anaerobic biogas reactor microbial communites from Washington, USA - Biogas_R2 time_0 SIP DNA (SPAdes) (version 2) | ecosystem: Engineered > Bioreactor > Anaerobic > Unclassified | place...
CCGTTTCCTGGTCACTGGCCCAGGTCACGCTCTGGTTGCTGGCATCCGCCGGGTCAACTGTCGCGGTCAACTGGCTGGTTCCGCCCACGGTAATGGTTTCCGTGACTTTGTCCAGACTTACGCCGGTGACTGCTACAGTTGTGGTATCTTCAGCCTGAACTGCCGGGATGCTGCCTGTCAGCATCGTGAATAGCATGAAAACCGTAAGCACAAACGATAACCAGCAGTTTTTTTCCCTGATGTTATGGAACACGTTATTTCCTCCTCCTTATTTAATTATCATGAAACTTCAGTATCCTAATCCCTTCTTTAATAGCGCTATCTCAATAATCTAAAGATGAATGTTGTTAATTTCTTTTGTCAATTTTTGCCGTATCTAATATCCGTTTTCCCCAAACTATTATGTCCAGGATTGGATTTGCGGCCCTCCCTTCCTGCTATATATTAATTATCTTGTCTTGAATGCACCCTAATAGCCAAATCTCGAATGCTGCATTAGAAGATAGGCAGAGGAACTACCGGCTGCCATAAGTCGATTTTTATTCCACAAGAAATTATTGCCCATCATCATTTATGTTTATGGATATATATTCCTATTGTCTTTAGACACGTTTCATTATAACATAACATAAAATTGTATAACATAACTTTAATGAACTATTTTAATCTGTTTGTATATTTATGTTGTGTTATGTTGCTTTTTGTTTAACTGTTATTGTCTTGTAGCTTTTTCAAGCTGTAATGGGACAATCATTCCAGCAATTTGTTCTTTTTTGCAAAAGAGCGGACTTTCACCGCTTGGATGTCAGCCATATCAGGCATACCATAAAAAAGCCCCCGATATTTATCAGGAGCTTTGTTGCAGTTGTTGTTATTAAAGGGGACGCTCTTTAAGGATACAGGTGCATAGAATTAATATAGAGAAATTACACTAAGTAAATTAAAATGTTCTTAACATATGGCTGGTACTGCTTTGCCAACGGGGATATTCAAGCTCAGTAGGATATACCATCAACGTATATTTATTATCCAGCAGGACTACTTTTACTTTTTCACCCATACGCACAGTTTCGTTTTCATCTAATATCTCAAAGTCCATATTTTTAACCTGTTCGACATATGTTTTTGCAATTATCTCTTGAACTGTAGCAATATAGCCTTCTCCGTTACCCAGCTTTAATTTACCTCTGAATTGCCCATCGTTTCCAGTAATTCTCAGCCCGGCTCCTGCAAGAGCGCCTATAACCCCTTTACCGTCACCGCATAGGGGAAAGATATAAATACCATCCTTATTTTCCATCAACATAGCTTCATTTTTTGTAACTATTGATTCCTTGGCTTGGTAGGCAAATGATATTAATTTATCCGGTTCTTCAAGCTTTTCCGGGATAATAATCACCAATCCTGTATTTGAATCAGGCACACTGTTGTCTTTTATAATATTACAGGCGTATTCAATAAATTCAGGTAAAGCTTCCTCGACAATATCGGCAGAAAAGCTCCTGGCGGTATTATGTCTTCTATATCCAGTCTCGGGATGGGGATATAACCTGTGGCGGCTCGGCCGCGAACTTACACCCCAATGTCTTTCATTTATAACTTCAGCTAATAAACTGGCGTTTTCTCCTCCCCCGCCGCCATCTATTCGCCGGGAATCATCAATGGCAACAATTATTTGCATATAAATTCCTCCCCAATATTTAAAAACTGTATCATTTACAAACACAAAAATTCATTATAATTTTAAGTTTACTTTTGTTATTATATAATGGCTATAGGCATTTTCTATAATAAGTAAACCAGGTTCTAAAAACAAAATAGTTTTATGTTGTACATTATGCGCAATATTGTATTCCCTATATCAATACAGGAATGTTTTTATCCCCTTAATACAAGTTGAGCGGTCTGACAATCACTTTGAAGACAATCAGTCCGCTCAACATATAAGATAACTACCTTTTTAAATTATCTTTGAGTAATTTAAATTATTTCCCCAATCGTGCTCTCTCCATTTCCTGCAGGGTCTTCCTGTCAGGCTTACCAACGCTGGTTCTGGGAATCGCATCAACAAATTCCACATAGCGGGGAATCTTGTACGGAGCAAGTTCTTTCTTGCAGTGCTCAATGACTTCTTCTTTTTCCATGGTTTCTCCAGCCTTGATTACAATAAATGACTTGACCGACTCTCCCTGCTTTTCATCAGGAATTCCTATTGTACAGGCTTCTACTACTTTAGGATGATGATACAATACTTCATCAACATCACGGGGATAGACATTAAAGCCACTTACGATGATCATGTCTTTCTTCCTATCCATGATAAAAACGAAGCCTTCTTCATCAATTTTAACTATATCACCTGTATAGAGCCATCCATCACGGATAGTTTCCGCAGTTTCTTCCGGCTTATTCCAGTATTCGGATATAAATTGTGGCCCTCTGCCAATCATTTCACCCAACTCTCCACGAGGCATGACTTTTGTTCCGGTTTCAACATCAACCACTACCAGATCAGTATCAGGCCAAATCACACCACAGCTGCCAAATTTGCGTTTTCTAAAAATAGGATTTACGGTATAAATATTAATAGTCTCAGACATCCCTGCTCCCTCAATAATTTTACCTCCGGAGAGTTCTTCGAATCTTTGCAGGGTTCCCACTGCCAGAGGAGCTGAACCACAGAATATGCCTTTCAGGGAACTGATGTCGGTAGTAGCAATGTCAGGATGGTTATTGAGCCCAATGATCATTGCAGGAACTGCTGCCCAGATATTGGGTTTGTGTTTGGTGATATTTTTAAGCAGATTATCCGGTGTAGGTGGTTGTACGAGAACAATCGTACCTCCTCCGTATAAGCAGACATTTACATTACAGTTATACGCATAGATGTGATTAAGAGGAATAGGACAAAGAGTAATAAATTCATGAGGATCAACTGCCGGACGGAACCACTCTGAAGTTCTTACTGCCTGGGACATCATCATTTCATTGGTTAATACACAGCCTTTGGGCACCCCGGTTGTTCCCCCGGTATACTGAAGCCTGGCTATATCTGCCGGAAATACATCAATAGCTGGTTCTGCCCCATCAGCTGATTTAATAATTTCATCCCAATCAAAAACACCATCCTGCTTTGGCACTTCAACCGGCTTACCGGCAACCTGAATTGTAATAACTCTTTTTACAGGGGTTTCCTTTGTATTTAGTAGTTGAATGGCTTTTTCTGCATGTTCAGCCAAAACAATAACTGTTTCCGCACCGCTGTCGCTTAACTGATAACTGATTTCAGGAACGGTATATAAATAGTTGGTAGGAACTTCAATAGCACCAATTTTGAAACAACACTGCAAAGATACTACATACTCCGGAACATTAGGAAGCATAATGCTTATCCGATCACCTTTTTTTACCCCCATGTTCAACAAAGCATTGCTTAACCGTCGCGCCATATCGTTTGATTCACCATAGGTCAGTTTACGATCTTCCAGAATGAGATAGGTTTTTTCAGGGTGTTTTTCCGCCCACTTATTGAAGAGATCTTTTAACGGGATATCCGGATAGACTGGTTTCTTTGGTACCCCGTCATCATACATCGCCTCCCACTTGTCTCTCCATTTGACAACATCATCTTCAAAATCCTTCAGCCATGGCTTTTCCATAAAACAAACCCCCTTTAGTTCAAATATAATCCTTTGCGCAAATATTTACAACATTTAAATTTCATATAACAAATATCCATTATTATATTATATTTCTGCGTATTATTAATTTTATCATTTTTTGTTATTGGATATTTCTACAATATTTGTTTTTTGATAATTTACCAGGGTTTTCATGGATATTACCCGAAGCAGAGAAGGGATGCGAGCATGGGACGCAGGGACATGTCCGGAACCGCCGAAAAGCACCATAAATGTCATCCTGAGGAGCTGCAGGCGATGAAGGGTCTCTTTTTAAGACATAATATTGGGATTAGGCCAACGAGATTCTCCCCTAAGGGACTACACCCTCACGGGTACCACCGATACACCCTGTCGGGTGAAATTACCCGGCACTCAGCCGATTATAAACTGGGTTAATGTTAAATTACTTACTTTGAGTGCCGGGTCGCTATTAAGGTTGCTTCGCTATCGTTCAGAAAGATACGCAAAAAAGGACTTAGCGGTCTCGGACCCATTATTTGCGGCGGTGGCGGCGGGGTTTGAAGGCATTACCATCTACTATGGCCAGACTGCCATAAGGTTGCAGGGTTCTGGTGTAACATTCAATGCATAAATCGGCACCACTGGCAACATGCGTCATGATGTTTCGGGTACCGACGGCAGCACTTCTGATAGATTTAGGTGAACCAACCATAGCTTCAGGCAGGAAATGATAATAACCGGAAAATGGATAGGCTTTGCCGGCCTCGTTGTCTTCATAATAACGATATCCGGGAGGATAAGGATGTTCGGGCAGGTGCTTGCCGCTGCCGACTGCCAGGTACTGACCCTCTCCCGGCAGGTAGGTGTACCAGGAGTAATTATTACTGCATTGCTCAGAGGCAAAGTAAAAATCTTCTACATCTATTCCTTCGGCAATAATTAATGCCACCCGTTCTTTTTTTAATCTTTTTTTAATCATACCGGCAATATCAGCAATACTTTTAACCGGATCAGGTGACTCAACCGGGATAATATTGTCTCGCGCATTAACCCGGTATAAGGACCGCTTTGTATTTACCGGAGAACGGAAAACATAACCCCGGGAGGCCACTAACAAATAATCCGGGATTCTAATATTGCTGTCAGCCGCACCGGACCATACATGTACCAGCCTTTCCTGCGGCAATACCATCTGGACAGTTTCAAGCTGTTCCAGATATTCCAGATCTTTTACAGTAGGATTATATAATCCGGCGTAAACCGGTCCCATGCGACTGCAGGTTACTACTCCCTCCAGACCGGTTAAATCGACTTCAGCCTCAATAGGTTGTGTACCGCCAGTCCCTAATATCACCGGAGTATAACCAGTTTCACTTATAAAACGTTCTATTTGAGCAAATAGTCTTTTCTTAATCGCATCCCAGTCCAATTGCTGCTCTGGTTGGAATAAAGCCAAAAAATATGGAGTAGCGTAGCTTAAAAACATAAAATCCGGTTTGTAAAAGTTTTCTACCGCCAGAGCTGTATCAGTAACCCAATCAATACTATCTATTTCCAAATCACCCGGATAAGGGTATAGATCAAGTATTTCACGGACTTTGGAAAGCTTTGAAATATCAATATTGGTATTGGTTTCCCCATTTGCAAAATCAACTATTTCATGTCGAGTACCAGTATTAAGAATAGCAATTTTCATTTTTTACCACCTTTATATAAATCAAGCTCAAGTATTTATCGCAATTAATAATATTCAATTATAACATTTATAATCTTGCTTTATTATTTTGTTATAATACCATTCTGGCAATAGAAATCTTTATCATTCTAAACATTCGATATTATCGCATTTTTCCCTTTAATATCGCGAAATTTGTTATAAATTAAATATTCCAACCTGTAATAATCGCATTAACAACCTTGTCTACCATAAAAGTATAGTCAGACTTGGATAATAGTCAACAGCCATCAGCCTTCCTCTAACAGGATTACACCCGGTATAATAATATCCCTTCACATGTTTTTACGGAATTATGAGTATCAATGATAATAAGTGGCGGGCTTAAATAATAGGCCATTTCCTGGAGACTATTTTCCATGCCTTCCTGCAGAGTAGAAATTATTACTGCATCAGCACCGTCCAAACAATAAGGCAATGATTGTACCTGGTATTCACAGCCATCTTCTACCAGAGGGTCATACGCTTTTATGCAAATACCGCTTTCAGTCAACAGTTTAATTATTTCCAAAGCTGGACTTAATCGGGTATCTGCACAGTTATCTTTCATGGCTAATCCCAATATGGCAACAGTAGCATTTTCCAATTGTTTACCATTATCAGCCAGTGCCTGCCTAAGAACCTGCACGACCTTTGCCGGCCTGGCAAGGTTAATTTGCCGTGCCAGTTCAGATAATGCCAGCTTAAAGCTGTCCGTTTCTCTAATACTGGCCTGCAGGTAACCAAGGGCATTAGGTAAACAGTAACCCCCTACCCCGGGGCCCGATTGCAGTAGTTCCACCCGGGGATGAGTGTTTACTAACTCTCTTAGTTCCTGATTGTCAACCTCCAGTATTCCTGCTAACTCAGCCAGCTCATTGGCCAGAGCCACATTGACATCCCGAATAACATTTTGAACTACTTTAGCTAACTCTGCTGTACGAAAGTTGGAAGCTGCTATTATAGGAGCAGGCGATAAACTACGATAGAAGTCCACAGCAGCCTGCCAGCTTTTTCCATCAGCGGCTGCCAAAATACGCGGATTTGCATTTAACTCAATGAAAGCCCTGGTTTCAGCTATCGTCTCCGGACAATAAGCCAGCATAACATTTTTACCGATTAATTGAGGAGCAATGTATTCCTCACAGGTTCCGGGGATCATAGTAGTTTTAAAGATTATTAAATCATCTTTTACAAGTGCCGGAATGACAATATCCAGACTGGATTGCAGTGAATTCAAATCATGTTCTCCGCTTTCTATTGGATTTATGCCTACAGTTATAATAAAAATTGCCGGTTCTCTATCCAACCGTGATAAATGTTCAGAGACAATTATCTGTTGGCTGCCAATTAAATCGTAAACCAGTTGAGATAAATGCATATTATTAAAGTACTCATGAATTTTGACCCGATTATGCCTGATATCATCAAGTTTATTTTTATCAATATCAATTCCAACTACCTGATAACCTGCCAGAGCAATCCAGGCAGCAATCGGTAAACCTATATGCCCCAATCCCAGAACATAAACAGTTTTGTTCATTAACGGCCTCCTCTTACAGAGGATATGGTAATTATTGCTCCATGACCCTCTGTCCTGAACTTGATACATGTTATTATTACTGGTAAAAAAAAGTGCATAAGGATATAGGGGTTTTAATTTAAACCTTGCTATAACCTAAGATTGGATAAATAATAGAATATATATCAATAAACGGGAGGAAGTTACTTTGGATGCTCAGCAACTCCGGGATCACGGATGGCTAAAAAAGGTAGAAGGTATATATATTATAAAAATGCCTATGCCCTTTCCCCTAAAAGAAAATAACTGTTTTCTGGCTGAAACTGATCAGGGCTGGGTAATCATTGATACTGGTGTCAACCGCGAAGAAAATCGGGAAATATTAAGGGCTGTGTTAGCAGCTATAGGTATAACCTGGCGTCAGATATCAAGCATTTATCTTACTCATTATCATCATGACCATATAGGTTTGGCAGGTTGGTTGCAGGAGAAATGCGGAGCAAAGGTTTATCTGTCCCCGCCTGATATCATGACTTTTAAAACCTATCTAATGAGCGATTCCTACATGGATAAAGTTCATGACGCCTGCTTAATGGCAGCCTGGCCATTAGATATGGTAAGCGAACTGGCTAATGATTTTATCAGTATTAAACCTTTGCTGGAACCATTTCCGGAACTTAGTCCCTTATATTTGGATCAGACCTTATCCTTAAACGGAGAAAATTATGCGGTCATAGCTATTCCCGGCCATACCGACGGACATTGTGTTTTCCACTGTGCAGAAAACCAGGTGCTTTTTTCGGGAGATAATATAGTAGGTCATACATTATTACATTTAACTGATTGGCCACAGAATGGAATTAACAATCCATGCGATACACATCTCTCAGCTTTAAACCGTTTACAGCAAATGCCTGTTAAAACTGTACTGCCCGGTCATGGTCAAGTGTTTTCCAATCTAACTGAGCGCATTAATCTTATTAATAATCACCATAATAAGAGAAAAGCCCTGGTTTATGATAATCTGCACCGGCCTATGACTGCATGGGAACTGGCCAAAACTTTTTCCAAATCCCATACCTACATACATATCCGAAGATTATTACTGGCGGAAACCCTGGCTTATCTGCAGTCATTGCTTCACGAATCCAAGGTTGAATGTAGCCTGGTAAACGGTAGTTATATTTATTACCGTAAATCATAGGTAACATCAAACATTCTTGTAAAAGACTGCGTTTTCCTTTAGTATTTAACCTATCAGGAGGTGGAACATAATGGAGCAATCTACAAGAACTATTGCAGAAAGTGCAACAACCTTAAGTCAAATCATTCTACCCTCGCAAACCAATCCGGCAGGAACCGCCCATGGGGGTGAACTGCTCAAAATGATGGATAATTGTGCCGGCGCCTGTGCCACTAAACATTCACGCTCAATTGTAGTAACCGCAGCCATAGATAATATTAATTTTCATGCACCCATCTATATGGGTAATATGGCTACCTGTAAAGCCAATATAACCTATGTTTCCAACTCGTCCATGGAAATTGCGGTGAATATTGATGCGGAAGATTTGCTGCAGGGTAGCAAACAATGCTGTATGACCGCTTATTTTACTTTTGTGGCTCTGGATGAGAATTTGAAGCCTAAAAAAATCCCCCAACTGGACTTACAAAACCCGATAGAGGAAGCAGAATTTGAGGAGGGACGCCGGCGTAGTAAGGAACGAAAAGAAAACCCGAAGATTTGCTGGATGTCCTTATACTAGAATATTCTTTCAATTTTTTTTATCCAGAGAAGCAAAACTATCCACCTTATAAAAGTGGATAGTTTTTTATTTATTTGCTTCTAATCTATTATTTTGTTAATTGACGGTTAAGGATAAACAAATTATCAAACAGTTCAGCAACAGTGATTACGCCCACTCCACCCGGAACCGCACTGGCTATACCGGCTTTGGCACGGGCATCCTCATGAACGTCGCCAAACATTTTACCATTGGCATCAAAATTAATTCCTGCATCAATTATTACCCCGCCCTCTTTGACCATATCCGGGGTAATAAAGTTCATTTTTCCCAAAGCAGCTACCAGGATATCCGCATTACGGGTTTCATTTTTTAAATCACGGGTTCGGGTATGACATAGAGTTACTGTACCGTTTTCCGAAGTCATCATTACTGCCAGAGGATTACCCAATATGGTACTGCGGCCTACAATGGTTACTTTGCGGCCTTCTATCGGAATATCATTATGTTTAAGCATGCGAACAACTGCTTTCGGAGTAGCTGGTTTTACGCCTTCCTGTCGGCTTATCAGTTTACCCAGATTGTAATTATGAATCCCTTCAACATCTTTATGATAATCAATCAGGTTGGTCAGCAGGTTTCCATCCAGATGTTCGGGCAGAGGTTTTTGCAGCATAATTCCATTTACATCCGGGTCATTATTCAGTTCACATATTATTCTCTCCGCCTGTGATTGTTTCGTACCGGCAGAAAGGCTGTATATATCTACTTCCACTCCGGTTTCATGGGCAAATTTACGAATACCTCTGATATAGGCTTCAGATGGCTGATCATTGCCAATGTGAACGACTACCAGATTAAGTTTTATATTTTTGGCTTCCTCCTGTAACTGTTGCTGAATTTTTTCCCGAATTTCCTTGCCGTAAATTATCACTTCTATATCCCCCTATTACTTCTTAATTCTTTTAAAATACTAATATCGTCCGCCACGCCTTCAAAAGGAGTTTCCAGAATAAAGGGACGGTTCATAAATAATTCGTTTTGCAACAATTTCAAAAACCCGTCTATTCCTATCATTCCCTGTCCTATGTGAGCATGACGGTCACGATGCATTCCCTGTTCTTTTTCACTATCATTAACATGAATTACCCTTATCTTCTCTCTGCCAAATAAATTATCCATGGTCGCCAATAAATTTTGCATTTCCTTTTCAGTCGACCAGGAATATCCGGCAGCAAAAGTATGACAGGTATCGAAACATATTCCTACCTGTTCACGCCGATCTACCTTTTGAATTATACGATATAATTCCTCAAAATTACGACCCAATTCTGTTCCCTGACCAGCCATGGTTTCAAGAAGGATCATAGTGTTCCCGGTGTATTTCTCCAAAACCCGGTTTAATAATGAAGCCACTCTCTTCATACCCTGCTCCGGTGTGGAAGTAGTATAGGAACCGGGATGCAGTACCAGATAATCAGCCTGAACCTGGTCACAACGGATCAAATCATGTTCCACTACTTCCAGGGCAAATGCATAGATATCTTCTTTGGCTGCAGCCGGATTACATATATAGGGTATATGAACTACTATCGGCTTAATATTATAATCTTCCTTTTTCGCTATAAAATAGTCTATTTCCTCCTGAGATAATTCTCTGGCACCTCTTCCCCGCGGATTACGCAAAAATACCTGTAAAGCTTCTGCTCCTATGTTAAACGCTTCGTCAATGGTATGTTTGAGTCCTTTCCCTATTGGTAAATGCGCCCCTATCCGAGGTTTCATATGAGTTAATCACCCCACCTTAAAATGCATTTTCAATATGATTGATATTTGCTTTTTCTCCATCAAACAAAATGGTTATTACATCAAAACGCAATTCTCTGAAATTGCCATCAGTCTGGTTTAAATAAATCAGAGCTGCCTTTCTGATATGCTGTTTTTTCTTATAGGTTATAGCTTCTTCAGGAAAGCCAAATTTGGTATTGGAACGAGTTTTAACTTCTACAAATATTATATCCCGTCCCTGCGTGCAAATTATGTCCACCTCACCATAGCGGGTATAAAAGTTCTGTTTTATAATTTGATAACCCTTCCTGCGAAGATATTCGGCAGCCATAGCTTCACCTTTTTTTCCTAACTGATGATTCATCATTTCCCCGCTTACATCTTTTGATTCATTCGGAAAATAAATGCCAGGATTTCTGCAATTACCGGATATAATTCCGCAGGTATTTCTTCATATAAATCCAGGGCCATAAGATAATCGGCCAATTGCCGGTCTTCTTTTATCAAAACACCCGATTCACGCGCAATTTCCCTGATTCGCTCTGCTATGTAGCCCCGCCCTTTGGCAACTACCACCGGGGCTTCATCCTGATCCGGATTGTATCGCAGGGCTACTGCCTTGTCCAATAATTTATCGTCCTGCATGGTTCCTCCTATACAATAACATCAATGCTAAATCTGCCTGTTGCCGGGGCTTCTATTTCAGAAAATTGCAGACGCTCACCAGGTAAATCTGCTGTAGATTTGGCTATTTTTATACCCTTATCAACTACTTTATATCCCAGGGCAGATAATTCATTTTCCAGATTGGCTGCATTAGCACTCAGGTGTTCCTTTACAGTCGAGTTTTGGACCACTCCCTGTATTTCCAGTATTCCGCTTTTGTTCCAGTCTACATGAAAAACCACCAGCCCCATTCGGGAAGTATCCAGGGAAACAATAAAACGAATATGATCCATAGATTTGAGATCCCGTTTATTCTCACGATTTAACCGCAATTCGCAATGATATAAATCGTTATCCATTTTAACCGGAAAAGAAAAATAAAAATAGGGTAAAGGGGCTTCGGAAGCCGGACGGCTTATGGCATTAAACAATTGCTGGGCGGTCAGTTCTTTTTCCAGGCCGCCAAGTTTACTAACCAATTCTGTTAACTGAGGGTTACGATTAATTTGAATTTCATTTTCCAGAATATTCTTTACCCAGGTTATAGCTCTGACCAATTCTGGTCTGCTCTGTATTAACTGCTGCAAACGAGGGCCTATAGACTCTTTGTCCCCGGGCACAACTTCAGCCTCACTTAACAGGCCGGTCAGCATATTCAGAACTTGAGCAAGGCGCTGGCCGGTAGTTGTCTCTCCGCTTGATGGAAACGCAATATTAGTTTCACCTGTCGGGATTAATGTAATAGTTCTTCCATCCACTGCCGAAGCAGCAGAACTTGGTGCAGCAGTCATATTTACAGGCAGGGAGTCCCCACCCCGACCGGTTGAAAGATTCACTGAATCTTTGATGGTCTCGTTATTTTGATTAACAACCATAGCGTTATTTATGCCGGTCATATTATTTGATGGTGGCATAGGAGAAGCCTGGTTTGGGGTTGCATTGACACCCGGGTTTACAGTTTGGCCTATATTGATATTGAGAGTGGTATTAACCGAAGTTTGTGAAATACTTGGGTTTTGGCCCGTGATTGTACCTGGATTCTGTGTTAGTTTGCTTAACACCTGTACCAGATCCTGTACTAAACGGGCTATATTATTATTGGTTGAGGAAGCTGACTGGGCGAGCAAAGATAATGCTTCCCGGGTAATGGGAATCTGATTTTTAAGAGCAAAAGCAGCTAATTCCAAATTTCGGGCTGAACTTTCACCCAATAGAGCTGTACCTCTGGCTAATTCGCTCATCATTGATTTGCTAACCGGTAATTCATATTGAATTAGTTTCTGAGCCATTACAATATTACTGTCTCTCACTGGCAGTCCAATCTCTTTTAAATTAGCTGACAGATTAGCTTTCTCCGCAGTTTCCAGCGCCTGAGGGGTTAATACTTTCAAATAAGCTTTACCATTACGAAAGTCATCTACCTGTAAAAACAGCTGCTGTCCTTTACTGACTGCCACTTCAGTCAAAGCTTCAATCATCCTGCCTTTAAGCGCCAGGACAACCAGCCCGTCCAGTTTGATATCCTGAACCACTCCCCTTAAAATTTCACCTTTATTCAACTGCAGTCCCTGGTCATTGGGACTGAGAATATTAAACATTACTTTACTTAAAGAGACCTGGCTGCTCTCCATAATTACCTCCCGAAACCATCGACTTAACCGGTTCAAAACTCACTCTGTGCAAAGAACATGGTCCGTTGGTTATTAAAGCCTCCATATGTCCGCGGGTTGCATAGCCCTTATGCTTAGCAAAACCATACCCCGGATAAACTTCGTCCAGTGACTGCATCAGGTTATCCCGCTCAACTTTGGCAATAATCGAAGCACATGCTATGGACATACTTAAAGTATCACCTTTAATAATTGATTGTTGCTTAATATTTATATCGGATAATTTCATGGCATCAATCAGTAAATAATCCGGTTGGGGGTTTAAACTGGCTGCTACCAGTTTCATAGCTTCAATGGTAGCCTGATAAATATTTATTTCATCCAATCGCGGACAGAATATGTATGCAACTGCCCACGACAAGGCCTGTTTCTTTATTTCATGGGCTAAATATTCCCTTTTGGATGATGATAGCTTTTTCGAATCGTCTACCCCGGCCAGGAAAAAATCCCGGGGCAGAATAACAGCTCCGGCTACTACCGGACCGGCAATCGGCCCCCTTCCCACTTCATCAATACCGGCAATAGTTTTAAATCCCCGTTGATATGCCTGCTGCTCAAATAAATGCATTTGCATAATGCGTTGTCTTTCTTGAAGAATGGTTTCATCAATTGGTTCCATATTTTTTCCCCGCAATCAGTGCAATCTGCTCAGTAACCTGCCAACCTTGTAATATAGCCTGTCTTATTCCACCTACCTGCCAGGCATCACCGATAACTGACATGCTTATATCATAGTTCTGAAAAGATTCAAACAAGCTGCGTTCGGGTTCATAACCGGCAGCAATTACCGCATAATCTACCGGGAGAATACCCCGACCGCCCTGGGAATCTTCGATTAAAAGGTGATGAGGATTGCTGCCGGTTACGCGGCTTTGCATTAATGCAATAACTCCTGCTGATTGCAGATGATCCAGCAAATCCCGTCGGGTTTTCTTTTCCAAATTATCTGCCAGTTTGTTTTGCTGTTCAATCACCGTAACCTGATTGTCCTTTTCCAGCAGAAAATGCGCAACTTCACATCCATTGGCACCTCCGCCAATCACTGCTACTGATTGTCCATTTATTACTATCTGTTCCTCCAGAACTTCTTCTATGGACAGCAAGAATTTTGAATCGGTTTCCAATCCATATATGATTTTGGGTGTTGATCCAGTTGCCATGATTACATGGTCGAAATGATGATCATTTAACATTTCCGGTACAAAAGCATGCCCCAGAACCATCTCCACCCCGGACTGCAATATCTGTCGGTATAAATAATCGCGAAATTCTTTTATGCGATGTTTATTGGGAGGGATGCAGGCAATATTCATCATGCCCCCCGGTTGAGATTTCTGTTCCCATAAAGTAACTGCTATTCCGGCATCATTTAAAGCCAAAGCTGCCTGCATACCGGCTGGTCCACTGCCAACCACCGCTACGCGGAATTGGCTGGAAGGCTCCTTCTGCCGCACCATCCGGAACTCCCTGCCCGTAACGGGATTAACCGTACAATGAGTAGGTAAACCCTTGAAATTATTACCTATACATTCATTGCACATAATACAGGGACGGACATCCCGTTCATCTCCCCGGGAAACTTTAAGGGCCCATTCCGAATCAGCCAGCCAGGGCCTGCCTAAAAATACAAAATCGGCTTGCCCGGATTCAATAATCTTTTCAGCCATAACCGGATTACGAATTATTCCTCCGGTTATAACCGGAATATTTACTGCCTGCTTAACTTTTTCCGCCAGATAAACCCGCCAGCCTTCTACATAAGAAGCCGGTTCAATACTGGTTAAGCCGGACGCATAAGTACCACAGGAACAATGGATAGCATCCGCTCCAGCATCTTCAACCTCCTGGCAAATAATAAGACTTTCTTCCATCTTTAAACCGTCAGGAACAAAATCATCAATATTAAGACGAACGCTGATGGCCAATTCCGGTTGAAAGTGTTTAATATCTCTTATTATTTGTAATAAAAATTGCATACGATTATGCAGGGAACCGCCAAATTCATCATCTCTTCGATTAGTATCAGGTGATAAAAACTGATTAATCAGATAACCATGCGCGGCGTGAAGTTCTATTCCGTCAAACCCTGCCATACTGGCAATCATAGCCGCACTTACAAATTTAGCTCTTATAATATCTATTTCTTCAGCAGTAAGCTCGCGGGGCTTTTCTCTCATAAATGGGCAGGCCAGGGGAGAGGGGGCAACCGGCGTATTGCCCTCGGTTACTATGGTACTGGTTTGTCTGCCGGCATGAAACAACTGAATAAAGGCGCAACTGCCATGAGATCTAATCGCTGTAGCCAGACGGGATAACCCCGGTATGTAACGCGGATGGTCGATATGAATTTGCCCGAAGCCTTCCCTGCCGACCGGTGAATCAACACAGGCGGCCTCAACTATTATCAATCCTGCTCCACCACGGGCCCGGCTCTCATAATAATTAATATTGTTATCAGTTATTTCTCCATAACTGGATGCATACCCGGTAGCCATAGGGGCCATAACCAAACGGTTAAATATCTGACAATTTCCTATATAGGCCGGTTTAAAGAGATTAGGATATTTGTTCATATATAAACTCCCCCCCTACTCTATTATCCTATTATATCACAGGGGCAGGCTGCCAATTGTTCAGGAATCATAGCAGAAGGGGTCACCTAATTGATTGCGGGTATGATTTAAAACGCTTTTTAAAACTGGTAAATCACTGTGGGATAAATAAGGTTCTTTCCCGGCTTCAATCCTTTTAATCGTATCTTCAACCGGAACTACCCGGAAAAAAGTCCTGCCGTTATCAGTATAAGAATGCGAATAGGTGGGCGTATAATTTACACTTTTTAATCTAGTCCGGTTATCTTTAAAACTCTTAACCAGTTCTATATTTAAAACAATCCCGCTGTTTCTTTCCTGTCCATGCTGGTGACTGATAAAATTGCCCATTGAATAAATAACAAATGCATCCCGGTCATCAATTTTTAGCGTTTCCATGGTTTGAATTACATGAGGATGACTGCCCAAAATAATATCTGCACCAGCGCTCAAAAACTTAATTGCCATTTGGCGCTGTTCCTCAGTTGGTCTGGGTTGGTACTCCTGGCCCCAATGCAGCACCAGAACAACAACATCAACCTGAGGTCTGAGCAGGGCAATATCCTGTACAATTTTTTCCGGTTGTAAATAATTAAAGAAATAAGGATGTTCCGCAGGCACCGGAATACCATTAGTAGAGTAACTGTATGCCAGATAACCAACTTTAACCCCCCGAATATCCTTTATTAAAAACTGCTGACTCTCTTCCCGACTGGCATAAGTACCGGTGGTATCCAATCCCCGACTGTGTAAAACCTCCATGGTACGCAAAGCCCCCTTATAACCTCTATCCAGAATATGATTATTAGCAGTTATAATCAGATCAATGCCCGCTTGTTTAAAAGTATCGGCTATTTCATCCGGACTGTTAAAGAGAGGATATCCTGCATAGCGACTGTCTGGTCCGGCCATGGGAGCTTCAAAATTTGCAGAACAATAGTCTCCTTCTTCAATTAAAGGTTTTACCGGCGTAAAAAAGGTATCAAAATTATAACTTCCATCCGCTTGCTGACCGGATAAAATCTGGGTATTATGCATCAGGCAATCACCAATAGCAGTAATATTAATGGTTTCATATAATTTCTCTTCAGAAAGTGGCAATTCATCTTCAGCATTAATAACGACCGGTGCGTTGGCACTCAGATACCCATGGATTATTGCCGCAGAACACATTCCGGTAATTACAATTATTATTATCAATATCGTCCTTTTCAGCATGCTCGCCACCCACCAAAAGCATTCCATATTTAATAGTAAAGAAGAAACCCAACAGATATTGAGTTTCTTCTCTAATTGTAACCTGATTTTTTATTATAGTCTTGCGAAAAACTGAGAAATTAATTACTTTTTCAAGTTCATCTCCCATTCGTCCTTGGCATCTACTGTAAGGGTAACCTCAAAGCCTTCTTTTTTGGCCAGTTTGCTTACATTCTCTTTAGATACCTGACTGGTACCTGTAACTAATATTTCTTTGGCTCCGCTATCAATAGCCTTTTTACACTTTAAAACCGGCATAGGACAGCTTAATCCCCGCACATCGACTTTTTCCATTATAATACCCCCTACTCCTCACGAAAACTCCAGCCAATCCATCCCATCAGCAATATGCCTGCTACACAGGCAATTTGTCCGTAAGTTGCTACTCCGGCTGGACTGGCTGCCAGCATAAAGTTATGAGCAAAAGCTGCCCCTACGATCATTCCAACTACAACTGCTGCTGCGTCCATATCTCCTTCACCGGACAGAATCAATTGACGCAAAGGACATCCACCCAGGAGGGTAGCAGTAAGTCCAACCAGATATAAGCCCAGAAAGTTCCATATATGCATTGTATGAGCAATAGGCTGTTCAGCAAACCCTGGTTTGAAAAACCCAAAAACAATATTCAGCACCAGAGCACCAATAAATATTCCTATAAAACCGATTATAAGATAATTATCCCTTATTAAGATGAAATCACGAATTCCACCACTTAAACAAAGTCTGGTTCTCTGAGCTAAAAACCCTACCAATAACCCGGCCAATAAAGATATCGCCAACGGTGCAACCATGGAACCCGGCCCTTCCTTGCTGAAGAATATTGGTCCGCCCGCATCGGGATTAAATACGGTAGCTTTTAGTAATAAAAACAGGAAAAAGACAAAAATGATTGGTAATAATAATCCCCCGGCATTGGAATGACTGGACTCCGCTCTACCCAGATTAAATCCTCGTCTAAGGAAGAAAACGCCGCTGCCTACTCCGGCAATAAACCCTATAAAGCCAACTACCGCGTTAAAGTCCCCGCCTGCCATACGCAAAACATCGCGTAACGGACAACCCAGAAATACCAGGGCTCCAATCATCATAAATACACCCATTACAAACCTTACCGTCGTAGCAGACCCTCCCCGGGACTTAAATTCACCGGAAAAGATTGCTGTTAACAGAGCTCCCAGTATAATGCCAATTATTTCCGGACGCATATACTGTACTACCCCGGCGCGATGTAAACCCAGTGCTCCTGCTATATCCCGCTCAAAACAGGCGATACAAAAGCCCATGTTAGGGGGATTGCCCAATTTAACCAATATGACTGCTATTGCACCAATGATCAAACCGGTAATGAGAATAAACCACTTTGCTCGATCCATCTTCTTTCTCCGCCTCCATTCATAACTATTGGTTATACCTTATATTCATCATATTATAGCAATTCGATAAAATATTATTTATTCCTGCAAATAATATACTTAAATTATGTTTTAAGAATTACATTTTATGCCATCCGCCTTATTGTTTATAAACACTTACAATTTAGCCTCTTCTACTTAAAGGCAATACCATGTAGAATTAAATCGACAGATTCAATATTTTCAAAAAGGCTGGGTTAGCGAGTATAATGAATAAGTTTGAACATAACAACTCAGATATGGAATCAGATTATCCCCAAACAGACTGGGATGAGAACGAATCATATATGGATTGGCTGGAAGATGAGGATGGTTCATATCCCAGTCGTATACCCATGTGGCTGAGGTTCACAGCTTTAATAACTGTTTTAGCTTTTGCAGCTTTAATTGCCATTACCTATTGGCCAAATAATTTTCAGCCCATAGGTGAACTTTTATTAAATTCTTCCTCGTTAAAGGCGACTATGGATAACCAATTGCTGGAAGCAGTGGTTAAAATTGAGGCTGAAGGGCAGGGCTTAAACCAATCTCCCCGCCAGGGAACCGGTTTTAACATTGATTCTAAGGGAATTATTATTACCAATCATCATGTAATTGAAAACGCTTCGCGAATCATAATTCGTTTTCCGGATGAGGTCCCCTGCAAAGTAATTAGCTGGGAAAGTAAACCGGAATATGATTTAGCCGTATTGCATCTGGAAAAATCTGATTTACCTTATGTAGCTTTGCAGCATGAAGTCCCGGTGGCGGGCGACCAGGTTATGGTAGTAGGAAATCCGCTCGGATTAAACAATGTAGTAGTTGAGGGAACGGTAGGTGGTTATCTGAACATCCAGGACAAAGCTGAACAGGCTTTCAGTATCCATGCACCAATTTATCCCGGCAATAGCGGCAGTCCGGTCTATAATCAGCAGGGCAAAGTGGTAGGAGTAGTTTTTGCCACCTATAAAGCTGATAATGATAACAGTGATGAAATAATCGGATTGGCTATGCCGGTAAGAGAATTACTGGCCTGGGATCAATAAACTTTTTCATTTAATACCAGATCATAAATCTCACCGGTATCGGTATTAATTTCATACCACCCAAAAGTAGCACTGTGTGATTCATCAGGATACTCAATAATATCATAAACATGAAAGACATATATACTGCCCGGTTGTTGTTCTGCTTCTATGATCATAGTAGCAAAACCACCTTCTATAGTCCTTTTCCCTTGAGATTCCATATTTCTCCACTCAGGTTGCCAGGCGAACAATATGTTTCGTGCTGATTGTAATTTGTCACCTTCAGGGACTACCGGGTTACTTTGTTTTTCAGCGGTATCTGAATTATTTCCTGGTTCTGCTACTGGTTGCGCTGAGTGATTACTTACGGTTGGGCTGTTATGATTTGGTAATATTGAGGAACAACCACTTAAAACTACTGCCATAATGACTATAAGTAACATAGTTAATTTTAGTTGTGTTCGTAAAGGATTAAATCGTTCTCGCCAAATTTGCCGCATAGATTAAATATACCTCCTTGGATAATCCTTAAACTCCATTATGCTTTGGTTAAATAATCATCATCCAGGCTTATCCTGCCCAGCGTACCGCTTCGATAATCAATCAACAGGTGCTGGCAGGTCTTTTCCAGATCCAGCGAACCACCTTTTAACAAATGTCCTCTTTTACGGGATATCTGATCCAGTATCTCTTCACCTCTGGCATCTAAATCAGTTACTTTATAGTAATCACTTAAAACTTTAGGAAATCGGGTCTGCAATATATCAATTAAATATAAAGCTACTTTTTCTTCCTCGTAAGCATTTTCTCCGATAATATTCAGCAAAGCCAGCTTCAATCCCTGCTCAGCATTATCTATTTTTGGCCACATTAATCCAGGTGTATCCATAAACTCAATATCATCCCGCACTCTAACCCATTGCTTGCCTCGGGTAATGCCAGGTTTGGCGCCAGTTCGCGCCGCCTTTTGACCGACCAGGGTATTTAAAAAGGTTGATTTGCCTATATTGGGTACTCCGGTAATCATAACCCGGGCAGGTCTGACCCGATTGCCTTTAGTAATCATTATATCTGCTTTATCCTGATAAGCCTTGCGCAGCGTTTCAATAACCTCTTTTTGTCCTTTACCGCTTATGGAATCCATGGCTACCGCCATAAACCCCTGCTCTCTTAATTTTTTTATATAGCCTTTGGTTGAAGCTGGCGCTGCTAAATCAGCTTTATTTAGCACTATGACCACTTTCTTGCGCCGGGCGATCTTTTCCAATTCCGGATTGCGACAGGAAAAAGGGGCGCGGGCATCCAGGAGCATTACTACAATATCAACCATTTTAATATTTTCTTCTATAGCCCGTTTAGCTTTGACCATATGACCCGGATACCAATTAATATTCAAGCATTTAAACCTCCATATTATTTTTAGGGAAACTATTAATTATTTTATTATATCCCCAATAGCAAAAAGGAGAATACCCTGCGGCATTCTCCCGTTTAGAATATTTCGATTAGAAACGGCCTTTTTCCTTGACTCTGGCCTTCTTACCAACCCGATCCCGTATATAAAACAGTCTGGCCCGGCGAACTTTACCCCGTCGGGTTACCTCAATAGCAGCTATTCTGGGAGTATGCATCATAAAAGTTCTTTCTACCGCCACCCCATAAGTAACTCTTCTGACTGTAAAAGTCTGAGACAGTCCGGCGCCTCTGATTTTTATTACGGTACCCTCAAATATCTGGATTCTTTCCCGGGTTCCTTCAACAACTTTTACATGTACCTTTACGGTATCGCCAGGTCCAAAATCAGGTAAATCGTTTTTGTATTGTTCTGCTTCAATACTTCTTATAATATCGTTCATCTATCCGACCTCCTTCCAACAGGTGTTCATACAACCTTTATGTTGCAGCGGACCACCTTTTATAAAGCCATAACAAAGAAATTATATCATCTTTGGCAACCTAAACTCAAGCTGGAAAATTTATTTATTATAATTAATCCTGTTTACAAAGGTTTAGCATTAGAACTATACCATTCATCTCCCAATAAACGGTCCAGAATGATTGATACGGCACTTCTAACCGATAAATGATTGTAATCTGCCAGCGGTTGAATTGGCTCCAGGATAAGATCACAGGCTTCCATACAGGATTTTTCCATTCCCCAGCCAGTACCAAATAATATCAGATAAGGCCTGGGGTCATTCTTTATCAAGTCTTTTAATGCTTTATAGGAAACGGTATTGGGATATATTCTCGCATCTGTAGCAATGGTTACCGGTACCTGGCCACATTGCTCTTCAATCTGTTTTTTTACTTCCTGAAGATTGGCAGTAAGAGCCAGAATATTGAAGGCTTCTTTTCTATCCGGATTATAGATGCCTCCATAACCGGTTCTCCAATAATCCAGGATATCATTAATCAACTCCTGTTGATTGGAAGAAGAATGGACTACGAAAAATTTCTCTACGGCATAAGTACAGGCGGCCCGTGAAATATCATGTAAATCCAGGTTAGTAACTGAAGTAGTTATAACCTCCCCGCGTTTGTTGTACATGGAATTATGCAGCAGGGCAATATATATGTTGGATTTCTTCACTCAACTTGCTCCCCATGAAATAATATTTCTTCCAATAACTGTCGTTCATCAGCATCATATTCCCGGTTTAATAATAAATCCGGTCGTTTTAACAGGGTGGTCAATAAACTCAGCTTTTTACGATAACGGCGTATATTCTCATGATGTCCGGAAAGGAGTATTTCTGGTACCATTTGCCCTTCATATACCGCCGGTCTTGTATATTGAGGATATTCCAGCCAGCGGGAAGAAAAACTTTCCTCCACTGCTGAGTTTTCATCCCCCAACACCCCCGGTATTAAACGAATTATTGCATCCAGCATCACCATAGCCGGTAACTCACCGCCGGTTAATATATAATCCCCTATAGAAATCTCTTCATTTATACGGTTAAAAATGCGTGCATCCACACCCTCATAATGTCCACATAAAATAACCATATGCTCATATTGGGATAGTTGTCTGACCTTTTTCTGATTAAGCCTGGTGCCCTGGGGAGACATATATACCACATATGTATGGGCAGATGTTACCTGACCAAGAGCTTCTCCAAGCACATCAGCCTTCATAACCATGCCCGCGCCCCCTCCATAAGGGTAATCATCAACCTGACGCTGTCTGCCGGGAGCAAAGTCTCTGATATTAATAGTATTGATTTCAACCAACCCTTTTTCCTGAGCTCTTTTTATTATACTTTCCGCCAGGGGCGATACAAACATTTGTGGGAAAAGGGTCAGTATATCATATTTTCTTATACTCAACTTATTCTCTCCTGATTTAGCCGTCATCTTCCAATAATCCGGGCAATAGATTGACCAGCATTTTATTTTCAGATAAGTCAACTTTAATGATTACCTGCTTTATAGCTGGAATTAGTATTTCCCCATACTGTTCTGATTTTATTACATAAACATCATTAGCGCCGGTTTCCAGAACCTCGTTTAAGATTCCCAGATAACCCTTCTTTTCATCAAATACGGATAATCCAATTAGTTGAAAATGATAATAGTGACCTGGGGGTAATGGATAAATATCTCTTTCTTCAACCTGAATAAAATGGTTGTTTAACTCCCGGGCTGTTTCTTTGTTATCTACTTCTTTAAACTTGAACAGGAAATATCCCTTACAGGCAGTAACTGATTCAACTGTCATCAGCCTCGTATTATTACCCTGACCAACATATACTTGTTTTAATTGTTTAAATCGTTGCGGGTAATCAGTCAAAGATAAGACTTTCAATAAGCCCTTATATCCGTGGGTTCCTCCGATTCTGCCTATATTTACCAACTCATCAGTTTTCAAGATATCTTTTCACTCCCTGAGTACACATTAAAAAATAAAGGGCTAGAATATAGCCCTAAATAATTTCTACATTTACTCTTTTACCCTCTTTGGCAGCGGCAGCTTTGGTCAAAGTGCGAATTGATCTGGCAATTTTGCCCTGTTTGCCAATTACCTTACCCATATCATCGGCAGCCACTTTTAGTTCCAGAACAATACCACGATCATTTTCAATTTCCTTGATCTCAACTTCGTCAGGGTTATCCACCAGTGATTTAGCTATATATTCGACCAGTTCTTTCATATGTTGTTTCACCCCCCGCCACTTATTTGCGGCTATCAGCGAACTTAGTCATGATACCCTGTTTTTGAAACAGTGATTTTACGGTATCAGAAGGTTTAGCTCCATCAGATAGCCATTTTAGAGCCTTCTCTTCGTCAATATTGATGGTAGCCGGTTCAGTGGCAGGATCATAGAAGCCTATCTCCTCGATAAATCGTCCATCCCTGGGAGCTCTTGCGTCTGCTACTACTAAACGATAGAATGGTCTTTTTTTAGCACCCATTCTTCTTAGTCTGATTTTTGTTGCCATGTATTCACCTCCTTAAAGTCATATATAATTTATGTAGCTCAAAATGCATTTAAAGCATCTAAAACTATCCAACAATTAAAAAGGAAAACGCATCGGCATTCCCTTTTTACCTTTTTTACCCGTCATATCAGTAAGCTGTTTCATCATTTTCCTGGATTCCTCAAATTGCTTTAGCAGGCGGTTTACTTCCTGGACTTTGGTACCACTGCCCCGGGCAATTCTCTTTTTACGACTGCCATTTATCATACCTGGGTCATGGCGTTCTGCCGGAGTCATGGATTGAATAATCGCTTCAATTTTGTATACTTCTTTTTCGTCAAATTCACCCTTCATGCCTTTGAGCTGTTTATCCATTCCGGGAATCATTGCCAATAGGTCTTGTAAAGGCCCCATACTGCGCACCTGTTGCATTTGCTGCAGGAAATCCTCCAGAGTAAACTCCTGCTGGCGAATCTTACGCTCCATTTCACGGGCTTTCTTCTCATCAAAGTTTGCCTGGGCTTTTTCTACCAGGCTCAGGATATCTCCCATACCTAAAATACGCGAAGCCATACGGTCCGGATAAAAGACTTCCAGAGCGTCCAATTTTTCACCCATGCCAATAAATTTGATCGGGCAACCGGTAACTGCTTTGACTGATAAGGCTGCTCCACCACGAGTGTCGCCATCCAATTTGGTCAGAATTACTCCGGTCAATCCCAGTTGTTCATTAAAACTGTCAGCCACATTTACCGCATCCTGACCGGTCATGGCGTCAACTATCAGCAGAATTTCATCCGGTTTTACCTGCTCCTGTATCTGCTTTAATTCATTCATTAATTCTTCATTGACATGCAGCCGTCCGGCTGTATCGAGAATAACAATATCACGATTATTGGCCCGGGCATAATCCAGTGATTTTTTGGCTATATCCACCGGATTGCTCTGGCCCATGGAAAATACCGGAATATTTATTTGTTCACCTAAAACCTGTAATTGTTTAATGGCGGCAGGACGATATATATCTGCTGCTGCCAGCAACGGCCTTCTGCCCTGTTTAACCAGTAATTTGGCCAATTTGGCTACAGTTGTAGTTTTACCGGCTCCCTGTAAACCAACGGTCATAATAACCATGGGAGTGTGGGATGACAGAACCAGTTTGCTCTCTGTAGCACCCATTAATGCAGTCATTTCATCATGAACAATCTTAACTATCTGCTGCCCCGGGGTAAGACTGGCCAAAACTTCCTGTCCCACTGCCCTTTCCTTGATGCGGGCTACCAAATCTTTGACCACTTTAAAATTAACATCGGCTTCCAGCAAGGCCAGCCGAATTTCACGCATAGCCGCATTAACATCATCTTCTGTTATCTTGCCTTTGCCGCGTAGCTTCTTAAATATATCCTGCAGACGATCAGACAGACCTTCAAACGCCATGCTATCTCTCCTTTGCCTATATCGACTCACTGACTGTTTTTAAAATTCCCTGTACCTGTTTAATAATAACTTCATCACCGGTTGAACTATTGAGTAATAAATAAGCCTGGTCAATCTTTTGACGGGTGAAGTTAAATTTTTTTACCAGATGCAGACGGTCTTCATAATCCTGTAACGCATGCTGCGACCTCTTTATTAAATCAAAAACTGCCTGACGGGAAATTTGCCAATACTCAGCAATTTCTGTTAAAGACCAGTCCTGTTCATAATGCAGATTTAATACCTCCTGCTGTTTGGGAGTTAATAAAGGGCCATAAAAATCCTTCAATAAAATAATCTGCTCCATTTTTTCCAGCATAAAAATAATCTCCTGTGTAAAGGCATTCTACTTTACCGTTCGATTTTAACGGTAATTTTAAGTTATGTCAAGTTATAATACTTTAATTGTCGTTGTAATACTGTATAATTCAAAAGTGCTGACAACCATAGGCATCACCCCCTTACAGCGAAGTGACCAAACCGCCAACGGTAGCTCCAAATCTACCATATAAATATATCAAAACTGAATGGCTTTTGAGGATGAACTAAGAGATATTCTTTCTCAGTATGACTTAATTAATAAGGAACGGAATGAAGTTTTAATTAAAGTAATCAGGTTGGTTTCTTCTCCGTCTTTGGTTTCAGCCGCTTTAAAAGGAGGGTTGTCGCCTTTCCAGCCCGTAGAGGGGTCATTCCCCTTTCCTCCCCATTCGGATGGCATCCATAAAACCTTGTAGGCCGGGTTGTGAGGTATCCATGAGATACAGGACTCCGTTTTCCGGGACATCCGCCGGTACTTTACCAACCGGGGCTCCGGCTCTGGCTCCTTCGTATTTGGGATTGTAGTTATTACCAATGTATTCAGCGGCAAAGGCTGCCGGTAAACCGACAGCCATAAAGCACACTAACAACATTAGTGTAAGTATTCTTTTCATAGTGTACCTCCGTTAGATAGTTTGTTCGTAGGCGGATTCAGCAAAGCTAACATTTTCATCCGATTCAAAAAAGACCCGATTGTATTCACTGTTTTCATACATTCCGGACACTTTACCAATATAGGTTTTAGTCTGTCCGTTTACGGTTAGTGTCAGGTAACCTCTCACATTGTAACGACCAGTTCCATCCCGGAAAGTTGCGTCTTTGGAAGTTACAAAGGTCTGGCCGGGTTTAATAATACCGGTTTCCAGTAGTCCCCAAGCGATTTCCTTGTCCTGGGCAGTCATTTGGTCAAAGGACTTAGTATATTCGGAGTCAATGCGACGACTTGTTTCCCAAAAGGATTCATCATATTTAGCTTTTAAGGCCACCACCTGTTCGGGGGTCGCTTCTACTATTCCCGTAGCGGCAGGTGCGGTAGTGATTATCACCGTATAAGTGTTACCATCCCATCCTACGGTTGCACCCATCGCTTCAGCAGCGAACCTGATCGGGAAGGCAGTTCTGCTGTTTACGATTACTGCCTGAGTGTCCATGGTTTTGTTCTGACCGTTTACAGTATAGGTTTTAGAGTTGATAGTGAATACGGCTTTGGTTTCACCTTTAGTGATGATGGCCTGCCGTTTGTCAGCGTCCCAATCTACGGTACATCCGATAGCTTCCATCGGGGCGCGCACCGGAACCATAGTCCGGTTGTTCTTGTCGATAAAGGGCTTCTGGTCAAAGGTTACATACTGCCCGTTTACAGTTACTTTGACATCGGGGGCAGCTTGTGCAGGGTTGATGAAGTTGGGCAGGATTACTGCCAAGGCCAGTAAAGTTATCAGTAAAATGTTTTTAATGTTCTTAATGTTTTTCATTATTGTTAAATCCCCCTTAAAATTTTATTTTAACCACATTATACCATTCATTTATTATTTTTGTAGATAACAGCGGACGCGCTTTCGCTTTATTGACTGATTAACGGATTGAAAGGGATGTTATACCGCAACTAACTCCCATAAAAAAGCCTCCCGCCTGGGAGGCTTTAGTCTCTTAAAATAACTCGAATTATACAGCCTCAAGTTCTTTCTGTTTTTTAACTCTCATATTGATTGTTTTTACTACTTCAGCTAATAACGGCACTGTCCCGTTTATTTTTACTTTTAAACGCAACTGTGGGTTGTCCTTTGGGCCAATATTATCAACATATGCTTCGCATTTGTTATTTTTTACTGCTTCATCGAGGTAACGGGTATAGTAAACCGGTACATAACCTAATAGCGTTTGGTTAGGCCCATATACTTGGATAGCAGAAGAATCATATTTATTGTCAAGCTCCAACTTCAATTCCAGTTTTAATCCAGGATATAATTGTTCAATAACTTCTTCTCCATTATAATAACGCCACCCAGCCACATAAAATTCAATTTCAAAGTCGCCGGATTGCTGCATAACAAATGGCGAGACTAATTCAAATGTGTCAATAGCCAATCTCCCACCAGTTGCTTCTAATAATTCCATAGGTGTACAGTCTTTATCCAAGTTATATTCTTGAACTAACATTTCAAAATCAGGCCGCGTTCTATCTGGCAACCTTCGATCAAAAAAATTAAACAATTCTTTACTGGAATAAGTTTCCGACTGCTCTTTAAACGGTTCAAGACAGGTAAACCCATGTTCTTGAGCTTTGTCCAGTCCGCAGTTATTTATATTGTGCGAACAAGGGTCATTCGAATTTAAATATTTAAATTTGTATTCTTTCTCATAATACAATTCCCCGATGATAAACCTTTGCCTTGTATCAGGGTCTTTCCAAATTAACCATAATTTATTAATTGTAATTCACCTCCTTAACTATAATATACTTAACAATTTCTCTTTTCGCCATACTAGAATATCAGCCAGAAATCTTCTTTTTGTTTCTGACAATAAATCATCCGGAGTTATTATGTTTTGCATGTCCTCTTTTGTGAGGTTTTTAATTTTTAAAATTGATTGACTAGTAAGAAGGGGTTCTTTTTCATATATGTATCTTATTAGTTCAAAGTGCGAACAATGCTTTTCCTTATCTCGACCAATTAATGATTTGCTTCTTTCAATAAATGCTTCAAGGCTTCTATAGTCTGATTGAATCTTTTCTATTTTGCTATCATTTAAATTCCAGGCGAGAGAAGTACTATTATCATAGGCTGGTGCAAACCTTTTAGTATCGCCTTTTTCGCAAATTCCCCAATTATCCTGATGACGATCCTGGTTGAAAATCAAACAATCAAAAACCATCACATCAATAAACTGTGATAATAAATTGTCTGGTTTTAATATGTTACTGATCTTACTAAATGTATAATCAGGGGCAATCATCCGTTTAGGTGAGTTTCTATTATATCCTTCAAAAAAGTCTCCGCCTTCTTTCAATATTTCCCCCGGAGTCAGGAAATTATAAGCCAGGGTAACATCAACCTCATTAATCTCTCCAATATCAACATCCATAACTGATATATTTATTTATTTTCCTATTTCACTGGCAAGTTTTTCAGCGTATATCTCGCCGTTATTATATTTAGCCCACTTAACAAGTACTAGTTGCCCATTTTCAGGATTGACTTTCCAAATCTTCGCCCTGGTTCCCCCTGCGTTAAGAGAAAAGTCTGTTTCCCAAGTTGACACATCCGTTTTCTTATAAACAGTAAACACTCCTTTACAGGATCAGTTTGGTTCTTCTTATGTATAAAAATGGATTACATTTATATTTAATTCTAATACAGAGTTCAGTAATATTCCAGTTAAGTAACCCCCCATAAGATACAGAGGCTTTTTCTTTAGTCTCTTAAATTAACTCGGGTTCCGTCTTCTGATACTACTTTTTCAGCAGGGACTTCGATTATTTCATCTTCTTTCTGTAAGACTATCCGGGTTCACATTTTGTTATTGCTTAGATCAATGTCAAAGTGTTCTATAGGCATTCCAGCGGTGTACCCCGCTTGGTTAATAACCTGGCTACAAACGCTTTATTGGTTGCTTGTGAAAAAAAGCAACGGCTGGTCGATGAGGAAATTGTTTATCAGGCTCAAAGTGCATTGAATTTTTAGTCCCACACCAATAAGGGCCGTTGGAGCAATTTTAATCTGACGGCCTTTTTCATATCCATATGGGGAGCTGATTTAATTTGAGATTGGAACCACTTTCTACTGATTCAATTTGAGAAATCAGATGATGACAACTACAAATGCACTGTTTTTAATTTGATAATTCTGGCTGGATTAATTTGAGAATTAACACGGCGGATTAATTAATGTATTTTGTAATTGGTGAGTTTTTTGCGGTGGCTATTAATTTAATTCTTTGTAGTTTTTGAATTCTTTCAGATATCCCTTTAATTAAAACTTCATTCCGTTCCTTATCAATTAAGTCATACTGAGAAAGAATATCTCTTAATTCATCCTCAAAATCATTCAGTTTTGATATATCTATCGAATCAAAAGATGAAATGAGAGGGAGCTGTTTTTGCCATGTATCGTAAAAAGGTTTGCAAGCAAGATCTTTATTGGGAATAATTCGGCTGGTATGGACATCATGCCACAGACTGGTACCGGTATCGTAGATGGGGGCAAAGCCGATAAATTCAAGCGTATTTACATCCCGGATTACACCAAAGTTGTTTCTATGCCGGTCGGTATTCAGCACTAAATAATCAATAGCAAGAAGCGAATTTAAGAATTTTTCTGCTCCTTTTATACCCAGCTTATCGCAACATTTTAAGAAGTGTGAATAATCAGAATCACTATTAGATTTACTGATGCTATTGTGGATATGCTCGGCAGGAACAAGTTCGGTATCGGTAGTAATAAAGTTTTTGCATACGCTGTAAGGCTCATCATTAATTAATATTAATTCATATTGCACTGATGGTATTCCAAACCGCCTTAATATACGAGAAACAATTACTTCATTAACCGGTTCTTGCTTGTATATATTACTTCCACCTTTGATAAGAACCCTCTCACCATTCTCGATTTTCCATCGCTTCTTAAGCCACCCATCAGATGTGTTATCCGGTGAAGCGAGGTTTCCGCCGCTGGATTTTCCTCCAAACAGGATATCCCCCATGTCTTTCGAAAAATCATTGGTAAAAAAATTATATTTATCCCATGAGAGCTTACCATCAGGATTAATCCAATACTGGTCGGACAAGGACATGCCAAACCCTTTTGTTAAAAGTTCGAGGCGGTTGGTTATATTTAACTCTTTAAGGGCTTCTTTTAAACCATCGCGACTTGCAGGAATTGAGCGACTGCTCCACCAGTCCTTAAGTGTTTTAGTATCAACAGTATTATTCTTAAGTTGAACAGCGACAGGAAGATATTCGAGATTGTGATATTCAAGAATCTTAGTGATATTTGCATTATCTTCATCAATCTCACAGGTAAGAATAGGTGTGTTTTTGTTCATTAAAACATAAATCATATTCTTTATCCTCCCTGCTATATGTTATCCGTAGGTGTTTTAGAGCACCTATATTTATGCAACTTTAATTCTAATACAGAATTCAGTAATATTCCAGTTAAGTAGAAACCCCCCGTAAGATACGGGGGGTTATATTTAGTCTCTTAAATTAACTCGGGTTCCCGGCGATGGGTCTTCCTTTGTGGCCGGCGGGGTTATTGGTGGTAGTGTGATATAAACCTTGGCTTTGGTGATGTTAAAACAAATCCCGCGTTATTAAACAGAAAATGACTCACCGCATTCTATTGTCCAGAATACATCTCGTTCATAACTGTGCCAAAAGCAACTGCTTAGAAAAACAATTGCCCTGTATTTTGGGAAAACTATATCAGGATATCCGGGATAACGCGTAATTTTTACGATAGCGGGAACCACATAAAAACAAATATCTTCTGACCAATAGTTCGAGATTTTTACTATGAATTTGCGATATCAGTAGCGTCTCTTTTGAATAGAGGTCCGCCATAATAAATCACCATAACAAGGTGTCCGTTGTACTTATTCCAATATCCCTATTTTGGCTAATAATGTATGGCATTGGGGAGGGCATTCTAACCGAACATCATCAACCAACCAACAAATGAGTATATCACGGTCATTTAGAAGATAATCAATTACCCATTCTTGCGGAGGCTTTTGCTGAAGGATAATGCATAAAACTGCTTGTGGCAATTCGATCCGATAACGATATTCGTAAAGTTGAGCAATTGCCTTACGGATTTGGCTGAGAACATTTCTACTGTTGTTAGACTTAACCTCAAAAATGAAAGGCTGGTCATCCACCATTGCCATAAGATCAATAAACGTATTTTCAAAAACATCATCATACCGCAACCTTAAAGATGCAGCAAGCATATTCAGAATACGAGCATGCTCACGATTTGCCTTTTCTCTGCGAATTGTGGTTTCGTATGGGTCAGCAACATTTCCGCTCGGCACAAATGCGCGAGGTTGGCTTGACTGGAAACTTTGCATAGCGGGAAATGCCTGTATAGCAGAAGGCGTCGTGCCAATGGGAGTGCCGCTCAGAACAATTTCGGCATCATCTATCTCGTCGGACAACGCAGATAATGTTTGCATTGGGAGTGTTAATGCATCAAAATAAACGCCCCATGCGGGACTTGATACCACCGCATTAACTTTGTCGGTAATATTAGTGCTGCCATAGCAATCATCAAAACCATTAAAATTTATTGTCATCTCACTGATTGCCAAGATATATGAATAAACTCTTTGTAGATTATCAGTACGGACAATTAACCCGCTTCTATCTCGAAAAAACAAGCCGGTTCGTTCAAGGATATGAAAGTTCCGCTTGAAATTTGTCAGGTAATTTCCAGTAGTTACCCAGCAGGGCGGTGTACTATTCGCATACTCATTTAATACATCAATAAGGATATTCTTGTCGGGTGAAAATACCGTGTTTATTCTATCATCATTAAATAGCATAAAAATATGCTGATAAGAAATATGAATGTCCGGCAACGCTATATTATTAATTTCATGAAGGGCAACCACAACCCTGCATAACAATCGCAAGGGATTTACATGTATGCTGTTGGCAATCTCGCGCACTGTGTCAGCTTGAGCGTTTGCCTGCATACGCACAGACCCGCTATGATTTTGAACAGCTCCCGCCCCGTTCGGATATTGAAATAACGACAATTGAGCGCGGCAATAACTTTCTGCATCCGGTTCCGTTGAACAAAGAAAATGTTTTGCGGCATTAGATAAAAATATCTTCCAGCTATTGTCGATTCGCTCAATGCGAAATACGCCTAAATATGTACCGTATGCCCCAAATTCATCTCGGAAGTTTGACACATCACGCAAAGCGTAAGGTGACCTGCCGCTTATAACGGAAAACCTTTCAGAGAGAAGTTCTCGATCTAAATCCTCACCATCAAAAGTTGAAAATATATCTGCAACTTCGAGAAGATAATCTCCCCATTCGGGGCGGGAACTCTCAATTTTATTAACAAAAAATTTTTTAAGTATGGGTTCGGTGAGTAACCCCATTGAGAAATCACCACCGTTCTTTTGCGTTTATATAAGGCTATATAGCCTTTGAACACTCGTTGTCTTTATTACCCTTTGTTGAATGTTTTAAATAATCCAAACCCAAACGTTCAATTATTTCTTCATAGTTGAGAGTGTTAGTAACATTGAATTCTTCTTTAAGCAAATGAGAACCGATAACAGCGGCGAAAATAGGGGGAACTGCATTTCCGACTTGACGTATCGGGTGCCGACTTGTACCCGTAAACTCCCAATAATCAGGGAATGATTGTAACCTTGCGGATTCACGCGGTGTGACTTCTCGCGGAGAATATGGGTGAACATGACCCTTCCCGCCGCCCTTATCTGAGCCAACAACAATTGTAAAACTTGGCTTGTTTGGATTAAGCCTATTAATTCGCGTCTTTGAATCGCGTTCACCGAATTTAAGCGCGGTATACCTCTTTATTATGTTTTCCCCATGTATTCTGCCAACATGATTAGGTAATTTAATTTTTGATGGTTCGGGCAAATTTCCAAGGGCATCTTCCACCGTAACTGCAGGTAAAAGAGCACTTTCCTTCTCTGCGTTTATAGCATGAGTCTTAACAGGACAGGAGATTTCTTTATCTTTTGCCCCAAATATAATCACTCGTGACCGATATTGAGGCACGCCAAACGATGCAGTATCTAAAAGGTAATGTGAGGTTTTATAAACAATATTTCCGTCAGCATCTTTTGATAATTCATCTAAAAACTTCTTGAATACTTTTCCGTCATCAATGGTTAACAGACCCGCTACATTTTCAAATATGAAACAAGCAGGCTCAATTTCGCGGATAACCCTAAGATAATCCCACAGAAGTGTTCCGCGAGGATCATCTATACCCTTACGCTGTCCGAAAACAGAGAAAGACTGGCAAGGAGCGCCGCCATAAACAAGAGCGACTTCGCCTTTTTTCAATCCCGCATCAGCAAGTATTTGTTCTGATGTATATTCCTTTATATCCTTTTGAATGACTTTCGCTTCAGCGAGAAAAGACCGTCCATTGCCATTTTTCAGGGTATCGCGATTAAATTCAAGCGTTTGGCAACTATATAAATCGATATCAGTGCATAACTTTGTTGTGAATCCTGCCGCTTCAATTCCGAGGTCAAAACCACCCGCGCCAGAAAAAAGCGAGATTGCGTACAATTTATCCATTCTGTTGGTCACTCCCTCTAGTCATGTTTTTGCGATCTTCCTTCAGTTAAGTTATTATACCAAACATATGTTCTTATTGCTATGTTTTATCTACATATTCGGCAGTGCCTTCTGAAATTTGCATTATCTTCATCAATCTCACAGGTAAGAATAGGTGTGTTTTTGTTCATTAAAACATAAATCATATTCTTTATCCTCCCTGCTATATGTTATCCGTAGGTGTTTTAGAGTTTTTCTGACTACATATATGCAACTTTAATTCTAATACAGAATTCAGTAATATTCCAGTTAAGTAAAAACCCCCCGTAAGATACGGGGGGTTATATTTAGTCTCTTAAATTAACTCGGGTTCCCGGCGATGGGTCTTCCTTTGTGGCCGGCGGGGTTATTGGTGGTTTAATTAATGTAATATAAACCTTGGTTTTGGTGATGTTGTTGCTTAAGTCTACATCATGGTCAACAGTTGGCATTATCTCACCTATAACCCAAAATGTATCTCCGGGGTAACCAGAAACGGCTACGCTTATCTGGTCCCGGTCTCCGGGTGATAAAGTAACAGTTTTGCCTCCGGATTCAATAACCGTGGTTTCATCTACTTTTGTCCACTTCCAGTTAATTTCTCCTTCAACAGGTTTGTCTTTGATATCGTTTCTAAAGGAGGTTAAGGGAACTGCAATAGTAGCTTTCTGTCCTTCTCTAGCACCTGCCTGCATTATTTTTGGCGAAGACATCGCCAAATCTATTCCTTCCGGTTCGATTATTATTACCATCATGTTGTTTTCCTGAATCTGTTCGGTTTTAGGGGTGTTTTTGTCAGTGTTGGCAAGAAAGTATAATTTACTGGTTTGTTCCGGCACAACAACTGTTACTTCAAAGGTTTTAGATTCGCCTTTGTCTAAAGTAATCAGGTCGGTTTCTTCCCCGTCTTTAGTATCAGTTGCTTTAAAAGGAGGATTATCTCCTTTCCAGCCAGTGGAGGGGTCATTTCCCTTTCCTCCCCATACAGCCCGGTAGTCGGTTGAGCCTTTAGTGCCTATGTTATACAGGTTTACCGGGAAGGTTATTTCTTCGCCCGGTTCACCAGTGTAGGTGGCAGCACATTCAAGGTAGGATTCATCCCATTCTGAACTTCCTTCGGGTGTCGGGTAGAAGTCAGGCCTTTTGCTTCCATTGATAGGAATATCCTGAAATCTTGAACGCATGTCTTGTTTGTATTTTTCGGCAAACCCTAATGCTTTAGCATTAATTTCATTTTTTTGGGTGATAAGTTCCCGTATTTCGCTCGATTGTGCTATGCCGTCTCCGTTGGCATCATAATATATTACTATCAAGGCACGAATATACAAGAAGGCTTCGGTGTCTATCGCTTCTTCTACTGCCTTTCTAGCATCCTGATTGGCGTAACAGTCAATAAGGGCTTCACGGGTTATGGTGACTTTATCAATTATTTCTTCCCCCGGTGCGCCGGGGGTACGGAATTGCGCTCCGTCTATATGTCCTTTGTAGGGTCCGATTTGAAATTCAAAGACCATGGTTTTGTATTTTTTGGTTATTTGGACATTGGCGTAGTTGGATTGGTTTATCCATTCTATGCCGGCGAAGTCGCCTGATCCGTCAATATTCTCCGTCAGGACTTCGATGGTTTTGAAGTCTCTTTCTCTTGCTTTATCTATTTCCGCTTGAGTTGGTTGTGATAATGTCATTTGAAGCGGATTTTGTTGGGGCAAGTCTGCTGCCAACGCAACCGTAGAAAAAGCTGGCACTAATAAAAGTGCCAGCACCAGAAGTAATATTCTTTTCATCTAAAATCCTCCTACCATTCAAGTAATTCAAGGCGTTTACCAGTCGCAACATCTACTATAGCAACTAAATTACTGCCAAATATTAAATCAACCATTTGAGATTTACTATTCATATTAATATAGCCACGAAACATTGGTGCGCCTTGCGCCATATACACCAAAGATTTATCAGTTACGAATTTATACGGCAGTTTAGGGAATACAAAGTCCCAGTTGTCGTAATGAACATCAAGAGCTTCCTTACTCATTTTACTAAATTCAACCGAAGTAAAACTCGGCATTGGTGCATTTTTACAGGCTTGAATCTGTTCGGGAGTAGCCTGGTAGAACGGAGTGCCTTTGATTTTCTCACTAGTTGCCGGGGCTACTGTCCCATTGGTAGTAATTATCACCGTGTAAGTTTTACCATCCCATCCTACGGTTGCACCCATCGCTTCAGCAGCGAACCTGATCGGGAAGGCAGTTCTGCTGTTTACGATTACTGCCTGAGTGTCCATGGTTTTGTTCTGACCGTTTACAGTATAGGTTTTAGAGTTGATAGTGAATACGGCTTTGGTTTCTCCTTTAGTGATGATGGCCTGCCGTTTGTCAGCGTCCCAATCTACGGTACATCCGATAGCTTCCATCGGGGCGCGCACCGGAACCATAGTCCGGTTGTTTTTGTCGATAAAGGGCTTCTGGTCAAAGGTTACATACTGCCCGTTTACAGTTACTTTGACATCGGGGGCAGCTTGTGCCGGGTTAATGAAGTTGGGCAGGATTACTGCCAAGGCCAGTAAAGTTATAAGTAAAATGTTTTTAATGTTTTTCATTATTGTTAAATCCCCCTTAAAACTTTATATTCACCACATTATACCATTCTTAATTTTATTTATGTAGATAATAGCGGACGCGCGTCCGCTTATTGGACATTGTGACCGGGGTATGACAACAACCCCGTCCCCCTGTCATATGCTGGATTTATTTTTTGCCGTTTGATGTATTTTTTACTTGCCAAACACAGTGTATTTTAAATTTCAACTTTTAAAGTCAGGAAAAAAGGGGAACCTGCAAGTTGCTTTGCGGGTTCCCCTTTGCGTGATTCAGAGTAGAATTAAATGGCTGGCTGCAGCTTATCATCGATGTAATTAAATTCTTGAAGCACTTCTCCGTCATCACCTTTCCGGGCAACACCATATATCTTTTCCGGGCTGTCGGTCGTCCAGAAGACACCGCCAATACAATCATCCCGATGATGTTCAAGTCTATCCGCAAAAAAACTGGATTCTTCAGGCTGCCAGTCTCTCGGGAGCCGCTTGCTTTCGCGATAAAAGTACAACTCTATAGAGACTGGCTTGGCGCCCTTTGGTATCTGCCCCTCAATATCAGCTTTAACCATATAGTCATCAATAAGAGCTTTTAAGTCAGGTAAATTGGCAGGTGCATTCAAGATCATATAATGTTTTTCTATTTCGATATACTTCAATTGAGGGTTATTACTGGTTACCGCAGTATTCTTGATCTCAAATATCCGGGGTATATTGTCTGTTTTTTCACACCCGGCTAAGAATAACACCGCTGCAACCAGAATAATAAGACCCTTTATTAACCTTGTTCCCATGTATATACTCTCCCGCTGAATGGTATATCGAATTCCATAAGGGTGGGAAAAGGAGTATATACTCCTTTTAACTTAATATAATGCTGTAACACGAACCAGGCCCGGAAAGCACCCAGGGTAGCAAATTTCTCGACGTCGGGTATATCCAGGCCAAAAGGTATGACAGTGGACGGTTATTAAAACCGTCCACTGTTATGTTAGCGTTGATTTATTGATAGAGTGATTCCACTTCTTCAGCAAAGTTTTCCAGAACTACCCGGTTTTTTATTTTCAGCGTGGGTGTCATTTCACCACTGGCTTCAGTAAACTTGCGTGGGAGAATTACATAACGCTTAATCTGTTCGTAATCCTCCAATAGTGAATTAACCCGATTCACTTCCGCATCCACTAATTCTTTCAGCAGAGGATGATTAATTACTTCCGGCCCAACTTTGATACAAGTGTGTATACCGTTAATATTAGCATATTCCAGGGATGTCTCATCCACTGCAAATCCCTTTTCCTTTAACAAATAAAGCAGATAATCAAAAGCCGGTACAATCAGAGCACCGATATATTTACGGTCATTACCGACTATTATCACCTGTTCGACAAACAAACTACCGGTAAATTTAGATTCAATTCTAGCCGGTGCAACATTTTTACCGGTATCCAAAACGATAATATACTTCTTACGGTCAACAATTCTCAAAAATTTATCTTCATCGAACTCACCGATATCACCGGTTCTAAACCAGCCATCCGCTGTAAATGCCAGAGCAGTTTCTTCAGGATTCTTATAATACTCACGAATAATTCCAATTCCTCTTACCAGAATTTCTCCATCTTCGTCCAGCCTGGCTTCTACTCCCGGAACCATAGGAGAAAGCCATCCGATCTTGGTAGCATTGGGATAACCATGGCTAATACCGGCAGCGGTTTCAGTTAATCCCCAACCATTAAGCAAAGGAAAATTCATTTTTAAATAACTACGGTGCAAATCAGGTGGTAAAAATGCCCCACCTGAATAGGGGATTTTTAGGCGACCGCCCATCATATTATATAACTGTGCAAAAACCATTTCATTGGCTTTACGAAAATCAGCTGCCAGTTTCTCGTCTAAAAATTGTTCGGGATCAGCAGTTAAGTCTATGGCTCCGTTAGTACCAGTCCTTTTCTGCAGTACTTCTTCACCAATTTTCATAGCCCACTCAAATATTTTTTTGCCATCTTCATTAGAGGTAAAGGCACCTCTGAAGGCATTAAAAATACGATCCCAGAGGCGGGGTACCAGCAACACCCAGGTCGGTTTGATCTCCTGAATATCCTGGAGCAAAGTAGTAGGTTTTTCAGCAAATCCAATGCAGGCTCCTACTGCAATCATGGCTAAATAGGAATTGTTACGCTCCCAAATGTGGGCCAAGGGCAATAATGAAAAGGCTACATCTTCATAAGTAGCCGAATATCCTCCTATGGTCATATGCTTAAGTGATCGGGTCAGGGAACCAATCATATCCTGATGGGTCAGTAGACTGCCTTTCAGCTCTCCGGTAGTACCGGAAGTATATATTACACCGGAAGGATCATCACCAGTTAACGACTGCCAGACTTCTATAACCGCATCAGGATTTTCCGCCAGCAGATTACGGCCTAATAATCTCAGTTCATTCAAATCAATAACCCGATAATCTTTTGGTCCATAATCTCTCTGTAAAACGATTACTTTTTCTAAAGAAGGCATTTTATGCATTACACTTAATGCTCTTTCTGCAATATCAGCGTCACCGGCCATTAAATATTGTGCTTCTGAATGGTTGACAATAAAGATAATTTCTTCCGCTGATAAAGAAGGATAAATAGTCACAGTAATACCGCCCGCTGCTTGAATGGCAAAATCTGCCCATCCCCATGGTGCACTGGTAGCTGCCATAAGACAAACCGGACTTCCTTTTTTTAACCCTAAACTGAGCAAACCGGCACCCATTTCTTCAATAATGTCAGCAAAATCACGGTAAGTAATAGTAGTATATGCTCCATCCTGTTTGAACTTCATTGCGGGACGATCACCAAATGTTTCTACAGTGTTATAAAACATCCGGGGCATAGTATGAACTTTATCCAGGAATTGATCAAGCATATCCAATAAGTATCCCTCCTTTGCTCATTTTTCAAAATATTCGCATATTTATATATTAGCAAATATTTCGCCGCTTTTATATCTTTATTTGTCGATTTATTATTTTTGTTAATTTTTTCCACCTAAGCTATAATTATGTGTATCAGAGGTGATATAAATGAAAAACAAACTGCTGATTATGCTTTTTACTGCCGGGTTTATTCTGGTTACATCCTGGCCAATATCAGCCTGTACTCCTGTTATTAATAATGATGCCGAACAGGTTTGCATGGCTATGCAGAACAGTTTTGATATACTCTATGGTTTTTTATATGATGTAGAAGTAAGGGAGGATAATAATTTCAGTTTGCACGGGGCTTCAATAGAAGAAGCTTACCGGTATTTATGTGAGGGGTTTACCCCTTCCATGGCTGAATCCATATTAATATGCTACAGCCAATGGCAGCCTCAGCATAATCAACTGGCAATAATTCCCACCGAAGGATTACCGTTAATAACTACCGGAAACAGTAACGATGTTTATATTAAACGGTTTAATAATAACGAGGCCGTTTTTAGTAAATATTATTATAACTGTTATGAGCCGGATGACTGCTGGCAATATGACATTACTTTGATATCAGGTACCCGGGGCTGGAAAATATCTGCTTTAAGTTTGAATGAAATTAAAGGATTTAGCAGATAGCTTTTCCAACTGGTGCTATAATCATAATGAGTAATAATATGAGGGGAAGTGAAATCTCTGAGCAGGTACGAAGTAACTGATAAAACCAGATTTACTGATTCATGGATATGGTTAGCACTCCTGCTGATTGCCGGATTTATTGTCTGGCGCACTGTTTCATCACTGGCAGCATTGATTATTGCCCTGGTAGGCATAATCATTATCGGACTGATATATCGCAGCAGCAAGCAGCATATTGGCAATACAATTGAAATAAATGATCAGGCTATGATCTTTCAGGATGAGGACCAACAATCCTGTATAGCCTTTAATGAGATTAAAAAAGTAAAAACCAATCGTTTTCTATCCCTGCTGGGTGGCCCGGCCTTTGTTATTGAAACCTCTACCGGTAAAAAGCGTTGGTTGCAACCGGATAATTATAATAATGGGGAAAAATTACGGGAGGAATTAAACCAGCATTTAAATGTATTTATACAATCAGAATAACTGTTTATAATTACTTTAAATTGTCTTTTCAAGCTTTTTAAAAACGAGAACCCGGGCAGCCCCGGGTTCTCTTCGTTAAACTGATATTAATAATCTTAGTAATCAAAAGCCAGTGGTCCAACTGCCATTGCATTAATAGATGAGCTGGTGATGCCCCGGCAATTAACTCCGTTGCTTTCTACATTAATTAGTTCCACCGTATAGTAAGCACATCCCGGGCATGCATCGCATTCACACCAGGTAAACCCGAAAGAATCTGTGGTTTCAGTACTTGTCTCAATATCTCTTTCAAAAGTCCAGTTTCCCAGAGCTATCTTGGCGCCGTAATTATAAGTTTTGCTTAATTGGAATGTCAGGCGCAGATCACAGCCCTCAGATTCATCAAAGGCCACGATACAGGAAAAATCAACTTTTACATTAGCCATTTTTAACTCAGAAGTATTAATAGATACTTGAGCCAGCGTATAGGGATTTAGCAACTGGGAATTAAACTCATAATGGTCGGGGATAACCAGACCAGTTCCGGTGCCACATTTCAAGATAGTCTGATTAACTTGGGGACGGGGACGGGGATGGGGTAAAGGTGGCATAAGACCCCCCATGCAAGAATCATCCTTGTAATTAGTCATTTTTTAAACCCTCCTGTAATTAGTTTTAAAAAGCATCCTTTCCATCTGCCAGATTTAATTGACATCTTGGTCAGGTTAATTGCCTTTCTAGCACATCTTATTAACAGGGCGCAAAAAATGTTACATTGTTTGGAAAGTTAACCATTTATAACTTTTATATATGTTTTGTGGCTATTAAGGTATTATTGTGAGCCATTGTAACCTTTATCCTCCCTTATTCGTATGCTAAGTTAGATTCTCCAATGGAAAGGAAGGCATTTTTATATGGCTGTATTGTCACTTTCACCTTTTCAGGATGCTTATATTTCCGAGTGGTATGCGCATAATAATTTTGGTTCCAGTGTTGCCCTGTTTGTAAGTCAGTATGTTCAGCCAGGCGACGATTACCGTTCACTTTTACAATTTAACCTTGACCAAATCCCTCCTGCCAGTACTATTGAAAAGGCGATCCTGGAATTAACTGTTTATCGCAATGAAGTATCCAAGCCACCCGTTACCCTTGGCGCCTTCAGGCTTTTAAACTGTTGGTCCCAATATTCAGTAACCTGGAATAACCAGCCTATATCAGCCGAGGCTCCGGATGGCAGGTTAAACATCCCCGACGGGTTACCAATGGGCAAGGTATTCATTGATGTAACATCCCTGGTCAGAGGTTGGCATAATGGTTCCATTCCCAACCATGGATTGCTTTTAAAGGGCAACGAGCAGAATAATAATCTGTTGGCATTCCGCAGTACCAATTTTTGTGATAGCAATGATTGGCCACTACTGCATATAGATTATGTCAATGGAATCTTAAACAGTTTCGAAAAGGAAAATCTGGTAATCCCTAAGTGTCCGCCGTGTGCACCTATAGAAGCTTCCACTCCCGTAGCTCTGGCTCCGAGAAATAAAGTTACTTTTCTAGTGAGAAATACCAGTGATTCACATTGTGTAAAAGCCTTGGTGCAGGTCAGTTACAGTAATGATTGTAATGCGGTTTACTTTAATGATGGTCTTTGGGCGGAACTTAAACCCCGTGGTTATCCGGGAGAAGCTGTAGCTTTGTCTACTGAAGCTGCTGCTGAGTTTGCCCGGGTTTTGGTCAGAGGACAGGGAAATGAAATTATTGAGGTATGGGCTCGTAGTTATGAGTATTAAATACATTAACGAAAAAAGCCTGCAAAATTCATTTTGCAGGCTTTTTAGCTTAATTATGGTGGGCGATGACGGGCTCGAACCGCCGACATCCTGCTTGTAAGGCAGGCGCTCTCCCAGCTGAGCTAATCGCCCGAATGGTGACCCCTAGGGGACTCGAACCCCTGTTACCGCCGTGAAAGGGCGGTGTCTTAACCGCTTGACCAAGGGGCCTTAACGGAAGTCGGTTGTCAGGAACAGGAGATCAGATGCTAATTCTGCTCTCTGTAAACTCTGTACAATAACTCCTATATCAGCATGCCTGGTCAAATTTCGAATTTATCCGATTTCTGACTTCCGGCCTCTGACTTCTGGAATGGTGGGCCTACCAGGACTCGAACCTGGGACCAACCGGTTATGAGCCGGTAGCTCTACCAACTGAGCTATAGGCCCGAGTTCCGTCAAAACCTCGCAAGAGTAAGTATATAAAAAATCTGAGTAAAGGTCAATAGCAAATATAATTGGTTTGTGACGGACTTTCAACGAAAAAGCGGTACCTCTATAGGGGTTACCGCTCTGCATTTCATATGGCTCCTCGAGTAGGATTCGAACCTACAACCCTCCGGTTAACAGCCGGATGCTCTACCGTTGAGCTATCGAGGAATGCCCCAACGAATAGTATTATATAATGCGTGAATCTGCTTTGTCAAGATTAGATTGTATTGAGTTTACTTTATTCAATATAGTCTTTAAGTTTTTTACTTCGGGAAGGATGTCGCAGTTTTCTCAATGCTTTAGCCTCAATCTGACGAATTCTCTCCCGGGTAACCCCAAATTCCTGACCAACTTCCTCAAGGGTGCGTGGACGCCCGTCATCAAGACCGAACCTGAGCCGCAGGACTTTTTCCTCCCTTTCGGTAAGTGTATTTAAAATTCCGTCCAAATGCTCGCGTAACAGCACAAACGATGCCGATTCTTCCGGTGATTCTGCCTCTTCATCCGTAATAAAGTCTCCCAAATGGCTGTCGTCTTCTTCGCCTATAGGAGTCTCCAAAGAAACTGGTTCCTGGGCAACTTTCATAATTTCTATTACCCGTTCAACAGGAATTTCCATTTCTTCTGCAACTTCCAGCGGAGTAGGCTCCCGTCCCAGGGTTTGTAAAAGGTTTCGTTGCACGCGGGATAATTTATTAATTGTCTCTACCATATGTACCGGTATACGAATCGTACGGGCCTGATCAGCAATAGCACGCGTAATCGCCTGGCGTATCCACCAGGTAGCATAAGTACTGAACTTAAAGCCTTTACGATAATCAAATTTCTCCACGGCTTTCATGAGACCCAGATTGCCTTCCTGGATAAGATCTAAAAATAGCATTCCTCGCCCCACATAACGTTTGGCAATGCTGACAACCAGACGCAGATTAGCTTCTACTAATTGGCGACGAGCCTCTTCATCTCCGGCTTCAATTTTTTCGGCCAGACTGATTTCTTCTTTGGCAGATAATAGCGGTACACGACCAATTTCTTTAAGATACATGCGTACCGGATCATCTATTTCAATACCTTCGGGCACCGTGGTCTCTTCGGTTTCTATGTTTTCCGGTTCAATATCATCTTCGACTTCTTCATTATAAGCACTGATATTAATACCCAAAGTCTGTAGATGCTCGAAGATATCATCTATTTGTTCCGGTTCCAAATCCAGAGACTGTAAATCCTCAATAACTTCCTCATAGGTTAGATTCTTTTTCTTTTTCCCTTTTTCAGCAATTGCGCCAACTGATTCGGCTAATTTCCCGTCAAGTTTCATTTTATCACCCCTTTCCGGGTACGATTTAAATAAGTTTCTATATCCAGGATAAACTTCAGCAAGCTGTAAAAATCGCCATTTTCATCTAACCAGTTGATTTGCTCCATAACCTTTTTATAGCGATGCTCAGCTCTTTTTATTTGAACCCGACGAATAAAACTCTGAATTTCAATCGAATTAAGAAGAGCCGCCTCATCATCTAACAAAAACAGTACTCGTGTTAATGTCGGTTCGCTTTCCCGGGTATGAAGCATCCTGTTCAGGGCTTGTTCTCCCCCTTCACCTGCATCCAAACAGCCGGCATAGCTTTTTATCAGCGCTTTATAATCCTGGTTTTGAAAGAACTCCAGGCCAATAGTTGTCCTGATCTGCTCAAAGTTTTCCTGTTCTTTTAACATGGATACCAGTATTTTCTCTTCCAAGTTATAATTACCGTATCCAATATTATCCCTAATAATTTCGCTTTTATGCTTATTTATACCTTCTTTATAACTATTTCTTTCCTTTTTCAGTTCCTGACGAATAATATACTCCCCTACATTCAGTTTTCTAGCCAGTAAACGAGTATAATGATCTTTTTCAATTTCGCCGGGTAACTGAATAATATCTGCTTTAATTGCCTGGATTATTCGACTGCTTGTTTCGAGATTAAGCTCTTTTTCCATGTCGATATATCGATTAATTTTGAATTCTATATGGTCAGATTTACTATTCTGTATATAGCGTAAAAATTCCTCTTTTCCATACAAATCCAAATATTCATCCGGATCTTTACCACCGGGAAGTGAAACTACCCATACTTTCAAGCCTTCTGCACACATAATCTGTATAGCTCTTAACGCTTCACGCTGACCTGCTTCATCACCGTCAAATAAAAGAATTACTTCCTCGGTATAACGTTTCATTAATCTGGCCTGTTCAACTGTTAAAGCAGTTCCCAGTGAAGCTACACTATTTTGAATACCTGCCTGATACAGTTTTATACAATCCATATATCCTTCTACCAGTAATAATTGATTTTGTCTCCTTATATTATCTTTAGCCTGAAAAAGGCCAAAAAGGTTTTTGCGTTTGGAGAATATTTCCGTTTCCGGGGTATTTAAATATTTAGGCATACTATTATCCAGCACTCTTCCTCCAAAGCCAACAATATCACCCTGAACATTATGAATCGGAAATATAATGCGCTCACGAAACAAATCGTAAAATCTGTCATGCTGTTCACTACGCTTAATCAGACCCGAATATTTCACTGCTTCCTGTGAATAGGCTTTACGCAACAAGAATTCCTCCAGATCATTCCATGCCGGGAGGGCATAGCCAATTTGAAAATGTTGAATAGTTTCTGTGGTTATCCCCCGTTTAAGTAAATAATCCAGCGCTTTTTCGCCTTGAGGTGAAGTCAACGATTGCATAAAATATTGACTGACTATTTGATTAACTTCGATAACCTGCCTGAGTTTATCTTTCTGGCGACGTGATTCCGGTGATAACGGTTTAATCTCCACCCCGGAACGGGTTGCCAATAATGCAACTGCTTCCTTAAAATCCAGGTTGTCCCGACGCATAACAAAAGTAAACAAGTCGCCGCCGGCATGACAGCCAAAACAATAAAACATATTCTTTTCCGGTGTAACACAAAATGAACCGGTCTTTTCCTCGTGAAAAGGACAAACTCCCCAATAACGGTTGCCTTTTCTAGTTAGTTGCACAGTTTCGCCAACTACATCCAAAATGCCTATTCGAGATTCTATTTCTCTTAACACCTGATCATCATAAAGCCTTGTCATTTATTTCACCTGCTGCTTTCTGACTGATACCTCTACTCCCCCGTTATATTAACTAATGTCCGAACCTTCAGAAATTATCTAAAGAGTCATATACAGGAACCAACGATTGGGGAATATATATATTATTAAACTGCTCAATGCAATATTCATCACTCATACCGGATATATAATCTGCCACTGCAATCGGCAGACCCTCTTTATCAGCTATCTGTCGGTATAATTGGCTCATCTTTTCCGGATGATGAGTATAGTAATCAAATAAATGTTCAATAACAAACATGGCCCGACTTCTTTCTGCCTGACATACTTTTCCCTGATAAATATTTATAAACATAAATTCACGCAATCCCCGTAAAGCATTTTCTACTTCAGATGAGGGCTGTACTTTAATTAATTCCGTATGATTATCATCCATCTGCTGACGGGTGTTTTTGATAGTATCTATTACCAGAGTAGCAATTCTTTTGCTATGGGTATCGCCAAGTACATCCAGATACTCCCGTGGAATCTGTTCTAAACTTAACAACCCGGCACGAATAGAATCATCAATATCATGTTGAACATAGGCAATTTTATCGCTGAGACGAATTACTTGCCCTTCCAGGGTAACCGCCCGGGATTCTCCGTAGCTGTAACCACTATGGTTTTTTACTCCGTCCAGGGTTTCCCGGGTAAGATTTAAACCGTTTCTGCCTTTATGTTGTTCCACGCAAGTCAGTACGCGGATACTGTTTTCAGTATGTCTGAAGCCACCTGGTAAAAGTTGGTTCAATATTTGTTCACCGGCATGGGCAAATGGAGTATGCCCAACATCATGCGCCAGCGCCATGGCTTCTATCAAATCCAGATTAAGATTAAGGCCCGCTCCTATAGTTTTGGCAATCTGATTAACCTCCAGAGTATGAGTAAGACGACTGCGATAATGATCACCGCGTGGAGCTATAAATACCTGGGTTTTATGCTTCAGACGGCGAAAAGATTTGGAGTGAACCACCCGGTCTCTATCCAGCATAAAGGCAGTACGGATCGGATCTGGTTCTTCGTAATGCTGCCGCCCGGTAGTCCGGCTGGACAACATAGCCCAGGGACTTAAATAATCTATTTCCCTTTTTTCTATCTCAAGTCTTATCTGCATTATGGTTCACCTCCAACCGGTTGAAAAAACCCTTTAACCGCACTGGTCAAAGGATTATGAATTCAACTTCATTAGAGCTATAATTAAATTTACCTTAAGATATTAAATACTACAAAAATAAAATATATCCTTTAAAATATTTCATATCTCATTGTTTAAATAGCTAAAAAGAAAAGTCAGGTTCATAATTTTATGCATTATAAACCTGACTTATATATCTATATTTAAGCTTATAACATTACTGGTTTTTCAGTTTCGCCTGGGCAGCGGCCAGACGGGCAATAGGTATTCTGTAAGGAGAACAGCTTACATAATTCAAGCCTGCCAGGTGGCAAAATTCAATGGAACTGGTTTCGCCGCCGTGCTCGCCACATATACCAATAAGTAAGTCCGGTTTTACAGAACGGGCTTTGGCAATACCCAACTTCATTAATTCGCCTACCCCGGTGCGGTCCAGAACTGCAAAAGGATTATCCTTCAATATTCTCTTTTCCAGATATGTAGGTATATATTTACCTTCAGCATCATCACGACTAAAACCTAAAGTAGTTTGGGTTAAATCATTAGTGCCAAATGAGAAGAATTCCGCTTCTTTTGCAATCTGGTCTGCTGTCATGCAGGCCCTGGGCAATTCAATCATTGTACCCACTGCAAAATCCAACTCCACTCCCGTGCTGGCCTTAATCTCATTATAAACATCCATTATTTCATCTTTAAGCATCTTCAGTTCACTGACATCCATTACCAGTGGAATTTCAATTTCAGCAAAAGGTTTGACCCCTTCCTCAGTTAATTGTATCATGGCTTCAAAAATGGCCCTGACCTGCATACGATATATTTCAGGATAGGTAATACCCAATCTGCAGCCACGATGTCCCAACATGGGATTATTTTCTGAAAGTGCCTGTATCTTTTTTAATAGCTCTTCTTTTTGCCAGATTAGCTGGCCGTCAGCCTTATTATGTTTTAATTCCGCAACCTCCAATGAAAGCAGCTCCCGTGAAGGTAAAAATTCATGTAATGGCGGATCCAGCAACCGAATCGTGACCGGAAAAGGTGCCATGGCTTTTAATATCCCATAGAAATCATCTCTTTGGAAAGGCAACAGTTGACTTAAAGCTTCCTCCCGCTCCTGCATGCTTTCAGCCAGTATCATTTGCTGTACAAAAGGCAATCTTTCCATAGCCATAAACATATGCTCCGTTCGACACAGACCAATACCCTCAGCACCAAACTCTTTGGCTTTAGCGGCGTCCTCCGGAGTATCTGCATTAGCTCGAACTGCCAGGGTTTTAGTATCGTTGGCCCATTGGAGCAGGGTCTCAAATTCATCTGATAAAGTTGGTTCGATCATAGGAACCTCCCCAATCATTACATTACCGGTTGCCCCATCAATAGAAATAATATCGCCGGCTTTAATCGTATGACCGTTAACCTTAAACAGATTATTTTCCATATCAATTTTAATGGTTTCACAGCCACAGACACACGGTTTACCCATACCCCGGGCAACTACCGCTGCATGAGAAGTCATTCCTCCCCGAGCAGTCAGTACTCCCTGAGCATGTATGATTCCATGGATATCATCCGGTGCCGTCTCATTTCTAACTAAAACTATCTTTTCTCCGGCTTCACCCATCTTCTCTGCCAGGTCAGCAGAAAACAATACTTTACCGGAAGCTGCCCCCGGCGATGCCGGCAGACCTTTGGCAATAGGGTTAAGCTTGGCACTGGTGTCAATTTGTCTATGTAATAACTGATTAATCTGTTCAGCATCAACTCTCAGCAATGCTTCCTCATGACTTATAATACCTTCATTTACCATATCAACAGCAATCTTTACTGCTGCCCGGGCAGTTCTCTTGCCGTTACGGGTCTGCAGCATATATAACCTGCCTTTTTCTACGGTAAACTCAATATCCTGCATATCACGATAATGCATCTCCAGTTTGGCACAGGTATCAATAAATTGTTGATAGACACCCGATAATTCCTCTTTTAATTTGGAAATTGGCATCGGAGTACGAATGCCGGCAACCACATCTTCTCCCTGAGCATTAACCAGAAATTCTCCGTATAACTCTTTATCACCGGTAGAAGGATCGCGGGTAAAAGCTACTCCGGTTCCGGAATCCTCTCCCATATTTCCAAAGGCCATACACTGAATATTTACCGCTGTTCCCAAATGATCATCTATCTTGTTAAGCCTGCGATATACTATGGCCCGCTGATTGTTCCAGGAGTCAAAGACTGCTTTGATGGCCATTATTAACTGTTCTTTAACATCCTGAGGAAAATCAAACTCTTTATATTCCTTTACTACTGCTTTATATTCTTCAATGATTAATAATAATTCCCTGGCCGGAATTTCATAGTCAAAAATGACACTTAATTTACGTTTATATCTTTCAACAATATCATCAAACAAAGTATGATCCATATTCAGTACCACATTACTGAACATCTGAATAAACCGTCGGTAACAATCATATGCAAAACGCTCATTGCCGGTTAGACTGGCCAGGCCCTTAACAGAAGCGTCATTTAACCCCAGATTTAAAATTGTATCCATCATACCCGGCATTGAAATGGCTGAACCCGAACGGACCGAAACCAGTAAAGGATTCTTATCATCGCCAAATTTTTTGTCGGTTCGTTTTTCCAAATTACTTAAAGCAGCAAAAACCTGCTCCAGCATATTGGCAGGAAATTCGCCACTATTATCCAGATAAGTATTGCATGCTTCAGTAGTTATTGTGAACCCCGGAGGAACCGGCAGACCAATCAAAGTCATCTCTGCCAGATTGGCGCCTTTGCCACCCAACAGCATACGCATATTAGAATTACCTTCTTCAAATAAGTAGACATACTTTTCGCTAGACATTACTTATCCTCCTATAATATATTTCCAGTATCTTACTGGCAGTTTCTTCTACGGCTTTATTAGTAACATCTATTACCGGACAACCAAGCTTTTTCATGATTTCGTCACCGTATTCCAGCTCTTCTATAATCCGATCATAGTTGGCATAAGTTGCCTGCCCTTTCAGACCCAGGGTTTTTAACCGTTCAGCCCGAATCTGATTTAGTTGTTCAGGCCAGATAGTCAATCCAATCACCTTGCCCCGTTGTACCTTAAACAGCTCTTCCGGAGGCATTACTTCGGGAACCAATGGTACATTGGCAACCTTGACGCGTTTGTGAGCCAAATACATGGATAAAGGTGTTTTTGAGGTACGGGATACCCCTACCAGAACAATATCTGCCAGGTTTATTCCCCGTGGATCCTTGCCATCATCATAACGAACTGCAAATTCTACTGCTTCTACGCGGCGGTAATACATTTCATCTACTTTGCGTAATAGACCGGCTTCTTTTTTTGGCTCTATATGGCTTACCTGTTTAAAAGCGTTGATTAGAGGCCCCAGAATGTCGACACATACGACCCCGACTTTTTCTGCTTCATTTTGCAAATACACTCCCAGTTCGTCAACTACCAGCGTATAAGCTATCATAAAGCCATTATCTGCGGCATGATTAACGATTTCATCCAGAGTATCCGTATCAGAAATATTTGGTATTCTTCTGATCTCCATGTTACCTGAGTTGAACTGACTGGCTGCTGCTCTGACAACCATCTCTGCTGTTTCTCCAATGGAATCGGATACGATGTACACTCCAGGCAAATGCTGTGACAAGTTTATATTCCCCCTTAAATGCGTTGACAGGCTAAATCCAGGAATAGCCTGGCAATATTGGTTTTAGTAATTTTGCCGACCACTTCCAGCTTCTCCTCTCCCTCCGAATCAATATAGCATTTGACTACCGGGAGGCTATCTACTTCGTGCTCAACAATCTTTTTAACTACTTCTACTACAGTTTCATCCAATGTAGTAGTTACAATATTTGGCATACGGGTCATAATCACATTTACCGGAACTTTATGAATATCAGCATGACCCAGGGTAGTCTTAAGAAAGTCCTTACGCGATACCAGACCGGATAAATAATTATCATTCCCCACAACAAATATACTACCGGTATCCTCAATAAACAAGGTGACAATCGCATCATAAATACTGCAATTTTCTTTTACTACCACCGGCATCGACTGAATATCTCTTACCCGGTACTGATTTAGAACCCGTCGAATTTCACTTTCAACCCCTTCGGTGCGATAAGTATAACCTACGCGGGGTTTGGCCTCCAGAAATCCTGACATGGTAAGCACTGCCAGATCAGGGCGTAAAGCTGCCCTCGTAACCCCTAATAGTTCAGCAATCTTTTCACCGGTAATAGGGGCATTTTTTTTAACAATATCCAGAATTCTTTCCTGTCGGTCATTTAATTCAATCATTTTCACCCATCCCAATTATGCTATACTTTTTGGGTCAAATCACATTAATTATATATACTATATCAAGAAAAGAAATCCTGTTGAATATTTTTTTATAAAACTAATTTATTAAATTGAGCAATCAGGTGACAGCAGGCGGCAATTTGTTTTAACATTCCCAAGCGTGCTGCCTTTAAGGCTTCATCCTCTACCATAACCATAACTGCTTCAAAAAAAGCATCCAGCGCCGGTCTTAATTCTGCCAGATGTTGTATGGCAAGGGTATAGTCATGCTGTTCAACTGCCTGTTCTATACGGGGACCAGCTGCTATTATCTGCTGATACAAGTATTTTTCACTTTCATCCACTAATACCTCAGCTGAAAAACTATCCACCTCCCACTTTTTACTTAAATTATTGGCCCGATTATATACCACCATAAAATCTTCATAATAAGAAGATTGTTTTAAATTATTTACGGCTTTAACCCGGCGTTGCAAATCGGTTAAGTTACCACTGGGACATGCCAGAACTGCGTCAACAATATCATAGGAATAATTCTCCATTAGCATCCCCCGTAAACGCTGTAAAATAAAATCATTTAATTCATTTACTGCTGTGGTTTTATCTATATCAGGTTTGATTGTTTCGAAGCAATCATAAGCCGCCGCAAATAGATCCTTCAGATCCAATTCCAGTTGCTGCGCCAGAATAATATTTACCATTCCCAGAGCCTGCCTGCGCAGTGCATAAGGGTCCTGCGAACCGGAAGGTTTAAATCCGATGGCAAAACAGCCAGTAAGGTTATGGACTTTTTCAGCCAGACTTAAAACTGTTCCGGTAGCAGTTTCCGGAAGGTTGTCACCGGAAAAACGGGGCAGATAATGTTCAAATATGGCTTCACAAACTTGCGCATCCTCACTACTATACTGTGCATAATAACGCCCCATAATCCCCTGCAATTCCGGGAACTCATAGACCATATTACTCAGCAAATCAGCTTTGCACAAAGTTGCCGACCGGTTTATCAAATCTGGATTACTCAGGGAAAGCTGCTGGCCAATATAGCGGGCAATTAAAGTTAACCTTTCTACCTTTTCCTGGAGATTGCCCAGACGCTCCTGGAATAAAACCTCTTTTAGATTACGGGTTAACTCTTCAATGGGATGTCTGGTATCTTCATTCCAAAAGAATAAAGCATCCTCAAGTCTGGCCCTTAATACTCTTTCATTTCCTGCCCGAACCACATCGAGAGAAAAATCACTTCCATTTCTCACTCCAATAAATCCAGGCATTAGTTTACCGTCCTTATCATATAACGGAAAATAGCGTTGATGCTCAATCATACTGGTAGTAAGCACTTCTGAGGGAACCTGCAAATATGAAGGCGAAAAGCTCCCATAAAAAGCCGTCGGATATTCTACCAAAAAAGTGATTTCCTCCAACAGATCAGGGTTATGCATAGCAGTTGCATTCATATCTGCAGCTACTTTTTGTATCTGCTGCCAGATTAAATCCCGCCGTTGGTCCTGATCAAGGATCACATAATGCTCCTGCAGGTGCTGAAAATATTGCTGAGAGTCTCTGATTTCCAGCTTACCCTGGGATAAAAATCGGTGCCCGTAAGTATACCAGTCACTGGTGATATTCTCAATCTGCAGCGGAACTAAATCGCTGCCAAACAAGGCTAATAACCAACGAATCGGTCGGGCAAAACGCATTGAATAATGACCCCAACGCATGGATTTGGGAAATGGCAGCGAGGTAATAGTACCTTGCAAGAATTCGGTCAGGATATCAGCAGTAGCATTGCCAATTTCAGTTTTACAGGCAAATATATACTCCATATCCCCTACCTGACGAATTTCAAGATTTTCAAAATCTATTCCCTGACCACGGGCAAAGCCAAGTCCCGCTTTACTGGGATTACCGTCTTTATCAAAAGCAACTTCCTTTTTGGGTCCCCGGTTTTCTATACGGGCATCAGCCTGCTGTTCAGCCAGGTTTTTAATATATAAGGTTAACCGTCGGGGTGTAGCCATAACTCTAATCGATTCATATTCCAAACGATAACTCTCCAGGCGTGACTGGGTTAGTTGCTGTAATTCTTTAATCGTTGCGGGCAGGAAAGCTGAAGGGAGCTCCTCCGCACCAATTTCCAATAACATATCTTTGGCCACTTAGATCGCCTCCTCTGAATTAATTAACTGTTCTCTAAGAGTCGGGTCCTTTATAAGCGGATAACCCAGATTACGGCGCTGCTCCAGAAAAGCGGCTGCAACCATTCTGGCCAGGTTGCGTACTCTGCCAATATAACCGGTTCTTTCCGTTACACTTATTGCCCCGCGGGCATCCAGCAGGTTAAATAGATGCGAACATTTCAATACATAATCATAAGCCGGATGTACCAGTTTAGCCTTCATCACCTGTAAAGCTTCCTTTTCACACAAATTAAACATGGTCATCAGCGAAGCTACATCTGCCTGCTCAAAGTTATAATGGGAATAATCTACTTCTGACTGATGATGAACATCAGCATAAGTAATCCCGTCTACCCACTCTATATCATAAACACTGTCCCGGTTTTGTATAAACATGGCTATTCGTTCCAGCCCGTAAGTTATCTCAGCACTTACCGGATGGCAGTCAAAACCGCCGCATTGTTGAAAATAAGTAAACTGGGTAATTTCCATGCCATCCAGCCATACTTCCCAACCCAGACCCCAGGCTCCCAGAGTAGGGGATTCCCAGTTATCCTCAACCAGACGAATATCATGTTGCTGCGGGTCTATACCCAAATCCATCAGACTTTGTAAATATAAATCAATTACATCATCAGGTGAAGGTTTTAATATTACCTGATATTGATAATAATGCTGTAAACGGTTGGGATTCTCCCCATATCTACCGTCAGTTGGTCTTCGGGAAGGTTCAACATAGGCAACCTTCCATGGTTCAGGCCCTAAAGCCCGTAGAAAAGTTGCTGGATTCATTGTTCCGGCACCCTTTTCAACATCATAAGGTTGTTGGATTATACAGCCCTGACCGGCCCAAAATTTTTGCAAACGCAAAATAATCTCCTGAAAATTCATACCTGTTTCCTCCTTTGAAATTAAAAAACTCCAGTTTATTTCTACTGCCAATAATGATTATAAAAATGTATAAATGAGTGTTATCAAAGCATGGCGCATAGCCGCTCTTTGTATAAAAATACAAAAACCCACCCCTGAAAACAGGGACGGGTATACCCGCGGTTCCACCCTGATTGGCCTTAAACAGCCCTCTCTCATGGGTCAGGTTTTACTTGCCACTGTAAGTGGTGTTCCTCCTGTGACTCCAAAGCGCCCTTCATTATATGCCCTTACCGGTTCTCACCCCATCCGGCTCTCTTTTATAAAGGCAAACTAATTACTCCTCTTTATCATCGCCATAGATATAAAATTCATAAATAGTTTATCAACCTGGCACCTTCTTTGTCAATGCAACCTTATCCTGAGGATTTGAAGCGCTTTATCGTATATTTGAGATTAAACTTCCTTTCCAGATGATACTCCAGGTTTTTCTCCAGAAATATTTCCATCTGGCTGAGTGCCGTATTACTGGCGCGTATTCTCTCCAAAGTATTGATCGGTACATTGCCAAGTCTTTTAAGCAAGGCCAGCGCTTCACCGGAAACATTTATTTCATCATAGTTATTTTGACTGCAGAAGGGGCAAATCATACCTCCTTCAGCCAGATTAAACCGATTTAACTGAACATCGGATCGTTGACAGGAAACACATTGATCCAGAACTGGTTTATAACCCAGATAAATTAACAGCGTCATTTCAAAATAGCGAATAATTAACGGATTAATTTCTGCCCGATTGATGGTTTGCAGGGTTTCCAGAGTTGCTTTATATAAACGAGGCACGGGTACTTTATCCATAAGTGATTTATCCAGCAACTCCATAATATACATGCAATGCAAAGTACAATTTAAATCTTCACGGGCATTCCCATAGAATTCCAACAATCTTCCCTGCGTAATCAGGTCCAACTCCCGTCCCCGGCTAAAAAACAATTGTGAATGACAAAAAGGCTGCACACAGGCCCTCAAACTGCTATTAGGTTTCTTAATTCCGCGCGCAACTGCAGTCAGTTTACCCTCTTGCTCAGAAAATATGGTGACCAGTTTATCTGTCTCCCTCAAATCAGAAGTTTTTAAAATAATGGCACGCGAACCATAATACATTAAATCGTCACTCCATATAAATCATAAATTCCCCGACGAAATTTTTTGACGCAGCAACATCAGTAGTCCCCGATAGGGGGATTTCCGCAATTTTTTATAATTAATATTCGTTAATTGATTTATGGTAAGCCATGTTCAATTTTTTAGAACCTGACCAACCTGACGTTTTCTGACTCTGCCTGACGGTTTAACAAATCTGATAATGCTTAACTTACCATAACTGATCTACTTTCTAAATTAATTAGATATAAATCCGGTTAATCTGCGTCAATCAGTGTAATCCGCTTCTATTTAAAAATTAACTCGTCTCCAAATCTATCACCAAACGGAATCTTATTATTTTTTAAATTGTCAGGTCCAGTCAGGAAATTCAGGTCCAGTCAGGTTCAAAAATCCAGATTAAATTTATCTAAATAAAAATCTGCGTTAATCAGCGTAATCTGCGTCTATTTAAAATCAGCTCACCATAGCCAACCTTACGCGTCTATTTAAAAATCAAATCTGCAACCTTAACCGGGCTGTTTACTATCTCTGTCGGTATGCCCAGCTCTGCCTGCAGATGTTGTGCAAACTCCCGGGCCTTTAGCCCATCAACTTCATTATAGTTAAAAGCCAGATACACATGTTTAATATCTTTACTATACAGCTTTTTAAATCCGGTCAGAAATTCCTGCCTATTATTGACCTCTTTATTGGAAATATAGGCAAATAAACAATCTTTATACTGACTGCCATATTGATTAGCCTGAGAGAAATTATTTTTTCCCTCCGCCTGGCTGGCAGTCAAAGAGGCGGTAATAACCCTACGGGTAATCTCCGTCAGGGAATTTGGGCTTTTAACCAGGAAATACCGGGGAACAGTAACAACTACTGAGGGGGAATCAATTGCTTTTAATATGGCGGTCAGACATTCAACTTTCATGCCATCACGCATATAGGAATGAACTGCATAGCCCTTAAAAACCGGTACGATAATTATATCCGGATTGGTCCCCAGCGTGGGAAGATGATGTCCCCCGTCGAAAACAACCACCCGATATATTTTATTTCGCATTAAACTAAGGTATCTTTGCCCCGCAGAGGTAGTATGCCAGGCATCCATGCCTGAACATTCCACTATTGCCTGACATGAAAGCATGGCTTTATCCAGCCTGGATGCATAATCCGTTTTTCCATCCGGAATTACTGCTTCTATATTCATCGACGAATCATTATTTAATCTCCGTAACCCCGGATTATGGATAAATTCCGGCCCTGCAAATTGAATAACCGTTGAACCATACCAGTCAAGCAACTGGTTATAACCAGCGGCTTTCAATCTTTCATCCGGGTTGTTAAGCATAATTGAAGCATAAACAGCCAAAGCAATTACTGTTAATAACAGGAGTTTTCCTCTAACAACGGTTCACCTGCCTGAACCTCTCCCTTAATCAGACCCTGCCAACAGTTGGGCTGCATTACTGGTACCCAGGCGATTGGCCCCGGCAGCAATTAATTTACAGGCAAAGTCTGCTGTTTTAATTCCGCCGCTGGCTTTAATCTTTAAATCAGGTCCCTTGTGAGTACTTATTATTTGAATATCCTGAAGTGAAACTCCCCGGGCAGCATATCCGGTAGAAGTTTTTATGTAGTCTGCTTTCAGATTGGTAAGTAATTGGGTCAGGTATTTCAATTCCTCAACAGTTAGCAACGCTGTCTCAACTATAACTTTTAAAATAAAATCATACTGGTCTTTTAATGCCAGTAAGGCTTTAATTTCGCTTATTAAATGAGAGTCTCCATCTTTTAAGGCAGCAATATTAATAACCATATCCAGTTCATCAGCCCCGGTTGCCAATGCTTCCCGGGCTTCAAAAACCTTGCCGGCAGTAGTGTTGGCCCCCAGCGGAAACCCGATTACCGTACATAGATTAACCCCGCTGTTTTTCATAATGGCAGCCGCCAGTTTAAGACGATATGGATGAATACACACAGCGGCCATTTGATAACGAATTGCCTCTTCACACAGTGAGCGAATCTCATTGGCTCCAGCATCCGGTTTTAAATTGGTGCTGTCCAGATAAGTTGCCAGCATAACTGCCTCCACTATAACCTGTAACCCAGTTGATTCAGGTTGTTCTCACTATCGCGCCAATTCTTTTTTACTTTCACCCATAAGTCCAAATAGACGGGCGCATCCAACATATATTCAATATCTTTACGGGATTGCTCGCCAATAGTTTTCAGCATTTGTCCATTTTTGCCAATAATGATTCCTTTTTGTGAATCTCTCTCAGTATAAATTACGGCCCGTAAGTAAACTTTATTATCATTTTGCTGCTTGAACTCTTCTACTTCCACAGCTAATGAATGGGGTACTTCATCGCGAGTCAAAATAAGCGCTTTCTCCCTGATTAATTCGGCAGCAATAAATGATGCCGGTTGATCAGTTAAATCACCCTCAGGATAGTAAAGGGGCCCTTCCGGAAGATATTCAAAAGTAGTTTTAAGCAACAAGTCCAGGTTTAATCCCTGAGTAGCTGAAATTGAAATTACCTCGGAAAAATTCATATAGCTTAAAAAAGGTTCAATAAATTCATCTACCTGGTCTTTGGTTGCCAGATCAATTTTATTTACCAGCATAATAACCGGAACTGTAGCGTCCTTAAGCTGGTTAAGAATAAACTGTTCACCTCCGCCAAAAGGCCGGGTTACATCAGTCATATAGTAGATAACATCCACCTCTTCCAAACTGCGGGTTGATACCTTGACCATATATTCACCCAGCAAATGTTTGGGTTTATGAATCCCGGGCGTATCAATGAAAATTATTTGTCCTGTATCTGAGGTATATATTCCCTGGATACGCGTTCTGGTTGTCTGCGGTTTTTCTGAAACGATGGCTACTTTTTGTCCAATTAAGGTATTCATTAAAGTGGATTTACCTACATTAGGCCGACCCACAATACTTACGAATCCCGATCTCACCAACTATGCCCTCCTAAATATCCAGAGAAAATATATGTGGCAATAACTCTGTTAATAAGTATTCCCTGGTACAATTATTTTCATCGCTTATTATTACTGTCATGTGGGGAGAAAATTCCGCCAGTACCTGCCGACAAGCTCCGCAAGGATATGGCCAGCCACTGGAAGCGGTTACAGCTAAACGGTCAAATTCTTTTTCCCCGTCATTAATTGCCTTAAATACTGCTATGCGTTCCGCACATACGGTTAAACCGTAGGAGGCATTTTCAATATTAGCTCCGGTATAAACCTTTCCGGTATTGGTAAGCAGGGCGGCACCTACTTTAAAACCGGAGTAGGGAGCATATGCACCTGCCTGCGCCTGTCTTGACAATTCCATCAGTTTACCGTTATCCATTTATAACTCCTTTATACTTTACTATAATATCAGGTATGGTCCAAATATTATATAAGCCATTATTAACGCATTAATTGCACTCAGTAAAACTGCCCCGGCGGCCATGTTTTTAGCCAGTTTAGCCAGAGGATGATACTGGTCGGTTACCAAATCAACTGTTTTTTCAATAGCCGTATTAATTACTTCAGTAATTATAACCAATGCCACGGTCAACGAGAGCAATCCCCACTCCAGCCGGTTAATTCCCAAATAAATACCGGCTATTACTACGGTTATGACTGCCAGCAGATGGATTTTCATGTTTCGCTCCCGCAAAAAGGCATATATCACTCCATCTATAGCATATCCAAAACTTGTGCTCAGTGAGTTTTTACCCATATTTTTATCTCTCCAGATTTACCGCCTGCATAATTTTTTCCTCCAGGCCTCTCATTAGCTGAGTTTCAATTTCCACCTCATGATCATAGCCCACCAGGTGAAGCATCCCATGGGCAACTAAATAACCCAGTTCGCGTTGCAAAGAATGTCCATATTCTTCACTTTGTTTTAAAGCCTGTTCCAAGGATATCACAATATCACCCAATACCTGGGTTTCCCCTGAAAAATCAAAATCCGGTTCATCTTCACCCAATTCATTCATAGCAAAACTTAATACATCAGTAGGTCGATTTTGATTGCGGTAAATAAAATTCAGTTCCTGTATATAACTGTTATCGACAATCATTACACTTACTTCCGAGTTTTCCGGTAGTTTGGTTAAACGGGCAGCTGCTTTAATAACCCGATTGATCACCTGTTGCAGTTCCCTGGTATATTCAACTTTGTTCTGCTGGTTGATGATCATGGTCTCCATGGGATTCTCTCCTTTTTTGAAATTCTTTTATTATAATTTCCGGATATTCAATTCGGCGGTGATAGACTCCTTCCAATATCTTACAGAAGGAATTGGCTATGACATCAAGATCCTTAAAAGTTAAGGCACTTGACTCCAGTTGATCATCATTTAATTTATCTTTTATTATAAGACGAACCATATTCTTAATCTTGGCAGGAGTTGGTTCACTTAAAGAGCGTATAGCTGCTTCAACTGAGTCTGCCAGCATAACCAGGGCAACCTCTTTGCTTTGTGGTTTTGGTCCCGCATAACGGAAATTATCCTCACTGATATTCCCATCCCGATCTTCCTCCAGCGCCCGGCTGTAGAAATATTTAGCCAGGCTTGTACCATGATGTTGCTCAATAAAATCAATAATATCTTCGGGAATATGAGCCTCCCGGGCCAATTCAACCCCATCTTTAACATGGGAGGTAATAATTAAGGCACTAAGTGCCGGAGCAATTTTTTCATGGGGATTATCAAATCCCTGCTGGTTCTCTACAAAATAGTCCGGCCTTTTCAGTTTACCTATATCATGATAATATGCCCCTACTCGAACAAGCAAGGGATTCGCACCTATGGATTCAGCTGAAGCTTCTGCCAGGTTTCCCACCATAAGGCTATGATGGTAAGTACCAGGTGCTTCCAGTAATAATCTCTTTAATAAATAATGATTAGGGTTGGTCAGTTCCAACAATTTAACCATACTGGTTATGGAAAAAGCAGTTTCCAGATAAGGCAGCACTCCAATCATAAGAACTGCTGATAACAATCCGTTGATAACCCCGATTATAATAGCAATAAATATAACCTCAAGCGTAACCTTGCCGCTTAAAAGCAACAAGGTCAAAATGGTAACTATATTAACCAGGGCAATATACAGTCCTGATTTCGCCAGGTCAGAAGTCTGATTAACCCGGTGTACCTGAAATACTCCCATAGTACCACCGGCAAAGGCTACAATTGCATAGAACAATTGGTTGCCTTCATTTATGAGTCCTACATATATAGCCATTATCATAGTTAAAAAATAGGCCAGGCGATTATCCAACAATATAGCAATTAACATAGACCCGGCCGCAACTGGCGCCATATAACCAATCAGAGCATTTATTTCGGAGCGTCCATCAATCTCAATAATGGCCATAAATCGGGTTAATAAGAGTATCAGTACAAACACCAAACCGACAAGCAGCATCATACGATCATTATTAAATATCTCTTTATAATAACGACGGATAAACTCTATTACCAGCCAAAAAGTAAGTATAACCAGTAAAAATACTCCGATTAATGTTAATGAGTAACTCTCCGTCCTCTGTATTCCCAACTGTTCCAAAGCTGATATTTGTTCAGGCGTAACCCGATCTCCGGCCCGAACAATAATTTCTCCGGCCTTGATATTCTTTTGTACCGGTTCAACTGCTTGCATAGCTTCATCAATAGCTTTGTCAGTAGCTTCTTTGTTAAAAATCAGATTAGGACGCAAGCTGTTTATAATTGCAATGTTTATTAAATCCCTGGCCTGGAGAGCAAAACTCAGGGTATTGGTTTGTGTTACAGTTCTTTGAAAGGCATCTTCAAGAGTTTCTTCAGTGACCGGCTTATTCATAATGTTTTCAACCAGACTGAGAGAGGCAGAATGAATCTGCTCCAGATCTTCATCGGGAGTAAGAAGTATATAACTGGCTAACTGCCTGTCAGTATAATTCTGTTCAAATTGCTCATACCGGATATTCATTTCAGTTATCAGGTTCTGCAATTCTTCCGGTTTATTAATACCTGCGGTTTTTATTTCTATAATGCTATTATAAAATCGGTTTATTTCATTTTGCATGTTGGTAAGGGCATACTGGTCTTCCTGGTATACCTTCTGTACACCCGCAGCTGCCTGATTCTGTAAAACTGCCGTTTGTTTATAATCAATTATTACAGCATTAATTTCCGAGCGGATATCCTGGCGGGCAACTTCATCAGGATGCAAAGCTACCTGATTGGGACTGTAACTGCTAAATAAGATAAGAATGGTAATCGAAAAGAAAAGCAGAATGCCCAGAGTTTTTTGCACATTTGAATTAGTAAAAAAACGGATAATTCTGCTCCATATAAAATTAAGGATATTAGGTATCCTCATAAAAAATGCTCCTTAGCTAGTGGCTGGAAATGCGTTCATCATACTGTTCATAAGCTTTAATAATAAGTTGAACCAGTGGATGACGAATCACATCTTCCTTAGTCAGGTATTCAAACGATACTCCCCGGACCTGGGACAGAATCTTTTGCACCTCAATTAAACCCGAATATTCATCAACAGGGAGATCAACCTGGGTAATATCTCCGGTAATAACTGCTTTCGAGCCAAACCCCAGACGAGTTAAAAACATCTTCATCTGCTGCGGAGTCGTGTTCTGAGCCTCATCTAATATTATAAAAGCATCATTTAAGGTTCGTCCCCGCATATAGGCCAAAGGGGCCACCTCGATAATATTTTTTTCCAAATAACGCTGGGTAATATCTACCCCCAATATATCAAACAGACTATCATAAAGAGGCCGGAGATAAGGATTAACCTTTTCAATAAAATCCCCCGGTAAGAAACCCAGTTTTTCACCTGCTTCAACTGCCGGTCGTACCAGGATAATGCGTTCAACTTCTTTATTACGCAAAGCTCTTACCGCCATCACAACTGCTAAATAGGTTTTACCGGTCCCGGCCGGACCAATTCCAAAAACTACATCATCTTTTAATATTGCTTCAACATATCTTTTCTGCCCCAGGGTTTTAGCCTTTACACCTTTACCACTAACTGTATTAAGCAGTATCCCGGACACAATGTCTTTATATCTGGTCTTTTCTCCCCTTTTGAGCAGGTTGTTCATATAATTAATATCATTAATACCAAGGCGGTTTTCAGCCTCAACAATATCAAGCAGGTTACGAATTAATTCAGAAGAGAATTCCACTTCTTCCTGCGAGCCTTTTATAAATACTTCTGCTCCCCGGGCTGAAATATCTGCTCCGGATATAGAACGCAGGTGACGAAAATTTTCATCTCCACTACCGAAAAATATTGTTGCTGATTCAATGTTGCCAATAGTTATTTTATTTTCCTTTTCAAGCAATAACGGAGTCCTCCTGATCCAGTTTCCCTATATCTAAGTTATTATATCACATGAAATCATCAATAACCATTTACTCATCAATTATGGGTTCAGCTATGGCTATATTCTCGCTGGTTTCGACTATCAGTTTAACTCTTATAATTGGTTCACTGGGAGAGGATAAAATATCCATCTCAGGTTTTCCAACCGCTTTATTATTCTTCAGTTTTTTTTGTAAATCCTGCATAGCTTTTTGCCGGGCAACCTTTATCCCCTGTTGCTCTGAATATTCTGCCACGACCCTAATTTTTTCCTGCCGGAACTCTTTCTCATAAGTCATACTTCCCCAGAGGGCCTTAAAATGGCGATTATACTTTTTGCTACTATAATATTCAAAACCCGGCTTTTGATTACCGGATAAAGCCACCTTGCCCCACGGGGTTATTAACCGGTGGGCAGTTTCCGTTTTACCCTTCTTGAAAATCACTTCCCGCAAATGACACTCTCCATACCCTTCATACCATATTTGGGCCTTAACAAAACCGCGGGCTCTTACTGCGTAAGGGAGATTAACTGCATCAGCGGGCATATAAGGATTAGTCTCCGGAGTTACAATACCTGAAATAAGTATATCTCCCCGGCTAACTACATCCCCTGCGGATACCCGGCTTTGTCCTTCCAATACCAATATCTCATTTATTACTCCGTCTTTAGCGGCCACCATATGGCAGGGACCGGTAATATCTTCTTTGGGCAATACTTTTTCTACTACTTTAATACTGGCAGATATGCCTTTTATTTCAACACACACATAAGACAATTCCTCTATCTCCATCAGCATGTTTTTTTCTATCTCACTGCGACTGAAAGTCCATTTGGGAGCACCCGGCTGCAGACCATGCCGGGCAGCACTTTGTAAAATTCGTGTAGCGTCTACGCTTTGATTCCCGTTTATTTCAATGAACATCACAAAGGATGAAAGTAAATATAAACTGAGAATAAATATTATCCCGCCGGCAATAAAGCCCATTCTTCGTTTTAAAATAGCTTTATAAAAAGGTAAACCGCGTTTATCAACTATTTCCAGGCTGTATCCATTTTCTTCAGCAATGCTTTTCAAGGCAGTATAAGCACTGCTGCGAATCTTAAAATGCATACCATCTGGCCGCTGTTTTAAATCAGTTATGATTATCCCCCGGGAAAGAGCCATATTTATAACTTTTTCCGGATTCTCTCCTGGCAGGAGAACACTTATTATACCTCCTACCTGTTCAAAAAAACGCTTAGCCATAGATTATTCCCTCCACTATCAGTCATGATATTTAATAGAGTTAATTATCCCGCCAATATACATTTCATCCGTCATAAGTGCCTTTATTTCCAAATCACTTCCCTCAATTTCTACAAACCCGCGGCTTAAATTTATCCTTAGCCGGTGGGGATAATATTCAATAATTCCTTTATGGTTTTCCACATAGATTTCATTGCGCCCAATAATACTGAGTTTGGGAATATCCAAAACCAGATCCTTAGGTATCTCTAAAAATTCTGCCATAACCCGGCCAATTACTTCGCGGCGTTTTTCCATACTCTTCCCCCCTGTACAACGCTCCCATTTTTACAGTTAAATAAATATATGCCCAGCCTATACAACTCATGCGGTAAAAGACCAAGGGCATGACAAGGGGACGGGGTTGTTGTCAACTTACCAAAGTTGACAACAACCCCGTCCCCTTGTCAATACCCTTGTCAATACCCGTCCCCTGGCGACACCAGGCAACCCGGGCTAAGCTAATCTTCCAGAATGCGTTTCAGGAATGTTCGGGTTCTTTCGTTTTTGGGGTCATTAAATATTACTTCCGGTACATCATCTTCAACAATTACCCCACTGTCCATAAATACCACCCGATTGGCCACATCACGGGCAAACCCCATCTCATGAGTAACTACCAGCATAGTCAGACCGCTTTGGGCCAGACTTTTCATGACTTTTAGCACTTCACCGACCAACTCGGGGTCCAGGGCACTGGTAGGTTCATCAAACAAGAGGGCTTCCGGTTCCATAGATAGTGCCCGGGCAATAGCTACCCGCTGCTTTTGACCACCGGAAATCTGATTGGGCCTGGCATTAATAAACTGCGTCATACCTACCAGTTCCAAATATTGCAAGGCAGATTTTCTGGCTGAGCCGGCATCTTTTTTTAAAACCTTTATCTGACCAACCATGCAATTATCCAAAACGGATAGATTATTAAACAGGTTGAACTGCTGAAATACCATACCCATTTTAGCCCGATATACAGCATTGCTCATATTTTGTTCCAGAATGTTTTGTCCACGGTACAGTATTTCACCGCTGGTAGGATACTCCAACAAATTCAGGCAGCGTAACAAAGTAGATTTCCCGGAACCGCTGGAACCGATTATACATACTACTTCACCTTCACTAACTGAAAAATTAATATCCTTTAAGACTTCGTTATTACCAAAAGATTTTTTTAAATGGCGAATTTCAATTATATTTTCCATTATAATTTCTCCCGGTCCACTATTCTGAATGAAGCCTCCGGTACTGTCTGCGAACCATGGATAGTATAAACAGCCGGGCCATCCAGTTTAGTTTCCAGATAGCGAAGTATTCTGGAAACAGTAAAGGTCATAATTAAATAAATTATCGAAGTTATGAGAAAAACTTCAAAAAACTTATAATAGATACCCGCCACTGATTTGGACTGAAAAAATAGTTCAGTAACCCCAATAACCATGAGTACTGAACTGTCTTTTATATTGATCACAAATTCATTACTGGTAGCCGGCAGGATATTACGGATAGCCTGGGGAAGCACAACACATTGCATAGTCTGGAAATGGGTCATACCAATTGAATGGGCTGCTTCAAATTGTCCCCGGTCAATCGACAATATACCTCCGCGCACTATTTCCGCCATATAGGCACCGGTATTGATGGAAACAATAACAATACCGGCTAACAGAATGGGCAGATGTATACCATATATTAGAGCAACTCCATAGAAAATAACCATGGCTTGTACCATCATTGGAGTACCCCGGAATATTTCAATATAGCATAGCAAAATAATATTTACTATTTTCAGGCTGATTCTCTTAAATAAGCCGGTACGGTTATCAACTGGAACGGTGCGAATTATTCCAATCAATAACCCTATACAAAAGCCTATGATTGTACCAGTTATGGAAATTAAAAGTGTAATTTCCGCCCCTCTGAGAAATACAGGCCAGTATTGCTGCAAAATAAATATGACCCATTGTATAAAACTGCTGTTGGCATCAACCGACATAAAATTAATACACTCCTGTTAAGCTGCAACGGTTAGTTCGAAGCAGGCTGATTTTTAATGGCCTGATCCATGATAGCTTTTCTCTGTTCTTCTGATAATCCAGCCAATATTTCATTTATACTATTTACCAATTCAGTGTTGCCTTTTTTAATCCCAACGGCAATAGCTACATCATCATCAGAGGCCTTAAATCCTTTGCCGGGCTCAAACTCAACCATGGCAAAATTAGGATTTGCAGTTGTAGCAGAAACCCCCTCCGGTCTTTCTGAAACATATCCGTCAATAATACCTGACTGCAGGGCTACACGCATAGCCGGGAAGTCTTCCAGCGCGGTCTTCTTAACCACATTAGGGATCTGATCAATTACCGTGTAATGGAAAGTATTTAGCTGGGCAGTTATTTTGGCTCCGCTGAGATCCTTCAAGCTGGCAGCTTTTTCAAATTTTGAACCTTTCTGAACTACAACTACCAGATCAGAACGATAATAGTGATCGGAAAAATCAATGGATTTTTTGCGATCAGCCGTAGGGGACATACCGGCAATAATTGCATCAATGGTGCCTGACTGCACTGCTGGCGGCAGACCATCCCAGGGTGTCTTTACGATAACCAATTCTTTGTCCATACCTTTGGCCAGAATTTTAGCAATTTCCACATCGTAGCCACCGGCAAAGTCTTTGCTGCCGGAAATGGGAACTGCACCATTTGAATTATCAGTCTGAGTCCAGTTGAACGGAGCATAACCACATTCCAGACCAACTTTGAACTGGCCCCTGGACTGGGTTTGGTCGGCTGGCTGACCTGATTGATCTGACTTGCCGCAGCCAACTACTGCCATGCACAAGCCTAAAACCAATATCAGACACAAAACTAATCTTGACATCTTCTTCATTGATAATCTCTCCTCCAATAACTTAATAATTTTCCCCATATTTTATTAAGGCAGCTGACTCTCCCTGATCAAAATTTGTGTTAGTAATACCATTGTTAACATTTCGAGCAGAATAGACAAATTCCTTCAATTTTTTATCCCCCTGCTAAATTATATCCTTGGGACGCTGAGAGATGGGAGGCGGGGGCAGGTCCCTTGCCCCTCCTTTGGAAGCAGAACATAGATCAATTGTGGGACAGTGAACCTGTCCGAGATCACTGAAAAAGTACCATAAATGTCATCCTGAGGAGCTGCAGGCGACGAAGGATCTCTTTTAAAGGCCGTAATATTAGGGTTAAGCCAACGAGATTCCCCCCTGAGGGGCTTCACCCTCACGGGTACCACCGATACACCCTGTCGGGTGAAATTACCCGGCACTCAGCCGATTATGAACTGGGTTAATGTTAAATTACTTACTCTGAGTGCCGGTCCGCTATTAAGGTTCTCAGAATGACATGTAAAAAAGGGCTTTTTCAGCAGTCTCGAACCTGGCCACGCGTCCCAGGGTCCCTTTCCCTTAAAAACCGAAACCTACCGCAACTATGCTTAATAAAAAAGTAAATATTACTATACCAATGATTATTGTAACTGCCTTTTTTTGTTTATCGTTTTGCATGCCTCGATTCATAAAACTCATTACTGTTCCCCCTCCACTAATTAAAAAGGTCTGGTAAAACCATTTGTTTTACCAGACCTTGCGATTTTGCAGCATATCCATTAACCACATGGTTCTTTTCTCATTTTATTTATATGAGAAAAACAGGTTTATACCCACATTCCCAATAAGTTCTCCCTGTCATTATCAGGATTTCCTGACAGCTTCTGTTTTTCATTCCCGCCTGGTTGCCTGGGAAGATAAACCGGAAGGATCTGCGCTTATTTAAAACATCATCCACAATTAGTATAATTACTAATCGCTTTTTCCTTCTAGGCTTTCTTCAGCACCAACAAGCTGTCATCTTCCAGGTAGACATTACCTAGAATTTCTTTTTCTTGCGGGCCGCTTCAGACTTCTTCTTTCTCTTTACACTAGGTTTTTCGTAGTGGTCGTGCTTGCGGATATCTTGCATAACCCCTGATTTTTGGCAGCTACGTTTAAATCTCTTTAATGCACTGTCCAGGGACTCATTTTTTCCTACTTTGACTTCGCTCATGGTATCCCTCCCCTCATCTGACCAGGCTTAGAATGCCAATCTATTTTACTATTATCTGCCCCATATCGTCAAGATTAACCGGGAGGCCACTCCAAGTTTCTTCCGCCTAGCAGGTGATAATGCAAATGTAAAACTTCCTGCCCTCCACCTGCACCATTATTGCATAGTAAACGATAACCATTTACAGCTGTATTATTTTCTCTGGCCAGGGAAGCTGCTGTTAATTGAATATGTCCGAGCAGGTTAGTATCTTGTTCGTCAACCTCATTTAACGAAATAATATGTTTTCTGGGTATGATCAGCAAGTGTACCGGGGCAACAGGCTGAATGTCTTTAATAGCAATTATTTGTTCATCTTCATAAACAACAGTAGACGGAATATCACCGGAAACTATTTTACAAAAAAGACAATCTCGGGCTGTCACTAATTCACCTCCAATAACTGCTAATCTGACTAAACCTTCAATTGAACATTCATCTATATTTTAGCAAAGATTGTCTAAGGATAAAACCATATATTATAATTGTTTGGCTGAATTACGACACAAACACTACCCAATAAATATTATATTAATCTGCCGCTTAATTGCCGGCCTTGCACAGAATCTATCTGAACCTGAACAAACTCTCCCCGTAAATCATTTTCAGAGGAGAACGATACTTCCAGGTAATTATCAGATAGACCGGTATATTGACCGGGCCCGGTTTGTTTTTCTACCAGCAGTCTTAATCGCCGACCTGTATAGGTACTATAAAATTCGTTGCGTTTTTTATCAGCCAGTTTTAGTAGTTGTGCACTGCGATAGTTTTTGGTTTTTTCATCAATCTGGTCAGGGTATTCCGCAGCCCGGGTACCAGGACGGCGCGAATATTTGAAAACATGGAAATCCAACAACTTTAAACTGTCTAAAAGATTAAAGCTATCAGTAAAATCAGCTTCACTTTCCCCGGGAAATCCCACCATTATATCGACAGTTACTGCTATACCGGGTATCTTTGCATTAACCTCGTCTACCAGTCGGCTGATATTTTCCCGGTTATATTTCCTTCCCATGGCCTTCAATACCGAATCACTGCCGCTTTGTAAAGGTATGTGCAAATGGCGGCACAAGTGATTATCCTGACACATATATGCTAATACAGTTGGAGTTATTTCATTAATTTCAATTGACCCTAATCTTAAGCGGTAATCTCCGAAAACATTTTCCAATATTTCAGTCAATAATTGATCCAGATTATATTCAGGTATATCTCTACCATACTGTCCAATGTGAATTCCGGTCAGAACTATCTCTTTGTATCCTAATTGCAGCAACTGTTTTATCTCATGCAAAACATCCTTTGGCTCTTTACTTCGCACCGGTCCCCTGGCAAAGGGAACAATACAATAGGTACAATAGCTTTGGCAACCGTCCTGAATTTTTATAAATGCCCGGGTTCTTTCATGGGGTTGGCTATATAACCACAAAGGCAGTTTTTCGTAAGCCTCACTTACCGGTCGCCAACAAGTTTCAACCAAACTGGTTTTTTTAATATCGTCAACCAGATCAGCAATCTTTTCTTTATCCCGATTACCTGCTATCAGGTCAACCCCTTCTATAGAAGCCGCCTCATGATGGGCAGTTTCTGCCCAACAACCAGTAACTACGATTAAAGAATCCTTCTGCTGCCGGGCAATACGCCGTACCATAGCCCGGGATTTGCGATCACTGACATGGGTTACTGTGCAGGTATTTATTACATAAACATCGGCTGGGCTGCTAAAAGGTACAATCTCGTATCCCTTGCGAAGAAATTGTTCTTTTAAATGTTCTGTTTCCACCTGGTTGACTTTGCAACCCAGAGTATAAAAAGCTGCTGTCTTCACCTGATATGCCTTTCATATTTCTATTCCAAAGTTTCAGGTTAGTCCATATCCCCGGATTCATATAACAAAATACTGGATGCTACCAAGGCAGCAGTCTCAGTGCGTAAAATTCGCGGTCCCAGACCAGTTAAAACAAAACCACCCTTCTGAGCCAATCCAACCTCCCGGGGGGAAAACCCGCCTTCCGGACCTACCAGTAAATTGAGCCGTCCTGAAATCAAAAGCTCATCTTTTAAATTATTGAATACTGTCCGTATTGGTTGGCGCGGATCAGTTTCATACAGCATAATTCCTAATTCTCCAGCGCAGGTATTCAGATATTCATCCAGATTAATTACCGGAAATACTTCCGGTATCAGATTGCGCCGGCATTGTTTACAGGATTCCCGGGCTATGGATTGCCATCTTTGTTGTTTCTTTTCAGCATTATCTCCCGAGAGTTTTACAACTGTCCGATCAGTTAATACCGGAGTAATTTTAGAAACACCTAATTCTACCGCTTTCTGAATAATTAAATCCATCTTTTCACCTTTGGCAACTGCCTGAACCAGATTAATTTTTAATAACGGTTCCCGGCTGGTAATGGTTTGTTGCACAATTACCCCACCAATTTCCCCTTCTGCCAAAGATATAAGCGTAACCAGATATTCTTTACCAGTACCGTCAAATATAATTACTTCATCATCAGGCATCAAACGCAGTACTTTTTTAATATGATGTAACTCGGTTTTATTAAACCGGACCTGCTCACCTGAAATTTGATTATCAGGAACATAGAAGCGATGCATATAGGCTTTTCTCCTCCGGAGCTATATTAAAGGTTTCCTGGCAACGACTCCAATCCAATCAACATCCTGTTGCAGCTGTTCAATAATAAAACCGTGTAATTCCAAACGCTTCTGAACCGCCGGCCAGCGACTTTCTACTATACCGGAACCAAATAAATATCCACCCGGTTTTAACACAGCGGCAGCTGCCGGTACCAGCATTACTACCACTTCAGCGGTAATATTGGCCATAATAATATCCGGCGATTTTTGCTTTAATTCCTCAACTATATCTCCAGCTTGAACTTCAATTACATCGGATAAGTTATTTAAAGCCACATTATCACGGGCTATTTTAACGGCTACATCATCAATATCCATGGAAAATACACTTTTTGCGCCCAGCTTGGCAGCAGCAATCGATAAAATACCTGAACCACACCCTGCGTCCACAATGTTTTCTCCACCCTTTATATACTGGTCAATAAAACGCAGACAAAAACGCGTAGAGGCATGTATTCCAGTGCCAAATGCCATGCCCGGGTCAATTTCGATTATTACTTCATCATCCTGGGACTGGTAATCTTCCCAGGATGGTTTTATAATCAAACGCTCCCCAACTTTAAAACTGTGATAATACTTTTTCCAGTTTTGCTCCCAATCCTCATCGCATACCTCATCTATAAATACCCGGCAGGCAGTATCGAAATTCTCCTCGACCAGTTTAAGACTGGCCATTATATCGTCAATTACTTCCCGGTCTTCATGAAAATAGGCCTTGACCACCACAAATTCATGTCCTAAAAAGTCGGGGGGAAAAAGGTCAGCATTCCATTCCCCCCGGTTAAAATATTGACGAGCCGCCTGCGGATCTTCAATTTTCACACCCCCTGAGCCCATTCGGTGAAAAATCCCCGCTATAGCTTCAACGCACTTCCCCTCGGTTAAAACACTAATTTCTTTCCAATTCACTAACCCACCTCTATCCCATTGCATCTTTAAATTTATCAAATAACCCTTTGCGGTTTTGTTTATCATCATCTTCATAGAATGAAGCCAGTATTTCCTTCTGACGCTTGTTGATTTTTTTAGGTATGGTTACTTTAATCAATACCTTTAAATCACCGGACTTATGACTTTGTAAATACGGTATTCCTTTACCCTTAACGGTTAGAACATCTCCCGGCTGTGTTCCTTCTGGTATATCCAATACATGTTTGTCCCCACCCAGTAAATCTATCTCCACCTTATCACCTAAAGCTGCCTGCACAAAATCAATCTCCAATAGCGTAATCAGTGTATAACCATCCCGTTCAAAACGCTCATGAGGTTTTATCATAATGGTAATATACAAATCTCCGGGCGGGCCTCCCTGGATACCCTGTTCCCCTTCCCCCTGAACACGCAAACGGGATCCATTATCCACTCCCGCTGGAATCCTGACATTAATCTTATGAGCTTTTCTGACCTGACCGCTCCCGTGGCAATTCTTGCAGGGTTTTTCAATTACTTTTCCCTCACCATTACAGCGTGAGCAGGTACGGGCCGTCTCAAAACGCCCAAAAGGGGTGTTTTGAACATTACGAACCTGACCACTGCCACCACAGGTAGTGCAGGTTTTAATTTCAGAGCCTGGTTGAGCACCATTGCCATTACAGGTTGTACATTTTTCCACTCTGGTTATTTCTATGTCCTTTTCCATACCAAATACTGCATCTTCAAAATTTATTTGCATACGAACTTCACGGTCTGCACCCCGCTGAGGTCCGCTTCTTCTGCGTCCCCGGGTTCCACTGGAAGCCCCGAATATTAAATCAAACAAATCCCCAAATCCTGCAGTGCCAAAATCTTCAAAACCAAATCCGCCGTTACGACCGGGATCAAAGGCACTATGACCAAACCGGTCGTAGGCAGCTCTTTTCTGTGGATCACTAAGTACTTCATAGGCATCAGATATTTCTTTAAACTTCTCAGCCGTGTCCGGGTCATCACGGTTAACATCCGGGTGATACTTTCGGGCCAACTGCCGGTAAGCTTTTTTAATATCATCGGCGCTGGCATTATTGGGTATTCCCAAAACCTCGTAAAAATCACGCTTTTCAGGCATCTTTCTCCACCTTCCTGAGAAACAATACAGCTTCCGGGTCTATTCTCTCCTCTCCTTTTAACAAAGTAGAGTTATCTGAATTAATCATCATCGTCGGGAATGTTATAATCAGCATCAAATACATCATCCTGCCCATCCTGACCTGCCTGCTGCTGATTGATGTTTTCATACATTTTCTCGCTGAAAGCATAAATTGCCTGCGTCAGAGCTTCAGTTTTGGCAGCAATATCATCATAGTCTTCCGTAGTCAGAGCGGTTTGTAAATTATCTTTGGCCTCAGTTATAGTCCGTTTTAATTCCTCGTCCATTTGTTCTTCATTGTCTTTAAGAGTTTTTTCCGCCTGGTAAACCATACTGTCGGCAGCGTTACGAATTTCCACCTGCTTAAATCTTTCCTCATCTTCAGCAGCAAACTTTTCAGCATCCTTTACCATGCGTTCAATCTCGTCATCACTGAGACCACTGGAAGAAGTAATAGTAATGGTCTGTTCCTTGCCGGTTGCCATATCTTTGGCTGAAACATGCACGATTCCGTTAACATCAATATCGAACTTTACTTCTATTTGCGGCACTCCGCGAGGGGCAGCCGGTATGCCGGTTAATTGGAATCTGCCCATAGTTATATTATGTTCAGCCATTTTTCTTTCACCCTGCAGCACATGTATGTCTACTGAGGTCTGACTATCTGCCGCCGTAGTAAATATCTGACTCTTGGAAGTTGGTATGGTAGTGTTCCTGTCAATTATTCTGGTAAATACTGAACCTAAAGTCTCAATTCCCAAAGACAAAGGAGTTACATCCAACAGTACCACATCAGTTACTTCACCTGACAGTACAGCCGCCTGAATAGCAGCACCCACAGCAACAACTTCATCAGGGTTGATACCTTTAAAGGGTTCCTTGCCGATAAAACTTTTTATAGCATCCTGTACCGCCGGAATTCTGGTTGATCCGCCTACCAGAATTACCTTGTCAATTTGACTGGCGGAAAGTCCTGAATCTTTCATGGCCTGGCGCAATGGCCCCATGGTTTTTTCCACCAAATCAGCCGTCATTTCATTAAACCTGGCCCGGGTCAGGGTTCTTTCCAAATGCATAGGTCCATCCTGATTGGCTGTAATATATGGTATGTTGATATCTGTAGTTAATACCCCTGATAATTCATGTTTGGCTTTTTCCGCTGCTTCTTTTAATCTATGCAGGGCCATTTTATCATTTCTTAAGTTTACACCATTATCCTTTTCAAACTCAGCTATAAGCCAATTAATAATCTTGTCATCAAAATCATCGCCGCCGAGCCGATTATTTCCACTGGTGGCTTTTACCTCAAAGACTCCGTCACCAATCTCTAAAATGGAAACATCAAATGTACCACCACCCAGGTCAAATACCAGGATAACCTGATTCTCATCTTTATCCATACCATAGGCCAGCGCTGCTGCCGTAGGCTCATTTATAATCCGCAATACTTCCAAGCCGGCTATCTTCCCGGCATCTTTGGTAGCCTGCCGCTGGGAGTCGGTAAAATAAGCAGGAACGGTAATAACCGCCTGAGTAACCGGTTGCCCCAGATAAGCCTCAGCATCAGCCTTCATTTTCTGCAAAATCATCGCTGATATTTCCTGCGGAGTATATTTTTTATCATCAATGGCCACTTTGAAATCAGTGCCCATACGCCTTTTAATTGATAATACCGTTCGATCAGGATTAGTAATGGCCTGACGTTTGGCAATTCTGCCCACTAATCTTTCATTGGTTTTTGAAAATCCGACTACTGAAGGAGTTATTCTTTCTCCTTCCGCATTAGTTATAACGACAGCCTCTTTTCCTTCCATAACAGCTATAACAGAGTTGGTGGTACCCAGGTCAATACCTACAACTTTCCCCATAATAACTACACACCTCCATATTTATTGCTTAAAATTAATTACTGACTTTTACCAGACTGGGTCTAATAACCCGGCCATGCAATATATAACCCTTTTGCAATTCTTCAATTACAGTATTTTCAGGGTGGTCTGTACCCGATTCTACTACCAGCGGTTCATGGAACTGCGGATCAAAAGGTTTGCCTGCTGCATCAATATATTCCACGCCTTCCTCCTGAAGAATCTCATCCATACGCCGGGCAATAATTTCCAATCCTTTTTTCAGGCTATCATAATCCTTATTATCAGCCGACATTTTAATTGCTCGGTCAAGGTCATCGGTTACAGACAAAACCTTTTTTATTATTGGAATCGAAGCATATTTCAGATACTCTTCTCTTTCACGGGAAGCGCGTTTACGAATATTGTCAGCTTCAGCTACAGCTCGCAGATACATATCGTAGTTCCGGCCGGCCTCATCCTTAAGACGACCAATCTCTGCCTGTAAAGTATCCTGGTTATTATCTTCTTCCGGAGCTGTTTCAGCCGACGGTTCCAAATTCAGTTCCTCTGCCAGATCATGATTTTTCAAAATAATGTTCACCTCTATTCAATGATATTTCTATTCAACTCCGACGATTCATCCTTCATTTTAATGACGGTCTCAATACGGAGTATAGCAACGGCCACTTCAGCAGCCGTTTTTACAGCATGGATTTTAACCAGAGCAGCATCAATAATGCCCTCTTCAAGAGTATTGATTACTTTGCCATTATCTGCATCAAAGGAAAGGAAATCCTGCCCATATTTACGCTGAGCAGCCATGACATCGCCCAGTTTTTCCAGAGAATTAAACCCGGCATTCTCAGCCAGACAGGCAAAAGGCCTCAGCAAAGCTTCTCTTACACATAAAACCCCATAAGATACCATTCCTTCCTGTTCACGCGCCAACCCCTCCAGCTTATCAGCCAGAAAAACTTCTATGGCACCGCCTCCGGGAACTATTCCCCCTTTAATGGCTGCCTGTAATGCAGCAGCAGCATCCCTGGCCATGCGCTCCCTTTCATCTACTACTTCTTCCGTAGAGGCTCCGATAATTACAGAAACCAGACTGGTTCCGGCTCCCTCGTGGATAGTAGTGATTCCCTGTTTTTCATCCAAGGTTATCTGACGGGCATAACCGGTATATTTGTTGAGATTCTCTCCTTCGCGATTAAGAGCCTGGCGCTTAATCTTACGGGCTGCAGTATGTTGACATATTATTTCCATTTCTCGCGATGATACCCGTTGTAAAACCATTACTCCAGCATCAGTAAAAATTGTTTCCGCAATATCATCTATGTTTTTATTCACCAGCACAACATTAATTCCACTGCTGCAAATCTTATGCAAATTATATTCATAGTTTTGTCGGGCCTCCATATAGTACTGAAAACCGGCTTCCGTTTTCAGTATTTCGTGGCTCATTTCCTCTGGTGCCAAAGCATCGTCAATCACAAGTAGTTTAACCTCATTTAGCTGTCGGGGCATTTCCGTGTTAACCGGTTGCCGATTCAGAATAACTCCCTCAAATACTTTGTTATCTGCACCTTCGCGTGCAATTATGGCATCTGCAAAAGAATAATCTGATTGCAGTAACAAATCCCGGCCAATAATTTTAGCCCCTTCAGTTACCATTTCGGCCAAATCATGGTGTCCCCGACCAGCTATGCGGGCAATATGAAACAAAGCCTCATCCTGTACAGAATCCACGGACCTGGCCTGTTCCCGCAACCATCTCAAACTGGCCTGTACCCCCAGATTTATACCTTCAATTACGCGGGAAACGGGTACCCCTTTTAATACCTGAGTTACCCCTTCGGCTATCAGGGCACCGGCAATTATGGTTGTAGTGGTAGTGCCATCCCCAACTTCAGATTGCTGGCTGCGGGCCGTATTTATTATCATATGAGCTGCCGGATGATTAATATCCATTAGCTTTAATATGGTAACGCCATCATTAGTTATAACCACATCGCCAAAACGATCCACCATCATAATATCCAGTCCCTGGGGACCAATAGTGCCCTCAACTGACTGGGATACTACCCGGGCTGCATTGGCATTATTTAATAAAGTCTGGAATTTATCTTCACTGGATTGATTACCAGCTATTAATTGGTCTGCCATATATCCCCCAATTTATTCTTAATAGTATTTTTGAATAATCTCCTGAATAATTGATCTGACCGCCTCAATTGTACCAGTTGCCTTCCAGTATTCCATTCTTACCGGTCCAATTAAACCAATCTTGCCCAACTCTCCAAAAGATTTATACCCGGAAAAAACCATGCTGAGATCTTTCATGTCCTGCAGCGGATTTTCATTACCAATAAGTATATCAACCTGTTCACTTACTTCATTTGGTACAATGCTTCGAATTACTACATCTTCCTCTAACAGAGCAATTATGCGTTTTAATTTATCCAAATCTCTGAATTCAGGCTCCCTGAGCAGGTTTATCAGACCGCTGACTACCACCCGCTCACCACTGGAAGTATCCAGCAAAGAATCTATAGCTTCCAGCGTAACTTCCAATACTTTCTTGCGTTGATTAAGATCGTTGCGAAGGTTTTGTAAATCGCTGCGGGTTATTTCACCCATTTTCTTTGCGGAAAAAGTACGGTTTAATACTTCAGTAATAGTAACCAGTTCTTCAGGAGTAATTGACTCTGGAATCTCAATTTTTCTATGCATGATTAATCCTGTATTGGTTACCAGTAAAACTACCGCTCGCCCCTTTTCCAAAGGTACTAACTGTAAATAACGAAATTGACTGATATGAACAGCTGGCATAATTATAAAAGAAGTATAATGAGTTATCTGGGCTAAAAACTGTGCAATACCCGAGACTACTTCATCCCAGTCCTTTACCTTATTTCTGGCCATCTGATTCAATAAATCAATTTCCTGTTCAGATAACTCCTGGCTTTCCATCATACAGTCCACAAAATAGCGAAACCCTTTTTGCGAAGGTATACGGCCTGCCGAGGTATGAGGTTGTTCCAAATAGCCCATATCCTCAAGATCAGCCATTTCATTACGCACTGTAGCCGCGCTGATTCTCAAGCCGTGCTTTTTCACCATAGCCCGGGAGCCAACTGGTTCAGCGGTTTCAACATAATCCAGAACTATAGATTCCAAAATTTTTTGTTTTCTTTCATCCATAGTCATCACACTTCACTCCTGTTAGCACTCTCTCCCGTTGAGTGCTAACTATACTTTAATAAGAAAATAGCATCTGTTCTAATCTTTGTCAAGTTGGCAAATCACGCCGTAAACAGACATAATACCTGATTAGAGATAAAATAGGCTCTTCTGGTCATAAATAGATTCCCTGACTTTATTTCCAGCCATCCTCTATCTGTTCCATATTTAATTGCCTGTTCATAATGCTCTGCAACATCTACTCCGCAACGCTCAGAAGTTTGCTGCAGATTAATTCCTTCGCATAACCTGAGTCCCGTTATCATAATATCCGCCAGTTTATCAACGGCCTTCATCTTTTCCAGTTCTTCTACGGGAGGGAGTTTTTTCTGTTTTAAGGCAGCTATATATACAGTCCAGTCCGGGCAATTTTTAAAGCGTCTATCACCAATATAGCTTACTGCTCCCGCCCCAATTCCAATATACTCAAGACTGTGCCAGTAGAGCAAATTATGCCGGCAGGCATAATCCGGTCGGGAAAAGTTTGATAGCTCATATTGATTCAATCCTGTCCGCATACACATATCAATCGCCATTTCATACATTTCTGCCTCGTCATCTTCATCAGATAATCTTATTTCACCTGATTTAACCTTTTTGCCCATCGGAGTAGTTTCATCCAGTTGTAACAGGTAACAGGAAAGATGGGTTGGCTGAAGCTCCAGCGCCTGACCCAGGTTATTTTCCCATTTTGAAACCGACTGTCCGGGTAAGCCATACATTAAGTCAAGGTTATAATTATTTATTCCCTTTTTGACCAGTTCTTCTACCGTGGCAAATATTTCCGAACACCGGTGCCGGCGCCCTAACATGATAAGTTCCCGGTCATCAAAGCTCTGTGCTCCCAATGAAATACGATTTATGCCTGCCTGCCGGTAACCACTTATTCTGGTTTTATCCAGACTGCCAGGATTGGCTTCGATGGTTATTTCCGCATGGCTATCAAGACAAAAATTCCCCTTAACCGCATCAATAATCCTTTCCACCTGAGCTGAACTTAATAACCCCGGGGTTCCACCTCCAAAATACAAGGTGGAAATTTCTCTTTCATCACAGCAAAGGGCTCGTTGCTGAATTTCAACAACCAGCCCGGCGGTATAATCTTCCAACCACTGATGTTCAGATAATGGTACGGAATAAAAATCACAATATTGGCATTTGCTTTGACAAAAGGGAATATGTATATACATTCCCTGCGGTAGCATTACTATTCATCTCCTACTTGCATTACATTGAGAAATGCGTCTTTAGGTACTTCCACGCGTCCAATCTGTTTCATGCGTTTTTTACCCTCTTTTTGTTTCTCCAGGAGTTTCTTTTTACGGGTAATATCCCCACCGTAACACTTGGCTAATACATCTTTACGCATCGCTTTGATAGTTTCACGGGCAATTATTTTACTGCCAATACCGGCCTGAATAACCACCTCGTACATCTGTCGGGGAATAATTTTACGCAAGCGCTCAGTTACTGAGCGGGCTCGATAATAAGCCCGGTCATTATGAATGATGGTACTCAGCGCATCTACTATTTCACCATTAAGCATTATATCCAGTTTGACCAGATTGGAAACTTCGTAATCAGTAAGTTCATAATCCAATGATGCATAGCCACGGGTTCTGGATTTCAGGGCATCAAAAAAATCATACAATATTTCTGCCAATGGCAGTTTATAAGTAATCATTACCCGCTGGGGGCTCAAATACTCCATATTAATAAACTGTCCACGCTTATCCTGGCTTAATTCCATTACTGCCCCCACATATTCATTAGGCACCATAATAAACGCTTTAACATAAGGTTCCATTACCTGATCAATTTTCTGAGGCACCGGCCAACGGGTGGGATTGGATACAAAGAGCTCCTCGCCATCCGTTAAAATAATTTTATAAACCACACTGGGCGCAGTAGCTAATATATTAAGGTCATATTCTCTTTCCAGGCGTTCTCTGATAATTTCCAGATGCAATAACCCCAAAAATCCGCAACGAAAGCCAAATCCCAATGCATCTGAAGTTTCCGGCTCATAAAACAATGAAGCATCATTTAGTTTTAGCCTCTCCAATGAGTCGCGCAGCTTATCATACTCACTATTTTCCAATGGGTAGATTCCGCAATAGACCATGGGCTTTACTTTCTGATAACCCGGTAACGGCTTATGGGCAGGGCGACTGGTACTGGTTATGGTATCTCCAACTTCAGTATCACTGACATTTTTGATTCCTGCGGCCAGATAGCCAACTTCACCGGCACTTAATGAATTTACTTCTGTCATATAAGGACTCAATACCCCTATTTCACTGACCTCAAATTCCTTTCCATTGTGCATCATTAGTATCATATCGCCCTTTTTAACTGTTCCGGAAACAACACGAATATAACATATGGCACCTTTATAGGAATCAAAATATGAATCAAAAATTAAAGCCGCCAACGATTCATCTTCAGCAGGAGTTGGAGGAGGAATCCTCTCTACGATAGCTTCCAAAACATCTTCGATACCTAATCCCATTTTGGCTGAAATAGGGATAATTTCATTACGGTCAATACCTAATACATTTTCCATTTCGTCTTTTACTACTTCCGGTTCTGCACCCGGCAAATCAATCTTGTTGACTATGCCGATAATCTCCAGATTTAATTCCATAGCCATATATACATTGGCCAGGGTCTGAGCTTCAATGCCCTGCGACGCGTCAACCACCAATAAAGCACCTTCACAGGCAGCCAAACTGCGTGATACTTCATAAGAAAAGTCCACATGTCCAGGTGTATCAATTAAATTTATAATATAATCCTGCCCATCCCTGGCTCTATAGTTCAATCGTACCGGCTGCAGTTTTATTGTAATGCCTTTTTCACGCTCCAAATCCATTTTATCCAGGAATTGAGCACGCATTTCGCGGTCAGTCAAAGCACCAGTGGCCTGTAACAACCTGTCTGCCAGTGTTGATTTACCATGATCAATATGGGCTATAATACTAAAATTTCTAATATTGCTCTGCAATACTAATTCCTCCAGCTAATCTTATCCGTAGTTGGACTTCAATATTATAACTGATACAATACGGCTATTCAATCATCAGTGCTATGCATGGAAACAAACAGGTATGGGGAACAGGCATGGGGACGGTTTATAAAAATAGCACCTTAAATATGCGCCAGGATTTTTTAAAACGGGCTTCGATTGGCTCCGTTATAATCTCGATTTCCTGTTCCAGAAACTCTTTATTGGCAAGCTTGTCCATATTGACAGCATAGCTATTACCGGATATTTGCATATCAAGATTGCCGTCCTGTATTCCTACCGCCAGAAACTTTCCGCCTTCCTGACTGGTAAGGTCATTTATAGCCTGGTTACTTATATTAAGGGCAGTAATTACCATGAAAACCACTCCCGCTATTATCGCCCATTTAGCTAACCATTGCATCTAATTAACTTCCTCCTTTAAAACCTCCACCAGTATATCAGAAAATAATTGTCCTGCGTATAATACTTCCTCCAAACTGTTCTGGTCTGTTCCGAATTCCAGTAATAAGGCATGAGGATGATATTCCTGATTATAGGTGCCTGCTTTGGTGCGCACTCCTTTAATCAATCCCGGATACATTTGTTGACTAACTTCATATAATTGCCGGGCAAAAGCATAGTTTTTTTCCCAGTCAGGGTGAGGTTTGCGCTCATCAGTTCCAACTATAATCAATATTTGGGCACTGGCTTTTTCTTTAATTTCTACTGTCTGGGCTTTATCCATACCAGGAATATTGTCCCGATGAATATCAAATATTGCCAGGGGATTATTTTCTTTTTCCAAAATTTCCTTTACTGTTTGGCGTGATTCAGTGTAACTGCGGTCATAGTCGGGAAAATCATGGACTCGATCATAAAAACAACTGGTTAAGCCCTTTTTAATCATATTTTTGGAAAGCTCTTCGGCCACCAGATTAATGAGCCCTTTCTCAGCATTAAAGCGGGCCTGCCCGGAATCGGGAATATAGGTTTCGCCATTGTGGGTACAATAAAATGCCACCGGGCGATTAGCAAAGGCTCCATTCAATAACTCTTTGTTTATTGGTTTATCATCAGGATTTTTTATTGCCGGTACGGCATATTTACCGGGATAGTTTTTTTCAACTATCGGATCATTAATTTCATCATCTTTGTATGACAGTGAAGGTAGGGCATTAACCACCAAATCTCTGGCCAACCCCTGTTGCAAATAATTATTTAATCCCCCCGACTTTACCTGTCCGGCCATGGATACATTTACATTGCCCAGCAACGCAGTCGAATTATTTTCATTCAAATTTATTCCGATTATTTGGAAAGGCCAATTAATACCATAACTGCTTTTCCAACTACAAACCGTGGCGTTAAAATCCATACTTATTCCTACTATAATGACAAATACGAACAACTGTATAAATAAAATACTGCGAAAAAAAACTGTCAAGTTATTTTGTTTCATCCTGTCCACCTCATTACTGATTCTTATCCCCTTTAAAAAATATGGTGGACATGCAGCTTATAGAACGATAATTTGTGGTGCTGAGAAAAAGCCGTTATATTGCTCTTGCATTTTACCAACTGGAGTGATATATTATTCCTGTTGACTCAATATCAAGGAGGTGAAAATGTGGCTAAAAGTAAAACCCCGGCAAAGAGAGCCAGAATAGCTGAAGAAAATCGCCTGAGGAATAAAGCTCAAAAAACCCAAATGAAGAATGCGATAAAAAGATATGAAGCTGCACTTGCCAGTAATGATACAGAAAGTGCTCAAGCCAATCTGGTAAATGCTATTTCCCTTGTTGATAAGAGCGTTTCCAAAGGAATTTTGCATAAAAATACTGCCGCCCGCAAAAAATCGGCATTAACTAAAAAGTTTAATCAAATAGGTCAACCAAGCTAACCTGTCATAACGGCAGGTTTTTTTATTTTCCAGTGCAAATTTGCATAATAAGCATTTCCATAATCAGTTCATTATCAGTACCGGTACGCTTTAAAGCGTAATCCGCTTCTAAAAGCCGGTCAAATATACCGTCTATCTCATCCCAGGAATACTTCCTGCTATTTTGCATCATTTTACGAATAGTAAACTCATGCAACTTGGTATTGGTTTTAATCTGCTCCCGGTCATAACCCCTGTCCTGATAATACTTAATGCGGGCCAGGGTTGTAAACTGACTGCTGACCATACCCAATACTTCGAAAGGTTTTTTACCCCAATTGCTGAGGCGGTTATATGACTTTACTGAATCAATAATATTTCGATTCATGAGTCCATCTATAAAAGCAAAAATCTCCCGGTCATTTTTTGCCTCCCATACATCTATCTCTTGTCTGACCAATTCATCAGTTATGGGCTGTCCATCAGTTATCAGGATCAGTTTTTCAATAAAATTCAGCATATAATACATATCAGAACTATGCTGTATTATTAAATCCACGACTGCAGTTGAAACCTGCGTATTTCTGGTTTTGAATTCGCCTGCTACCCATTTGCGCAATTCTGCAGGTTTGGGCCGATCATAACCAATGGTTTCAGCATGTTTATCCAATAGTTTTACTACCGGATGTGCTTTATCATATTCACCGGCTGTTATAATCAAGGTTTGCATGGAATTATCCTGAGCGAAAAAAGCGGTTAAAACTCGTTCATACTCTATAGCCTGTTTTTGTTTACGACCGGATTTTTTCATAAAACCAGGCTTTTTAATAAGTACGATTCTCTGCCAGGAAAATAGTGGACTGAATTCAAGATTCTCTGCCAATTGCAACGGAGTCAGCTCATCGGCATCAATATTTAAAAACTCCGGTGCTTCGCCCGATTCCCGTTTCACAACGGTAATAATTTCTTCTATCTTTTTATCAATCAGATAATCTTCGATTCCCCATAAAAAATAAGCTGCCGGCAGTGGCACGAACTACCCCTCCCTTTTGGACTTAAACTCTTTGTATTGTATTTTACCATTCTTTATGTACCTGGTATGATATAATCTTTATCGTACAGGAATATAAGATAATTAGCTGCTTGTCACTTTACTGATTGAATATGAGGTTTTGTGAATGGGGAAAAATTTCGATCTTATAATTGTAGGCGCAGGTCCAGCCGGTATTTTTGCTGCCCTGGAAATAACTAAAACAACCGATTTAAATGTGCTTTTGCTTGAGAAAGGCAAAAGCGTTGAGCAACGCCAATGTCTTATCGGTGATGATAGCCCCTTTTGCCGGGAATGCAGACCCTGCTCCATAATGAGCGGCTGGGGGGGAGCCGGTGCTTTTTCAGACGGTAAATTGACCCTGACTACTGAATTTGGCGGTTGGCTGAATAACTATATTGGTAAAGATAAACTGCAAAAAATGATTGATTATGTGGATCAGATATATGTACATTATGGAGCGCCGGATCGTTTATTTGGTCAGGATAATGAAATCGTTGCCAACCTGCAATCCCGAGTGTCCAGAGCCGGCATGAAACTGATACCGGCATGTATAAGACATATGGGTACTGAAAACACCCTTCATGTTCTGCAGAATATGCGTATATTTCTGGATAAGAAGATCGAGATACATACCGGAGAAACCGTTCAGGATATTTTGGTCAAAAACGGAGCAGTAACCGGTGTCCGTACTGCAGCCAATACCTATTATGCTCCCCGGGTTATACTGGCCCCCGGGCGGGAGGGTGCCCAGTGGTTTACTGAGCAGGCTTCCAGACTGGGCATCATCCTCAATAATAATCAGGTTGATATCGGGGTAAGAGTTGAAGTTCCGGCAGTCACCATGCAGGAATTTACAGATAACATCTGGGAACCTAAAATAATCTACAATACTCGTATATTTGATGATATGGTCAGAACCTTCTGTGTAAATCCCAATGGCCATGTTGTCATGGAAAACACCAACGGCATAATTACGGTAAATGGTCATGCTTTTGCCAATAGCAAGTCAGGAAACACTAATTTTGCAGTGTTGGTAAGCCAGGAATTTACCGAACCATTTAATAAGCCCGTAATATACGGCCGTTATATAGCCAGCCTGGCTAACATGCTCAGTGGAGGCATAATACTGCAAAGGCTGGGAGATTTAAAACGTGGCCGACGCTCGACCACAGTCCGCATTGAGCGCGGTATGCTGGAACCCACCCTGAAGGGAGCAGTTCCCGGTGATTTATCTTTGGTACTCCCTCATCGCTATCTGGTAGGAATTACAGAGTTTCTGGAGGCACTGGATAATGCTATGCCCGGCGTGGCTTCCGACCATACTTTGCTGTACGGAATTGAAACCAAGTTTTATTCTGCCAGGCCCCAATTAAACAACCATCTGAAAACTGATATTGATGGTTTATGGGCTGTTGGTGATGGTGCCGGGGTAACGAGAGGATTAATTCAGGCCAGTGTATCCGGAGTCATTGCCGCTCGTGATATAGTAGAAAATCCCCGGTCATGATAAATAACCGGGGATAACATTCATTTCTAAGCAGCACCATTAAAAACTCTTAATCAGTGTAAAGGTACTGGTTATATTATCATCCCTGACCGTAAACAGATAATTACCCCGGGCAGTTAAGAACAGCTTGGCCTTCCCTTCATCATCAGTAGTCATTACATGCGGGTAATTGCGGTTATTGGTGCTGGCAAAGGTAGCCTGTATTTCTTTCCCGGCAACCGGTTTACCTTCTTTTAATACCTGGATTTGAAAGCTTTCCCCCATACGGGCATGGGAATTATCACAGGGAACAATCTCCAACGGCAAACCAATTGGTTCCAAACTGTGATGGTGGTGATGTCCAACCTCTATCAGCAATTTCGCATATAGATGCTTTTCATCTGCTTCACTGGCATATACTTGTAATAAACCATCTGCCTCGTTGCCCAGATGTATATATCCGATTAAATCATGGAAATGCAGTTCCGACTGTTGACGGGTACCGTCGTGGTTTATTACCCACACTTGAGGCGAATTCCATTCACCTTCAAGGGCAGGTTTCATATTATATCCCCGCAATAGTTTGAGCTCTACTACTTCTCCCTCATGAAAATGCCCATGATCAGTTTCCGGCTCCAACCATATTTCCAAAGTGGGTTCAGCAATATCTTCGCGGATTTCTTCAATAATTATGCGATGATGAACCAGTTCCATCTCAGTAATCCGTGCCTTCACCCGGCGACGTTCACCAAAAATACTCTCCATAAATAAGGTCTGGTCTTCACCGGGAATAATGCGATCCACTTTTTCCATAAACAACTCTTCCTGACCGCTTTTATTGAGATAAACATTAGCTTCGCACATTATTATTCACCTCACATTCCAATCTGCAAGCCGGGCAAATCAGTCCCTGGTCAGTGGTACTGGCGCGCGACTGCATAACCCCTTCTCCACAAATCTGACATTCAATGCTCGGAAGTATTATAGCTTTTTCCACTTCGGGCATCCCGGTTTCCTGCCATTTAAAAAGCTCATCGAACGGTTTGGACATTATCTGTTCAAATAAAACTGATAATAAATCCTCCAATTCATTTTCTTCCGAGGGGCTGAGACAGGCCATTGATTTGAGCTGGCGAAACCGTTTAGTTTCAGGGATATCCATACTGCCAAATATTTGAGCTATTCTGATAGCCCGGCCACTTTCACGACTGGCAATTGTATATACTTGCTTGCCATAATCTCTGAAAATTAAATTGCCTTTGCCAAAAGTACAGCCTAAAATAGCCTGAATCGCATCCACTGCACAGGAATCATTTTCAACCACTGCAAATACTTCTTCATCTTTATCGGGATCCACTCCCAGGTTTTGCTGAGCAAACTCAGCTACTCTGACTCCAAACAATAATCCTGGACATACATGCCCATGAAACTGTATCGCCAGTTCCAGAGGCGGCATGTTTTTACACATTATTATGCTACCACCTTTCCAAGGTCATACTTTTTTAAAAGCTACTCCATGATTATAAAGATTGATAATTCTACCAACCAGATTATCTACCTGTAAAGGCAAAGGTTCGTCCATAGTACTGCATACTTCTATGTTAAAGCGATTAATTGGCAATAATACCTTGGTCGCCTCCGAAGTGGCAATTGCTTCTGCCATACGCGGAGTCAGTTCACCGGAAAACGCATTAGCCGCAATAATAGATATTGAACCGGTAATTATATCAACGCGTGAGCTGGAATAAACTACCGCGTTTTCACCACTGGCAGCTTCATTGGCACCTGCTTTGAGCATTACCGAAGATGCCAGTGCATTAGTACCCAGGGCTATTATTGTACAGCGGGAACCAAACTCCTGGCGCAGTTTTTCCACTATAACCCGTCCAATTCCTCCGCCCTGTCCATCTACAACTGCGATTTTCACAAGATAACTCCACCTTTTTATAAATAATAACATCTTTTAGAATGGTTTTTCTGAAAATAAAAATAACCACGCCGGGGGAAACAGGGTACAAACCCAACCTTCGTGGCAATAATAGCACCTTCCTGATGCCGGTAATTATTAATTCTGCATAATATTAATAATTCCTTTTATTTAACCTTTCATTTGATAATAGTAATCACCGTAACCACGCCCACCATCGATTAACCAGGTATCGTCCCATAAAAATAGTTTGAACCGGAATCTTTTTTTTACTCTGAGCTTCCCAAAAATGCCATATAAACGGTACCGCCGTAGCTGCTGACAGCAATTCTGAAAGCGAAAAAGCCAGCCATATACCCTGCAAATCATACCAAACCGGTAAGAGAAATATGAGTAAGCAGAATATTCCCTGACGGGATAAAAATATCCACATAGCCTGCATGCCTCGTCCAGTTGATTGTAAAACGGTAGAAAGCATAATCAATGGTCCCATGACCGGTAAAAATAATGTAGCCAATCTTATACATGACTCTCCCACCTTTAACAGGAAAGCATCCTGTGTAAAAAAGCTCATAATCCAAACCGGTTGAAGTTGCATAATAAGCCAACCTGCGCTTATAAAAACCACCGCCAGACTGATCGACTTAACCAGGGTTTCTTTTACGCGTTCCAACTTTCCGGCACCGTAGGCAAAAGCCGCTACCGGCATAACTGCATTGGATAATCCAAATACCGGCATATAAGCCAGGGAACGAACCCGCATAAAAATACCCATGGCAGCTACAGCCGTAAAACCATAGCCGGCCAATATCCGATTTAATAAAGCCAGAACAATAACCCCTGCCAACTCCATAACCATAGTGGGCATACCCACCTGATAAATCCCCCTGATTATCTCCCAGTCCGGTCTGAAATGGGAAAAATCCCAGGTGAGGATTCCCGGGCGTGATTTTATTATTATAATCATAAAAACAGTACAAATAATTTGTGCCAGAATACCTGCCACAGCCGCTCCATTTAGTCCCATAGGCGGAAATATTCCTACTCCAAATATAAACAGGGGGTCAAATAAAACATTTAAAACCATTCCACTGAGCGATACCAAAACCGGGGTCAGCGTATTTCCCTCCCCCTGTATAATATTGCCGAGGGTCATTGGAATAAATATGGACATGGAGCCTGATAACACTATAAATAAATAATCATGGCATAATGAAAAAGTAGCTGCGGTGCAGCCAAATAATAAAAGCAAATTATCAACATACATCAATCCCAGCAGCATAAACCCCAGTCCGTAAACCAGACTGATGATTATTCCATGCCAGCCAATATTATTGGCCATTCTAATATCTGACCTTCCCAGAGTGCGTCCAATTAATGAAGTTATTCCGGTACCGGTCGCAGATGACAGGGAAACCAGCAGAATCTGCACCGGGATGGTTAAAGTCAGTGCAGCCAACGGCAATGCACCCAGGCGTGCTACAAAAATGGTATCAACTATACTGAGTAAAGAGTAAAGTATCATGCCGGCAATGGCCGGGCAGGATAATCTTATTATTAAACCCCCCACCCTGGAATTAATCATATCAGGTGCGTTAATATTAATCCCCCCTTCTGCAGGGTATGAAGATAAAAGCAGAAATATAAGGTAAAATATCAATAGAAATAAATTATTTTTGTAATTTTAAAAGGGGAACTTTTATGTCCATACTGATAAAAGACGGCACCATTGTTACTATGAATGCCGCCCGCGATATTTTAAAAGCTGACCTGCTGATTGAAAACGGGGTGATAACTGCTATTGGACAATTGGATAACCCCCCGGCTGTTCAGATAATAAATGCCGGCAATAAACTGGTTATTCCCGGATTAATACAGACTCATGTTCATTTATGTCAAACCCTGTTCCGGGGTATGGCTGACGACCTGGAACTGCTGGACTGGCTTAAACTGCGAATCTGGCCGCTGGAAGCTGCCCATGACCATGAATCCTTATATCACTCCGCCATACTGGGATGTGCAGAACTGTTGCGGGGTGGTACAACAGCCATAGCGGATATGCCTACGGTTAACTATACCAATTCAGTTTTCGAGGCGGTCAGAGAGTCAGGCATTCGTTATCTGGGCGGTAAATGTATGATGGATAATGGCAGGGATGTTCCCCCCGCCTTATTGGATACAACCGAAAATGCTTTGCAGGAAAGTATGGATTTGTATGAAAAATGGCATGAAACCTGTAATGGCAGGCTCAACTATGCTTTTTGTCCCCGTTTTGCCCTGTCCTGCAGCCAGGAATTGCTTTTAACCATCAGCCGTATTTCCGCTGAAAAAAACATTACGATTCATTCCCACGCCTCAGAAAACCGGGCGGAAACAGATTTGGTTGAATCCCAAACGGGCATGCGCAATATAGCCTGGTTTAACAGTCTGGGATTATGCTCTCCCCGCCTGATACTGGCTCATTGCATTCATATTGACCAGGATGAAATGGATATTCTGGCAGGCAGCGGTACCAATGTAACCCATTGTCCTTCTGCCAACCTGAAACTGGCTTCGGGAATTGCTAAAATACCAGAGTTACTAGAACTTGGATGTAATGTTGCCCTGGGAGCAGATGGTCCCCCCTGCAACAATAATCTTGATGCCTTTATGGAAATGCGTCTGGCGGCGCTTATACAAAAGCCGATTTATGGACCCACCAGTATGCCGGCTAAGACAGTATTTGCAATGGCTACTCTGGGGGGTGCCCGAGCATTGGGTCTGGAAAATGAAATTGGCAGTCTGGAGGTGGGTAAAAAAGCTGATGTTGCCATAGTAGATATGGATAGCTGGCATACCCGCCCTCTCAGTGAAGCAGAAGTATATTCACAATTGGTCTATCAGGCTAAAGCCAGCGATGTTTATGCCACCATAGTTGACGGTAAATTATTGATGCTGGAAGGAAATTTGTTGCAACTTAAGCCGGATGTTTCTGCAATCGAAAATAGTCTGAGCAGGCTGAAAAATCGAGTTCACCTGTAATTGAAACCTTATTTAATGGGATCAGGTTGGTGTTCATATCAACTCATAGTATAATTTATAAACAGATAATAAAAAGGAGGAATCTTAAATGGAACATACATTACCTCTACTGCCTTTTGAGCAGAATGCTCTGGAACCGATTATTTCAAAAGAAACCCTGGAGTATCACTATGGGAAACATCATCAAGCCTATGTAACCAATCTGAATAAGCTGATTGCCGGCACCGAGTTTGAAAATATGTCTCTGGAAGAGATTATACTGAAGTCCAGCGGTGGTATATTTAATAATGCTGCTCAGGTTTTTAACCATACTTTTTACTGGAACTGTCTGGCACCAAAAGCTGGCGGCGAACCTGCCGGCAAACTGGCGGAAGCCATAAATCAAACTTTTGGTTCTTTTGCTGAGTTTAAGGATAAGTTCACGCAAACAGCTGTTGGGACCTTTGGTTCCGGTTGGGCCTGGCTGGTTAAGAATAAGGACGGCAAATTGGAAATAGTCAGCACCAGTAACGCCGGCAATCCGCTGACCGAAGGCAAACAGCCGCTGTTGACCTGTGATGTTTGGGAACATGCTTATTATATCGATTATAGGAATGCCCGTCCCACTTATGTAGAAAAATTCTGGGATCTGGTCAACTGGGATTTCGTGGCCTCCAACTTATAAGACGCGGATAACGCAGACAACGCGGATTTTCGCAGCTACATTAATTACGAAACCTAATAGGTGGAGCAGAAGAAGTCCGAGATCACTGAAAAAGTACCATAAATGTCATCCTGAGGAGCTGCAGGTGACGAAGGATCTCTTTTAAAGGCCATAATATTGTCCAGTTATGAAGAAGTTTTATCAATTTTTTTGAACCTGACTTTGCTTGATTTAACCTGACTCAACCTTACTTTTAAATTTTAAATATAGTCAGGTCCTTAAAAGAATGTTAAATTCACCATAAAGGACTTTTACATAATCCAATTTCCTGAATATGTCATTCTGAGCTTAGCGAAGATAATTCGCAAAACTATCAATTTTTAAAATTGATAAATATCTCTACTATTTCCGGGCGGTTGCCGATACGAATGGGGGGGCCCCAGGTTCCAAAACCGTTTGACACTATTATATGCAGGTAATCCTTTATCATATAGCCCCAATGCAGATCAAATATCTTATCAGTTATCAGGTTTATGGGCGAAAGTTGCCCGGTGTGCGTATGCCCTGATAAATGCAGGTCTACTTTATTATTATAGGATTCTGCAATATCAATAGGATTATGATCCATTACTATAGTTGGCAAATCTCTGTCTATACCGGCCATTAAAACCGACAATGGCTTTCTTTTCCGGCTATATTTGTCATCACGCCCCAGCAGATAAAAACTGTTTTCAATTAAAACACACTGATCTCTTAAAAGAGTAATCCCGCAACTGCTTAAAGTCTTGATAATTTCCTTATACTGACCGCCATAATATTCATGGTTACCCAGCACAGCATATATACCGTAATTGCTTTCCAGTTTTTGCAGGGTTTGTCCCATATCCTCTTTTTCAAAAGGCCGCAAATCACCATCAATAATATCTCCCACCAAAAAAATGATTTCCGGCTTAAGGGCATTGACCTGCTTAACCAATTTTGTTAAACGACGGTTGCCAATTATATTTCCCAGATGAATATCTGATACCATCATGACATGCAGATTTTTTACTTCTCCTGCTTTTTTTGATATAGCAACCTGATACTGTCTGATTATCGGTCGATGGGCATTCCAGGTACCTATTATCAACAAGAGCAGCAGGAGAATAATGATCATAATTGCTGTCAGGGCTGAATCTGAGAATATTGGCGGTAAAAAACCATACTTATTATCCAACCAGCGAATTAAATCAACCGAAACTACCAGAAGCAGGGCATAAAAAAAGAAACCCAGCCAATATGAGCCTATCCAGGTTAATGCATCACTCACCTTGCCTGGATAATTTAAATCCAACCAACGGCCGATTAAATAAGCAGCGGCTAAAAATACCATAACCAGCCAGTAGATTATTCCATAACCGTTTATCAAAGTACCCAGAGACTGCCATCCACGCAACCCCAGGTAATAATTCAATCCACCCCAGATGAGCAGAAAGATTAACAATTCAACTTTTTTCATTTACTTCCTCAATAAAATAATAGCTTAAACTTCATGGTTATATTTTATAGTTTTTAACCTGCAGTTTATATCCGTCACTAACAAAAGTAATGGCACCGTCATGATCAGTTCTATATACTATTGATCCGTGGTTCTTTAAAAAATCAATCACTTCTGGTGAAGGATGCCCAAAATTATTATTCCCCACAGATATAACTGCAAAACCCGGCTTTATTTGCTGATAAAACTCCGGTACCAGAGAATAGCGGCTGCCGTGATGAGGGACTTTAACTACGGAAACAGCAGCCAAATCCTTATCGGCAATGAGCTTTTTAATGCCATCCTGTTCGATATCACCCGGCATTAAAAGGGTAAGCTGTTTATAATCGATCTTTATTACTGCTGATAAATTATTCGGATTATTATCAGTTCGGTTTTCAGACGCAGGATACAAAACCTTGATTCTCACACCAGAATCGAAATTTATTTGCTGTCCACCTTGCAGGTATAACCATTGGATTCTTTTATTCTGCGTGAGCCTGTATAAGGTATTATAACGCTCTGAATCCTTTAATACCTTTGGAACTGCTACATAATCGACCGAAAACTTCTCCGCCACCCGTTCTATTCCCTGCAGATGATCGGTATCCGGGTGTGAATTTATAAGCATATCCACATGCCTTATGCCACGATGACGCAAATACGGTATCAGGGTGCGATCAGGGATTTCAGAGAAATCACTGCCTCCCCCATCCAGAAGAATAAACTTCCCCCGGGGGGTTTTTATAAGAGTACTGTCTCCCTGCCCGACATCTACAAAAACTACCTCCAGCTTCCCCCAATTCTGCCATGACGCCGGCCAGAAAACAACTAGCAGCAACACCGACATAATCGCAACTGCTGATAGCATAACCGTCTTATTGCGATTAGCAAGCCGTATTTGCCAGATCAATAGACATAAACCCGCATAATATAGTACGACTATGTAAACAGGCGGAGTGGCTACCCAGAAATAGGCTCCGGGAAAAGCGACCATAAAAGCCACCAGTTTAGTGATGATAGTTGCAAATAATCCGGCCGGATAAAGAAAAAGCGAAGCCATTAATGGTAAAAAACAGATGAGCATAGCCAGAAACCCCAGTATTACTGCTCCGCCAACCAGCCAGGTTATAACAATATTACTTAGCAGAGAAATTACTGATAACAGATTGAAATGATATATTACCAGGGGAATTACGGCCAACTCGGCTGCCAACGGCAGAAGGGCCATATCCAGCCAGCGATTCTGCCATGGGAGTCCTGCTCTTATTACCGGAAATAGATAGATCAGTCCCCAGGTAGCCATAAAGGATAATTGAAAAGATATTTGAAATATTGCATAGGGCTCAATAAACATAATAATTATGCCCGCCAAGCCAAGACTATTTAAAATATCATCAGGACGGCCATAATAATAAGCAATCAGTCCCAGAGCTGCCATAATACTGGCCCGGGTTACTGCCACCGGCCAATAAATCAAGCTGCCATATATAAACAGTAAAATCAGTCCGCTTAACAGTTTGGTACGCCTGGATGCACCCGACAAAGCGCAAACCCAACCTGATAGTAAAATCAAAAACCCTACATGCAGACCGGATACGGAAAAAACATGTACTATGCCAACCTTTTGAAAATCTTCGTATTGATCAGGATCTATTGATTCAATGCTGCCCAATAGCATCCCCAGCATAATAGCAGCCTGTTGTTCAGTTAAAACCGATTTAATAACGCATTCCACCCGGTATTGTACCCCGGTTACCAACTGTTGATATATGCCTGGCCCCTCAATATTTTCAGGTATATACCCCTCCTTTAATGAAAGCAGATAATAAATTTCCTGATAGGATAAATAGCGGGGGTAATTAAATGCACCCGGGTTACCGGGGGACAAAGGTGCTTTTAACTTACCTCTGATTCTTAACCTGTCACCGGTTTGAATATCCAATCCGGTTGGACTAATTACCTGAATATGCTTTAAGCGGGTATCTTTATAATTGGTATGCAGAACAAAACGCGTACCCCGCTCATTAACCAGTGGACGGCCAACCACCCGGCCTTCCATGGTAATATTGGCCTGCTCCGGTAATTCTGTCGGTATTGGTTGCAGGGAAAACTGAAAATACAGTGTTACTACTATAGTAAAAATGATTGCACCGGCAGCCGGTTTTCTTAATTCGGAACCAAAGAACCACAAAAAAAGCAAAAAGGCCAGGACCACAAATAATCCCGACCATATATGATAATAAACCAAAATACAAATAACCGCCATAAACATAAAGGCAGCAAACCAAATTGATGCCGGCGGCCATAATTTTTGCAAAAGTCTTTCCAATCCTCTTTACCTTACCGTAATATCCGCTTCGATATCAGCAAATCTTTTATCACCGATACCGCTTACACTCTTAATATCTTCTATTTGTTTAAAAGGGCCGTTTTCGGTACGATAATCAACAATGCGCTGTGCCAGAGCCGGACCAATTCCAGTTAATTGCTCGTCCAGCTCTTTGGCAGTTGCCTTATTAATATTCAACTTGCCATGCGAATTAACTGCCGATGCACTTACGGGGTTTACTGATGACCCCGTAACCGGTATTTCTGCTCCTTTAGCAGGAACTAAAATGGTTTCCTCATCCTGAACCTTGCGGGCCATATCAACATAAGTCAGGTCAGCCTCAGGCAAAGGGCCCGCCATAGAAACTGCTTCATTAATACGAGACTCAGCAGTCAGGCGATATACTCCCGGTCTTTCCACCAAACCAGTAACATACACCTGAATTTCTTCATTCTCTTTCTCAGATAAATCCTCGGCTATTTGCGAAGCTTCGTCCAGAATAATTTCATCAGGCTCAGCCTGCTGCTGATGCCAACTCCCATACTTTACTCCTACCCCAAAAGTAATTAACAACAGAATAATTGCCACCGCAATACAGCGTTTATCTATATTCATCATCAGTATCACCGCTGTATATATTCGCCAATTGCTGTCATATTCCTCCATTAATGCAGCTGTTTTTCATTAAATCATTATATAGTTATAAAATGCAGTCCAAACCATTATTTTTAGATATTAATCATGTCAGCTATATTTAAACCCTGTTAAGCTTCAAGTCGGAGTTCCTTTATCAGCTTTTTAAGGGCTCTTTTTTCAATTCTGGATACATAAGAACGCGAAATTCCCAGTTTGCGTGCAATCTCTCGCTGAGTTTCCTTCAGACCGCTGAACAAACCATAACGCATCTCAATTACCTGTTGTTCACGGCGAGTTAAGACCCCCATATTTTCACGAATTTTCTCTTCCTGAATACGAGCCTCTACAATATCAACTATTTCATTATCAGTTGTAAGAATATCAATCAGCGAAATTTCATTGCCTTCCTTGTCATAGCCTATTGGTTCATAAATGGATACCTCTTGCTTTAGCTTTTTAATATTACGCAAATACATGAGCACTTCGTTTTCAACGCATCGGGCAGCATAAGTAGCCAGTCGTACTCCGCGCTCATCATTAAAAGTTTTAATCGCTTTAATTAATCCAATCGTACCAATGGAAATCAAATCTTCCATATCCTCACCGCTGGTTTCATATTTACGTACTACATGAGCTACCAGTCTCAGGTTATGTTCAATTAATTTATTTCTTGCTTCTTCACTGCCTCCCTTAAGCTTTTGCAGACATTCCCTTTCCGCTGCTTCATTTAATGGTTGAGGAAAAGCCCCATTGGCCATGTAACCAAACAGGAACAGGGTTCCTTTAACAATAGCCCCCGCTGCCAGGAGCCATGCCAATATAGTCAAAAGACCACCTCCATATAATTGAGCGTTTTATACTTTATGAAGCTAGTTGGCGAAATGTGACTAAAATTTGCAGGTAAAGAATGGTGACTTAAATAGTTTAATCAAATAATCTTCTGAGTATTGTTGCATTATAACTATATGTTATAATACTCACATGGAAAGGAGGTTCGATTTATGCCCGAAGAATTCAAACCAGGTTGTCAGAGACCAGCGATTAAAAGACCCAGTTTAGAGACCGAATCAACTGACCAGATTACTGTTAAGGAGGCGAAATCATCTATGGTGAAAGTAGGTAAACCAGCCCCGGATTTTACCGCATCTGCTTATCTTGCAGGTAAATTCGTAAATGTAAGTCTCTCGGAGTTTAAAGGCAAATGGGTTCTGCTATGCTTTTATCCGGGTGATTTTACCTTTGTTTGAGCTACTGAGATTTCAGCAGTTGCTGAAAAGTATGAAGAGTTTCAGAAGTTAGGAGTCGAGGTGCTCTCCTGCAGCGTTGACAGCGTATTTGTCCATAAAATGTGGAATGACCACGAATTATCCAAAATGATCGACCGGGATATTCCTTTTGCCATGCTCTCTGACCAGGATGGCTATATCGGTAAATTGTATGGCATTTATGACGAAGACAGCGGTGTTGAAACCCGGGGAAGATTTATTATTGACCCGGACGGGATTATTCAGGGGTTTGAAGTTTTAACTCCTCCGGTAGGCAGAAATGTCAAAGAGTCCTTCCGGCAAATTCAGGCCTTCCAACTGGTACGTGCTTCAGAAGGAACCGAAGCTACTCCTTCCGGTTGGAGACCAGGAAAACAAACCCTGAAACCAGGACCGGATCTGGTAGGCAAGGTCTGGGAAGTATGGAAAGTCAGCGAAGCTTTTGAAGATTAAATTTTTCGAAATGCTATTCTGATTAACAGGCAATATAATACTCAAAAAATAACGGGAACTGTTTAACCAGAGCAGTTCCCGTTATTTAATAGAAGCAGATAATGCCGAATAACGAAAATTTTTAAGGATTATGGTTCCAATTTTTAGAATCTGACTGAACCTGAATTAACCTGATCTGACCTGACAGTTTTTTTAATTAATTAATAGAATCAGGTTAAGTCAGTAAAGAGTCAGGTTAGTCAGGTTCAATATTTATAAATCATCCTTAAAAGAAAACTGAACTCACAACAAAAACCATAAAGCCTTTAGCTTAAATTAAGATTGGTATCAGATTATCCACTCAATTAACTGATACCTTTTCAGCATCAAGGTCTGTTTTGACAAGATGACTGCTATCATTTTCATTTTCGTCCAACACTTCCGTTTCAGGTTCAGCAGTTTCTTCTGCTATGGCAACGGTTTCAACATCAGATTTTAATACAACTTCAGGATCTGGTTCGGCAGGATCAGCATAATCGTTGCCATTTAGCTCCTGCCACCATTTCTGATGGCGGTGTTTGATATAATCAGCATTAATGTAACCGCTGAACATGCTGGGTACCAGTGGCCAGTTAGGCCGCAGCAGAAATGCGCCCAGGTGTGCAATTATATTCAGAATCATAATTACGGTAAACAGATTATGAATCTGGGCTGTCCAGAAAACCACTTCTGCCGACAGGTTAACCCCGGGAATATTTTTATACACCTTTATTAAACCGGTAAGAATCAACACCAGAGTCGTAAAAGCAGTCAAGCTGAATGCTAATCGTTGTTCAGCCAGATATTTTCCGCTGGGTGGCTCCTCGGCCAGACCTATCAGGGAGGCAAATATCTGCATTGACTCTTTGAAATCACCTTTTTGGGGTAATATTTCTCTTTTCTTGCTCATAATAATATAGGTTACATAATAAATGGAAGAAAATATTAATACTACGGCTGCATAATAATGAATGTTTAAAGTAACCCAATAATTGCTTGACCAGGATAACCCGGGCAGGGTATCGACAAAGTAGCGTTTATATACCGGCATTTGTCCGAATCCGGAGAAAAGCAGTATGAAAATTGACAGAGCGGTACTCCAATGTATAAACCGAATGACTTGGTTATGCCTCAGAATTTTCATTTTCCTTCTCCCCCTTCGTCATAATCTTATAGGCACTTATCCCGGCAGCAGCCAGACCCGCAAATGGCGCCACCAACATGCTTTTTACCGCACCGTCAGCTGAATGCAGCGGATTACTAATGCCCGGGGGCATAGCCGGTCTACCTGGCTTTTCATCTATTTCCTGGTTCAACAAAGCTTCATTAATTTTTTCAAATGGCACTTTGGATAAATAGAAAGTCGAAGTTCCGCCATTTTCATCCCGGCCATAGATATAGCCATTATTTTTTGCCAGCCATTTATCTGCATAAGCTTCCATTTCCCGACGCGGTCCAATCATCAAGGCCCCGGTCGGACAGGCACTTACACAAGCTGGTTCCTGCCCTTTTTCCAAAAGATCTGTACACAAATCGCATTTGTACATAACTCCGCCTCCGGCATAAGTGGGAGCAATATCAAGATAAATACCTACCCCAGCCTGACGCTGCGGAATATGCCAGGGACAGACATCCCGACACTTGGCACCGCCAAAACAAGCTCCGGTATCTATTACTACCGGTCCTTTAGCAGTTTGATCAATTACTCCAAAAGGGCATAAATCAGCACAGGGTGCAGAATCACAATGCATACAGCGTCGAGGAATATGCAGGTTCTGTTCCTTTCCGTCGTGTTCAACCGTTATATGCTGTACATACGTCCAGTTATACGGAGTCAGACGATTAGTAAGATTTTGCTTTCCTGACCAATCTTCGTGCTGAGTCTGAGGCCAGTAATCCTGAATAGGATTAATTGGCTGCGGAAAACGGTCTTTATTCTTATCACGACAGGCACCAACACAACGGGGGGTATCCAAATCCGGGCAGCCATTGCATTTACTTAAATCTATAACGGTAGCTAAGGGCTCACTTAAATCAACTGCCTGGGCAACCCGTTTTGTTCCGGTTATCGCAGCGCCAATTGTCAGTCCTGACAAAGCCGTTCTTTGCAAAAAGCTGCGACGAGTCATGCTCATAATCTCAACCTCCAATAAAATGAATGTTAAACAAAATATACCCCTGTGGGGTATATAAAGAGAATATCAGACCCCTATTTGAAATGCAAGTCATTTAATGAAAATTAATACTTTTTATTCTTGACATATGCCCACAATAAATTAAAATTAAACTTAATAGTGGGCATATGCCCATTATTCAAATTGCCATGGAGAGGATGCAGCAAAAATGCCCAGAGGTGCTAAATGTCGTTTTGTAGGCTTTTACCCCCCCTTTGTTGATTATCGTCCGGAAGGTATTTCCGTTGATGAGCAACAAGCGGTAATTATTAAAATTGAAGAAATAGAGGCTATCCGACTTAAAGATTATTTAAAACTGGAACAGGAAGACTGTGCAGCCAGAATGCAAATCTCCCGCAGTACCTTTCAAAGAATACTGACTGAAGCCCGCAGTAAAATTGCTGACGCACTGCTTAATGGCAAATCCATAAGAATAGAAGGCGGTGATTATTGCCTGGGAAGCGGTTATTGTTGGCGCTATGACAGACATTTAAAGGACCAGGACGACTGCAGTATGAAACCTTTTTTTAAACAGCTTGAATCTTTAACTATGGCGGAGGTGATGGTTTTGAAGAACATTATTGCTATTTGCAGTACAGGAGCGGAACAGGACAGTATGGTAGATGAACGTTTTGGACGCTGTCCATATGTACAGCTCTGGGATGAGGAAAATGGTTTCCAACAGGCTTTGAGCAATGATAATCGTGATCAGGGACACGGAGCCGGTATCGGCACTGCACAGATAATCCTCCAGCAGCGAGCCGGAGTAATAATAACCAATCGTATCGGCCCCAAAGGATTTGCGGTTTTAAAGAAAGCCGGAGTTGAACTTTACGAGTGTTCAGGGCAAGTCACGGTTGAGGAAGCCCTGCAGCTTTATAAAGCTAAAAAACTCAAGAAACTGGAAGCAGCAAATAATTAATCAAGGAGGTTATTAAATAATGCTTATTGCAGTAGCAACTGAAAATGAACAGGTAGCCGAACATTTTGGTCACTGTGACCAATTTACCCTTTACAACCTGGAAACCGCAGAATATTCGATACTACCAAATCCTGAACATCAGCCAGGTATGCTGCCGGGCTATCTGCGGCAGAACGGTGTGGATGTAATAATTGCCGGCGGAATGGGAGAAAGGGCCAAGTTGTTATTTAATGAACTGAATATTGATGTTTATGTTGGAATTACTGGTGATATTAAAGCTGCAATAGAGTCGTACCAGGCCGGCAGACTGAACAGCAAAGATGTTTTCTGTCAACACGATGACCATAAGCATGATTGTAATCATGAAAGGGGATAAATATGCAAATTGCAATTGCCAGCGGTAAAGGTGGAACCGGGAAAACCATGCTGGCAGTAGCTTTATCCGAGTTATTGGGAGAAACCGCCATGCTGGTTGATCTGGATGTTGAAGAACCCAATGCTGATTTGTTTCTGGAAAAACGGTTGGAACAAAACCATACAGTTAAGAGAATGATTCCAATTATCGATTATTCACTTTGTACCTTCTGTGGAGTTTGTGCAGCCAACTGCGCTTTTAATGCCCTGGTAGTAATACCCGACGAAGTTATGATTTTTCCGGAATTATGTCACAGCTGTGCTGCCTGTTATTATACCTGTCCGGTAAATGCAATATCTGAAGGTCAGCATCCGGTTGGCAACATTGAAGAATATTGGTTAAAAAACGGCAGCCGACTTGTAACTGGCCGATTGTCAGTAGGTGAAGCTCAAAGTCCACCCGTAATTAAACAGGCTAAAAAAACGGCTGCCCGTTATTGGTGTACCAATACGGTGCTTGACTGCCCTCCGGGAACAGGATGTGCGACGCTGGAAGCTGTTAAAGGCTCGGATTATTGTATTCTGGTTACCGAACCAACACCTTTTGGCCGACACGATTTAGAAATGGTATTACAGGCTATAACGCTGCTGAATATACCCACGGGTGTGGTAATAAATCGCTGGGAAGGCAATGATGCAGGTATTGATATTCTAACAGCTCAATATCAGATGCCTGTATTGGAGCGTATACCATTTAGTCGGGATTTGGCTGCCGGATTTACCAAAGGAGAACATCCAATAAATCTGATGCCGGAATTGCGTAATAAACTGGAAAATATTTTGCTGACATTGCAGGTGACAAGATGATTAAAGAAATTGTTTTTTTAAGTGGTAAAGGCGGAACCGGGAAAACCTCCCTGTGCTCATCCTGCGTGTTTTTACAACCCGACTGCGTTATGGCCGATTATGATGTGGAAGCCTCTAATCTGGATATATTATTTGACCTGGAGCTAAATTCTGAAGAAAATATAGTTTCCGGACAGACGGCCAACATTAATCCGGAACATTGTATTGAATGCATGCTATGTGAAGATATGTGCCGCTTTGAAGCTATAGAGAATTTGGTTGTTCAGGAAATAGCATGTGAAGGTTGCGGTCTGTGTTTTCATTTATGCAGTGTATCGGCCATTACCATGTTACCCAACCATGTCGGTAAACTATACCATGGGTTTGATTCCAGAGGTACTCACTGTTTTTATACCAAAGTTAAACCTGGTGCAGGAAATTCAGGAAAAATAGTAACCCAGATAAAAACCAGCGCCTATAAATTGGCTGAAAAAAATAATATTGATTTTATTCTGTCTGATGGTCCGCCTGGTATTGGATGCAGCGTAATTGCTTCTCTTACCGGAGTCAGCCTGACAGTAATGGTTACAGAACCCGGTATATCAGCCTTTGATGATATGAAAAGGCTCTGGCAGTTACTACAAAGCCGTGCAGAACCGGCAGTAATTGTAATTAATAAATGGGATTTAAACCCCGATTACTGCCAACTTATAGAAGAATGGGCGGCTGAAAATCAAATACCTGTTGTCGGTAGAATTCCTTACAGCGAGATGATATCAAAAAATATAACTAATGCAGTTATTCCGGCCAGTGACAGCAATCTGGTCACTATATACAATGAGGTATGGCAGGAAATTGTAAAGAGCATCACGCTCAAGTAAAGGAGGTCATATTATGCCTTTTGGAGATGGAACCGGTCCAGCTAATCAAGTTGTTGGCAGAGGAAGAATGGGGGGCAATGTCAGAGGAAATTCAGGCCGTGGTCAGGGTATGGGAATAAAAAAAGGTGGCCGCAGCTGTCGATGCCGTCAAATTGTTGATAACGTGTCTGATGCTGATATTTATTCAGGCTACAGCAAAAATAATGGTCGCGGTATGGGCAGAAGAGGTATCTTTGCTGATTATTAAACTGCTTTAGTGTTATATATACTTATTAGGTGAAATATAATCCATTATTTAGCAAGATGGGGGAATGTGAAATGCAGGTTCAAGTTAAAATTTTGGTGGAGAATACTACTCCGGTACCGGGATTAATTGGCGAATACGGATTTGCAGCCCACATAGCTGCCGGTGATAAAAGCATTTTGTTTGATACCGGCAGTTCCGGAGCACTTATAAACAATAGCCGTATTTTAGGAGTAGAGCTTGATAAACTTGATGCCCTGGTAATAAGTCATGGCCATTTTGACCATACCGGAGCAGTTATGCCGGTAGTGGAAATGAACCCGGCTCTTAATGTATACGCTCATTCAGGTATTTTCAAGCCTCATTATGTAGACCATGGCGTTGGTAATCCCATACCTATCGGAACCAGTTTTTCCCTTAAGGATTTACAGAAAAAAGGCGCAGTGTTTCATGAAGTAAATTCTTTTACTGAAATCATGCCGTCCATATACCTGACTGGTGGAATTCCGCGTACTAATGATTTTGAAGATGCCGGTTTCGGGTTTAAAACTGAAATAAACGGCGAAATAGTTGCAGACAATATTTCCGATGACTCGGCACTGGTAATCCGTCTTCCGGAGGGATTGGTAATCATCAGCGGATGCGCTCACGCCGGCTTAATAAATACTATTAATTACTGCCAGCAGCAGACTGGCTGTGATAAAGTTCTGGCTTATATTGGGGGTACTCACTTAGCCATGGCTTCAGAAGAACGAATCCAAAAAACAATTGAAGCACTGCAGGCATTACCAATTAGCAGTATTGCCCCGGCTCATTGTACCGGTTTTATCCCGGCAGCCAAAATGCAGCAGACTCTGGGCAGCAAACTGATAAAAGCTGAAACCGGTATGGTATTTAATTATTAATCAATAAAGCTTTTAAAATTTTATACGATTAAATTCCCCTTAAACTTGATGCCCTGATTATGGGCATCTTTTTTTCAGTACATTAATCAAAAGGGGTATTATTCTCTATTTTTTTTAATGTATTTTGCTGAAATGCATGAAATAAATCATGGCAAAATCTATCCCAGCGTTGGGCCATTTGTATGGTGTTATTATCCATTTGCAGCAGGTCCGGATAAGAGAGAATCTCTTCAAAATTCTTCTGAAAATCGGCAATGGCCTCTTCATTACAGCCATGCAATACATCAGCTATAAATTCGCGGGGCGGATACCAGTTGGCAGCTTTTTGGCAGTCGCGGTGAATTTGCATGAGCAGTACATTTCGAGGACCTTCCCACAATTCATTAACCGCTGAATCACGATACAGGCGCGGCAGGGAAGAAAAATCCTCCATAACCCCATGTCCGCCAAAAATGGACATAGCCGTGCGTAATACATCGGTACTATCCCAGGAAGCAGTAATCTTTTGCAGCATAATCAGTTCCCGCACTTCAAAACTCTTCCTGCGGTATGCAATATCATCGCTACCGGGTTGATTTGGTTGTAATTGCATAAAATCCTTATAAATTTCAAATGCCCCGACTACCGTTTGTTTGGCTAATTGCTCCATCTGCTGCAATTGACCGGCTGCCAGAGGAAAGTGGGCGATCGGCATACCGAACACTTGACGGAATTCAGCATATTTTTGGGCTTCGCGTATCGCCCTGGTCATAAAAGCAGCCGCAGATAACCCTACTGTCAACCGGGAATAGGTTAGAACAACTCCTACTATATTAGCCACTCCCCGATCCAAAGGCCCCACCGGATAGGCCAAAGCACCATTAAAGGTAATCTCAGCAGTAGTCAGTTCACTGGTACCCATCTTCCACTTAATGCGATCAATGGTATAACCATTGCGAATCTCCTTTTGCTTATTTCCGGGCAGCCAGGAAGGAACAACAAATAAAGCCACTTTCTCTGAACCTGCCGGTTTGGCCGTCACCAATGCATAATCAGCATGGGTAGCTGAACAAAAAAACTTGTTGCCGTATAAGCGCCATTCCCCTTCCTCCTGTACCGCCTCCAGCAGATTGGCAGGAACATCAGAGCCCCCTTGAATCTCAGAGAGATACTGGGCACCAATAGCAAATTTTCCGTTATCCCCTTCCTGACAATGACGGAGAATAGCAAGGGTTTCCTGTCGATCAGCATATTTTTTAAGGATTTCCACCATCCCCTCAGTGCAGGTTAGGGGACAGGCTACACATGCTTCACCGTTTTGATATATGATAAACATCTTAATCAACTTTACCCAGGGTGAGGTTTTTTCTGAAAACAGAGCCTCTGAAAATATCTCTCTTTCCATAATCTCGGTTTCCAGAGGACGGACAATACGGTCAATACGGTGTTTGTGACCATCGTAATGCATCATATAAGGCCGATTTTCGGGCCAGGCAATTGTTTCGGCCATATCTCTCCAGCGGAAAGACGCCCGTTTTGACACTGCCCGGGCTTCACTATCGGTCATCTCCCACTCGTTTCCGGTAAAGTATTGAACTACTTTCTGAATGAAAGGATCATCGGCATAATAATCCGCCTGCTTTCTCCATTCCAAAAACGGGTCAAAGTTATAGGAGTTGTTGCGGTCAGGAAAAGTCATTGTTTTTACCCCCCATATTAGATTTCGCCTGTCCATATCCATCCGCTATCGGGCTCCAGGTTTTTCTTCACATGAATTTCAATAGCTGATGGTTCAATATTACGGACTTTCAAAAGATATCCTTCGTCGCCTGTAGCTTTTCAGGATGATATTTATAATACTTTTTCAGTGGTTTCGAATATCCGATCAGGTTCGGATTTAAGAATCCCTCAAAAAAGTATGATTATAAGTCGCTAATTCTGTTCACGATTTCCATTTTCCTGCAAAATAGCAAACACTTATAGACATTTGCCATTTCCGTTTTTGGCGATTAATATATACGGTAGTGAAATATTGAAAGAGGTATTATTATGTTTAAAAATGTATTTGAAAATATTTATATGTTGTCCACCGGAAAAGGAGGTCAGTTCCCTTATTCCTACTGTTTTTACATAGATGATGAAGTAAAAACATTAATTGATACCCCTCTGGATACTTCATTCGTGCAGTTACTGCAGGGGCATCCGGTAGATATGATAATTAATACCCATTTCCACCGGGACCATAGCGGTTGCAATCATCTATTTCCGGGAGCCAGGATTGTTGCCCATCCCGCTGACATTCCAGCTATGCAGAGCCTGGAAGTTTTCAATCAGTTTTATGGATTGGACAAATATGGTGCCGAAAAAGATTTGTTATCATGGATTAATTTTCATCCATCACCCATTACCGATGTATTCCATGACGGTGATATAATCGACCTGGGCGGTATGCAACTGGAAGTCATTCATACTCCCGGCCACAGCCCCGGACATTGCGCCTTTTACTGGCGGGAAAAGGAACTGCTCTTTAGCGGCGACCTTGACCTTACGGCTTTTGGACCCTGGTATGGCAATGAAACCAGTGATGTTGATCAAATAATCACTTCACTGGAGAAATTAATAGAACTGAACCCACGCATAATATTATCCGGTCACAAAGGTATGATCAGTGAAGGAGTCAAAAATCGCTTGAAAAAATATTTGAATAAACTCTATGAAAATGAAGAAAAAATACTGCAATCTCTGTCCCGTCCCCGAACCCTGGAAGAATTAACTTATGACAAAATAATTTACAGTCGCTGGGGTAAACCGGAACATATTTTTTACTTTTTTGAAAAGGTAAGCCTGGTTGTTCATCTGCGCCGGCTTTTACGACTGGGTCTGGTAGATAATACAGGCGAAAAATATGTAACTGCCAGTAAGTATTAATCCGACTATTATAAATATTTTTTAAAATCAGCTTTACAATGAATACGCAGATTGCTAAATGCACAAACTGATTGCCGGAGGTGTTAATTATGGATTTATCCTTTCAGCGCAATTTAGGCACAGCGGATCGCGTTATTCGAATCGTTGCCGGGGTTATTTTACTTTTTGCAGCTATGTTTTATATCCCGGTATTAGGCAGCACCTGGAGTCTGCTGTTGGGATTTTTCGGCCTGGTTATGCTGATTGAAGGGCTGGTTGGCTATTGATTGGTCTATGATTTATTAGGTTGGTCAACCTACAAAACTGTTAATAACATTTAAATATATACCCGGAGAATATATCCCCATAAAAATTAGCTGACCGAACTCATTTGGCGTCGCCGGGGCTGATCAAACATTTCCTTAACCGTCCATAAGTTCAAAAATGCATTATACCCCCACCACATGGATAAAGTTTGACTGGAAGTTTGCCAGGACAGAAATAGACAGACTACTCCCAGCAGCATAAACACTATCCAGGGACCGGTCCCAAAGCGTGCTTCCAGTTTCACTACCAGCACATGATATAACCCTATGGTAAACAGCACATAAAGACCAAATCCAATTCCAATATACAAATCCATTACCCCCATTGATAATTAATTTTATAAATCCATATCTGGCCCGTTCAGGCAGCTAAAATTACTTGAGAGTTTTGCATAATAAACTTTTCTTTAATTATCATTTTAACTTTTAAAATGTCCTCCTGAAAGTTAGTGAAGGATGTACAGCATTTATGAGACTCTTTGCTATCGCTCAGAGTACAGTATTGATGGGTTTATTGAATTACGCAAAATCCTAACTTAACTATAGACCAGACTAAATTAATACTAATTACTTGTTCTAAACAATGATAACACATAAATTTATTTCCCCCCGATACATTCATGATACAGACATTAAATTACCGGGCATAATACATTAATTTAAAAAGAAACACCCTCGGCATACAAATGGTAGAGGGTGTTAGTATAATTCGTTTCTTTTTACTATAGCTTAGTTTTGTGAAGGAGTAACATCCAATAACACGAAAACCTGTTTTCCATTTTGATTGCTAATACTTATGGTAACCGCATATGAACCTTTGCTGCCTACAATTATATAATTGTTATCCTGACTGCTCTGCATACTGATTTTTCCATCCTGCATTATGTTCTGATAGAATGCTATCACCTCATCAAAGCTTTTATCAGTCTGATAGGTAATTCCGATAGCCTGGTTGGCTTCATTGGTGTTTATAAAATCAATCCGGGCATCATCCATCAATGGCAAAATATCAACCGGGAATTCATCCGGAAGACTCAAGTTTTTACCTGGTTGAGCAGTACCGTAGTTTATTTTTTTACCATCACCCAAATCAATACTGCCCCCGGTCGCCGGTCCGATGTCATTATCCTTTCCGCCGCTACAACCACCGACAGCAACCGACATCATTAATACAATGATAAATAAAGTAATTATCCTTTTCATGTTATACCTCCTAAATTATTTACAAAATGCCAATGCCGAAGGGTGCCTCCGAATTACTCCCCCTAAGGGGTATATCCATAGTCCCGGGATCATTCTATACTCGAGGATTTATTATTTATTAAGTGCCCTGCTTATAACTGATACCACCTCAGCCCGGGTAGTAAGGTTCTGTGGTCTGAAGGTATTATCCGGATAACCGGAAATCAACTGCCGGGAATAAGCAGCCGCTACCGCTTCTGTAGCCCAGGGCGAAATATTCTTATTATCGGTAAAGTTTTGTGTATTTGATATATTGGATAACCGGGCAGCTCTGATTGTCATGACCGCCATTTGTTCACGGGTTACAGGATCATCTGGGCCAAAGTATCTGTCATTATATCCGGAAATTATCCCGGCTGCATAAGCAGTCGCTATAACATCCTGTCCCCAATGTCCGGCAGTATCATTAAAAACTTTACCGTTATTGGCAGGCAGTTGGAACCCCTTAACTAATATAGAAATAAATTCGGCCCGGGAAATATTTCTTTCCGGCTTAAAGCTGCCATCCAGATATCCAGTTATTAATTTATTGAAAACCAGGTTATTAATTGCCGATTCAGCCCAGTGTCCGTCAATGTCGTTAAACAATACGGTTATCGTTTCAGTTGTTTCCGGTTTTTCCGGCTCTGGTTTGGATTCTTTTGCTTTACCGGCCAACACCACAAATTTGGTGAAATGATTTATCTTTCCGCTGACGGTTCCAACTGACCAGTCGATTTCGATATCGTCAAGCATAATCCAGCGACTGCCATTCCACCAGTACATAGCCAATTCATCCCGGCCCTTATCTGCCTTACTTTTGTCAAAGGGCAAGGTGATGGTGACATCACGATCAAAATTACCACTCCTGTCTTTGGTAACATCAAATACCTCACTGACCAGTTGTAAATCTCCCGGCAGCGAAATACCGGAACTATTTACTCTGGCAATACTAACTCTGATAGTTGCCTTAACTGCATTCGCTGGTATATAAACTGTTACTCCTCTATCAGTTACCGTACCACCACTATAATTAATTGAGTATCCGGGGGTTGTGGGACTGCTTCCTCCGCTGCTGCCGCCACTATTTCCGCTACTGGATGGAGTTATAGTAATGACTTGGCTGCCTGCTACTGCCGAGCCATCATTAGCTGTTGCCTTTACTGTAACGGTCCCGGCAGTTACAGCAGTTAACACCCCATTGTTATCAATAGTAGCTGTGCCCGTACCATTTATAACGCTCCAGGTTATCGTTTTATGGTTTGCATAGACCGGTAATACCTCTGCGCTCATTTGCAGGGTCTGACCTTTTTTTAACGTGCTTTCTCCGGCATTATTAACGGTGATGGAGCTAACCGATACATGAGGTTTGCTTACCGTCACCGTCCAGTTTCTGACCTCTCCATTCTCAGCAATTACTTTATAAACCACTGGATAGGTGAAGTCATTGACAGTAACCCCGCTTACCTGAACTGCTCCGTTTACCGTAGCTGAAGCCTTATCTGATAAACTGAAACTGGCAATAAGGTTGCTTATATCAGTTTCTTCAGATACCCCGATATTCACTGAGATAACCCCATCAATGCTGGCTGGCGCGGTTTGTTGTGGGAAACTGAAGGAAGTTATGTAATTAAACGGGGATTTGTTAACAGTAATTGAAGTAATTCCCTGCCGACCGTCAGGTGCAGTAGCGGTAATATTGGCACTTCCTAATCCAACTGCGGTTATTTCGCCGTCCTGGTCTACAGTAATTGCATCCTCATTGCTGGAAGCCCAGATCAATTGTTGGCCTGCTCCCAGAGCCGGCACCGGGGTAGCTTTCAGGGTATGGTTTTTCCCTACCAGTGTATTTATCGAAGAGGACATATGAATCCCGGTTATGGTTATATCCTTTTCTCCAAACACTCCGGAGCCGTCTGTGGCAGTAGCTCTGACGGTTACCCGGCCAACTGTCCCCTGATTCATAAAACCGGTCTGGTGGTTAATATAAGCAAAACCCGCTCCGATTTCCCCGACCTCTACTTCAAACCAGGAATTACCCTTCCCGGTTACACTCCAGATAACCTCCTTATTAGCTGCATCTCCCGGCAGAACTTCAACCGACATTTGCAAACTGCCATCTTCATGGTGGCTTTTCATCGTGTCTGCATCACCACTACTTTTAACTGTAATGGAGCTAACCTCAATCGGTCCATCCGGGGTAGTGACAGTTACTTTTTTAGGGGTAACCATGGTATTCTTGTTAACATCCTCTATTATTAAATAGGCATCATAAGTAGTATTGCTGGCGGGTAGGGGGCCAACAATAATGCTCTTTTCCTCATGTTTGAGCATCGATATGTCTTTACCGGAAGCCAGGGCCGGTGCACCAATGCTATCCTTTCCCTCTTTGACCTGTTGGGCTGTCGGGGGTCCACTGTCACTGACTACCACCACATACCAGGCAGTTACATTCTCATAAGCTTTGGCCAGTATTTCCACCTGCTTGCTGCCATATGCCTGTTCAGCTCCTGCTTTTGGGTAAACAGGGTCAATCACAAAATCGGGTGGCAGTTTATCATGCAGGAGTATTACACCGGTGGTATTTTCGGCTGCCATTGGCTGACCGTCCAATCCAAATATTGATGCACCATTTGCAGGTTTAATTTCTATAGTCTCCACACCCATGGCTTTTCCGGTAGTTTGAATATGAAATACAACTATATCTTCCCCACCGGTTAAAGCTTCCCCAGATGAATTTTTCAGAGTATATATCTCAACAAAATTGGCAATACCTCCATGTTTATCAAATGTCAGGGTGAAATCCTCTGTTGTAACCGCGCCGGTTCCCTTACCCTCTCCGTCCGCAGCTGTGAAAACTCCTTCAGAAAAAGTGACCGTTATTGTGGAATTGTCCGCTGCAATATCCGCTCTGCTAATAGACACTGGGTCATCTGCCGCATAAGCTACTCCCGGGTACAGCATAAATACCATGGCTATGGTTAATATAGTTGATATGACTTTTGCTTTCCATTTAAGATGAATCATTGCTTTTATGCTCCTTTCTTTGATGAACAAGTATATTAAACCGCAGGTTTTCTTGAGGATGTATATTAAAGTTTGCTTTTTCCCCCTCCACATTTTGCTTTAAATCTACCATAGGCAAAGGGGTTTTCTTTTTCAAAAACTGCAGGGTATCTTTCAAATATTGCCCTTGGAATATCTTTCTTCGAAAAACAAAACTGCCGTTTTTAAACGGCAGTGCCAGGAACCTGAATTTATCTTTTTATTTTATTATCATAAACCCATTTTTTGCTTTCTATAATCAGAAGGTGATATGCCCTCATAGCGTTTAAACAGGGTGGCAAAATGGCCGGGGTTTATGAATCCGCATATATTTGCTACTTCTCCCATGGTGTAATTACTGTTTACCAGCATGGATTTGGCTCTTTCAATACGAATTGCCATCAGGTATTGGTAGGGAGTCTGATCAGTCTGTTGTTTAAATAATCTAATAAAATAATGGGGACTTAAATTAACTGTTTGACAAATATCTTCTATCGATATAGGGGCACTAAAGTAACTTTGCATATAATCAATGGCCCGGTTTACACTCTGCTGATCCCGTAAAACTTTTTCATTAAATTTATCATGACTGCCATTTATATCCCGTAATAACTGCACAACTATTTGCGTGGAAATGCTGTCAACCATAAGTGGTATGCTATCACCGTAACAGTAAATCTCATTTTTAAAGTTGATGATGCTTTCTATCAGGTGATGGCTGAAAGCCGTTTCTATTCTTTTGAATTTTATCTCGTTGGTTCTGTTTAACTCAGAGGCTATATTTTGAAAGAAATCCTTATTAATTGTGATATCCAGATAATTGACCGGATATTCATTACTGTCAGCGGGCAAGACGGTTAAACTGCTTCCCGGAATAAAAGAAACCAGATTGCCCTTTTTAAACTGGTATGGCTTTTTATCGACTCTGGCTGGAGGGGGAGTAGAATAAAACAATATAAAATGATAATCATTAAAACACATCTCCTGATCAATTAAATAGCTTTCCGGTTCAAAAATAGCTAGATTAGTGCTTATATACGATCCGGTCCGGCTGTGTATTTCCGGGTTAATTTTATCAATAAAATTATCAAACTTACCCATAGTTTAAATCCCCGTGATTATCATTTTCTTAATTATATTATATAAATGTTGTCGGCGCTTCATATATCTGACAATATACGACAAGAAAATGTCTGTGCGGGGTAAAATCCCGTTTAAATGAAGAGCCTATATAATTAAGACCCTTTCTTTTGCAGGCTGCAGGCTATAGATATTATCAGAATATAGCTGCTTATAGCCAATGTATATCTGACTTCGAGTTCATTATTGTCCAGTCTATATATTAAAGTGGGGTAGATTAAAACAACAATTACCCCTCCAATTATAAGGGCTTCTAATAATACTTTTCCATTTACTGTCCATTTTCCGGGTGCCGGATTTTGCCTTGCAAGATTCTTAACGGCATAATAAATTGGCACAAAAATTATGGTCAGATAAAAAGCTCCGCCTACACCAAAAAAACTAATAGCAGCTATCAACAATGTTGCAGCCAGTATGGCCAACGGGAATGGCATAGTAAATACCTCCACAAGGCAGTTATTTAAAACGATGGTCACCTTTGCGCTCTTATGAATATTGGTCAGCTATTGCCCGGGCAATTTCACGAATATCTTCTCTTAAGATAAGTGGTTCCAATACTTCCACCTGATTGCCCCATTGCAATATCCAGCTTTGCAGTTCCAATAAACCGCATACTTCAAACTGCAGGATTACCGAGCCGTCCGGACAGGTTTCAATCAACTGCTGACTGATATGATAGCGCAGATTCTGTACCCGGTGAGCTACTGCCGGGGAGAATTTTAATCTCACTCTGCTCGCTTCATCATTGCAGAATACTCCCCAACTGGATTTAATTTGTTCTTGCAAAGAGTAGCCTTGCGGATATTCAAACCGCTCATTTTCTCTGGTCCGTAAGGACTGAATCTGGTCAACTCTAAAGGTTCTGTGCCCGTCAATTTTGTTATTGGCAAACAGATACCATACCCCTCTTTTACATACTAATCCCAACGGTTCTAATATGCGCTCGGTTTCTTTACCCTGGTTATTGCAATATCGCATCTTTATACGATAAGACCCTTGTATGCTTCTGATTAACTTCCCCAGTATATTCCCAAACCGTTCCGGTTCAGCCAGGGTATCTCCCAATATATATATTCTGTCTTTCAGTATTTGTGGTTGGGATGACTCTCGAAAAATACTCTTTTCCAGCTCTTCCCGGGCGGAACTGGTCGCTTCATTCAGCAAAGTGTTGCGGTCTAACAACATGGATACATATACTCCGGAGGCTGCCTCAGGGCTTAGCTTGGGCAGATATTCATCAGCCAGCCGATATTTTTTACTTCCGGTACTGGGACGTTCAATAACAATACCGTAGGTTTCGAGTTTTTCCAGATCACGGTGAATACTGCGCCGTATTGACTCTTTTTTGGGCATGGGAGCACCGCTTTGCTTAATCAGTTCCATATAATTGCTCATTAGTCGCTGAAATGTAATTCCTCCGCTGGATGAACTATTGTTAAGTGCATCATATAAGTATATTAGCCGTTCCGCAACCGATGGCCCGTTAATGTCTTCCGGTGTGTTTTCAAGCAGAACAGTAACCTCCTGTAAAGTAATTCTCTTACCATCACGAATAATGTTAAAGGTTCCCTGGGAGCAGACGCTTTCATCTTCCCCCATGCCGAGGAGCAAGCGCAACAGACTGGCTTCATTTTTTATTTGTAATGCTTTTAATACTTCATTAATATCGCTATCCGGATGGGTAAGTATATAATCTTTTAGTTTAACTGTTTTGTTGGCTGTTACGGCTGTTCTGCTTAATTTAGACACTTGCTCCTCCCCCTTTTCACCTTACCTGGAACGATTTTTTTGCTGGTTATAGCTGGCAGCCCGTATTTTCTTGCGGGCTGATTGGTTATATTGTTCATCGGAATAATATTTAAGGCTTTCCTGTAACTGATCTAATTCGGCCAGCTCATCATCTGCCATTACCGGTCGCATTTCGGCTACCACTTCTTCCAGTAATTCTCTGGCGCTGTCAAAATCTCCTTCGTCAGCTTAATATTACGATAGACTGTATATCATTTTCATCCAGATGCGTCATGCATAGTTCAACTGCCTGGCGGGTATAATCAAGTTTGCTGCCTTCCATGGATCCACTCCGGTCCAGAACAAACCCCAGATTTATTGGTCTGCGTTTATGTTGTCCGTTACTTATCCCCCGAACCCTAATTAACAGATGCAGCTTGTGCTTCTGAGCAATTGGTATTTTGGTCCGCTCCACCGCTACTAATAAGTCAATCCCTTTGTTCATAATTTTTACCTCCTGTTTGAAGTTATCTATCCGGCTCATCCTTAAATACCGCCCCCTTTTTTGCCGGAATCAATTCCCTGTGCCAATTATTTCATATCAATAAGACACTAATATGTCCCTTAATAATAATCAGGAATTATTTAAACCAACCTCCGGAAACATCCCAACTTACGGTTGAGGTTTTAGCTAAAGTATGAGTACAATGAGATAGTTAACTGCTATTGGCGATATTAATTACATCATTATCAGTTAGCTGAATATTATTATAAGGAGGTATACAAAATGGAATTAAAAGGCTCAAAAACCGAGAAAAACTTGTGGGAAGCATTTGCCGGCGAATCCCAGGCCCGCAACAAGTATTCCTACTTTGCAAGTCAGGCCGATAAAGAAGGGTATAAACAAATGGCAGCTATTTTTCTGGAGACTGCCGATAATGAAAAGGAACATGCCAAGCGTTTCTTTAAGTTTTTAATGGGTGGTAAAGTACCGGATACAGTTCAAAATCTGCTGGATGCCGCCGACGGGGAATTACATGAACATTCCAGCATGTACCCGGAATTTGAACGCATTGCCCGTGAAGAAGGCTTTGATGAGATTGCTGATGTGTTCAGAGAAATTGGTGAAGTTGAAGAGGAACACGAAAAACGCTACCGGGCACTTTTGGAAAACATCAAAAATGGAACCGTGTTTAAAAAAGATAAGGTAGTTAAATGGAAGTGCCGCAACTGCGGTTATATTCATGAAGGCGAAGAAGCTCCGGACGAATGTCCCGCCTGTGCCCATCCCCAATCTTATTATGAAGTGCTGGCAGAAAACTACTAGACCGGAACAACCAGGCTGAATCCATTACCGGTAATGAACAGACTCCCCAGGGTTTAATTTTGGGGAGTCTGTTGTTTGTTTGGTTTTCTCTTACACATACCGTAGCAGTAAGAAGAGTAGGGGGAGGACAGGGGAGGTTTGAAACGCCCCCTTATCCGCTTACAGGGTATACAGGTGTTTACCGGTCAATGGGTCCAAAGGGAAAATATCGCACATTTCATTTAGAATTTGTATATTTGTCAGGGCAACATTCATAACGGTATCATTACCACCATAATATATTGCTACCGTATCGTCCTGAGCAGCTAATAAGCCACAGCTGAATACTACATTGGGGACATGAACATAATCAGTCTCTCTTACCAAACAATCACTTGCACCAGGCATTAATATCGGTTTGGCACAAATACGAAGTTTGCTTGGGTTTAACGGTTCTTTCAGGTCATGGAATGCCACGCCCAGGGTATATGGATTGCCAGCCATGGTTGAACGCACCCCATGAAAAACATTGAGCCAGCCATAACGAGTCCTGACAGGCGGGGCGCCTGGACCAATCTTAGCCTGGAATGCACCTGGTCCATGGCCGCTTCTCATGATTACATTACCAATTTTCCATGGTCCGGTAGTATCTGGTGCGAAACCTGCATATATTTCTCCAAAGAGTCCCCCGATATGACCGGAACCTGATACTTCCCGGTTTTTGTCGTTAGGACGCAACAAGGCTATCCAGGTTTTATTTATATCCGGTTCAGGAAATATAACCACATTGCGCATATCATGTTCAGATATTGGACCATAGCGAACAATATTTTCAAAATCCCTGGTTACAGCCATCATAACCTTGACTCTGTCTGGTATCTGTTCGTGGTAGGCACTGTAAGTCAATACATACCCTCCCCCGACCGGATTAACCCGCATATCTTCTACGCCACCGGCCTCAGATTCGATAATGGAGGCAATATCAACTCCCTCAGCAAACATATCATTCCCGGTGGCAGGTAATAAAAATGGTCTGGGGTCAACCTCCCAGCCATTTAAGCCATTGTCACTTACAGCTTTTCCTATTACACTGCGTCCATCAGCAATGTGGGAACGAAAGAGCATTATTGTCTGAGTCCTGCCATTCGTATCAGTCACTTCCGCCATTCCGGCATTATGAACCGTGTATGTATATAAACGGCTATTTTTACCCCAGATTTTATTTACATCATGGCAGGTTAATATTGGATTGGCATGGTAACGCAAAACCGGTTCATTAATCGTTACCATGCCCTCAAATCCATTCCACCCGACATATGCTTCAGTACATCCCAATGCAATTCCCCTTTTTTCATTACATGTACAATATATATAAATAGATTACGCATATCTGCACATTGGAATTCAAAATTTTTCAGACTTTTTAATGTCGGGATTTTTTCTTAAGAGATTTTTCATTAATTACTGGAGAATAACGATGAGAGCACTTTCTCAGCGATCTCAAACATCCCCTTTCCCGCAACAGGAAGCATAAAAATCTTCCCCTTGTTCACATTTATTCTTCAACTGGTTAACTGTCTATTTTTACTGTTAAATGCTGCCCATCGGAACTTAACGTGACCGTATCACCCGGTTTTATATCGCCTTTTATTATCTGCCGCGACAGCAGGGTTTCAATTTCACCCTGTACCAGGCGTTTCAGCGGCCGGGCACCATAAGCCGGTTCGTAGCCGTTTTCGGCCATATAATCAAGAGCTCCATCGTCCCAGCGCAGGTTGGCCTGCACATTGATGCGAAACCGCAGGGCCAGATTTTTCAGCAGTACTTCTCCGATAGCTTTTATTTGTTCTTTATTCAGTGCATGGAATACTATAATTTCATCAATACGGTTTAAAAATTCGGGACGGAAATATCCTTTCAGCATACCGATCACGGTTGCTTTCATTTCCTCATAATCGCCGCCCAGGTTCTGGTATTCAAGAATCCGATCACTGCCGATGTTGGAGGTCATGATGATGATAGTATTGCGAAAGTCTACGGTACGGCCTTTGCCATCAGTCAGTCTTCCATCATCCAGGATTTGCAGCAACAGGTTGAAAACATCATTGTGGGCTTTTTCAATTTCATCAAACAAAATAACCGAATAGGGTTTGCGTCTGACTGCCTCAGTCAATTGCCCTCCCTCGTCATAGCCAACATATCCGGGAGGTGCACCAATCAAGCGAGCAATACTGTGTTTCTCCATGTATTCTGACATGTCAATGCGAATCATGCTGCGTTCATCATCAAACAAGGCTTCGGCCAGAGCTTTACTCAGCTCGGTTTTACCAACTCCGGTTGGTCCCAGGAATATGAAACTGCCCACCGGCCGATGCGGGTCTTTCAGTCCGGCACGGCTGCGAATCACGGCATCAACTACCGCTTCTACCGCCTCTGATTGTCCAACTACGCGTTCATGCAGGATTTCGTTGAGATGCAACAGTTTTTCCCGTTCGCCTTCCATGAGGCGACTGACCTGTATACCCGTCCAGCGACTTACCACCCGGGCAATATCCTCATCATCAACTTCTTCTTTCAGAAACATATTGGTTTTCTGCTTGCCGGCCAGATTTTCTTCCTCAGCCCTGAGCTTGCGTTCCAATTCGTTCATACGGCCATGTTTAAGTTCTGCCAGGCGATTCAGGTCATATTCCCGTTCCGCTATTTCTATTTCTTGACGGCATTCGTCTATCTCCCGTTTAAGATTACGCACTCGCGAAATAGCCTGTTTTTCCGATTGCCACTGGGCTTTCATCGCTTCGGCTTCACTATTTAAGTCCTGAAGTTCCTTTTGCAGATTTTTCAGCCGTTCATGGGAAGCATCATCTTTTTCTTTTTCCAGCGCGGCGGCTTCAATTTCCAATTGCATAATACGGCGCGTTATTTCATCCAGCTCAGCAGGCATACTGTCAATTTCCGTTCTCATTTTGGCCGCAGCTTCATCTACCAGGTCAATAGCCTTGTCAGGCAAGAAGCGGTCAGATATATACCGGTCAGAAAGAACTGCTGCCGCAACCAGGGCAGCATCTTGTATGCGTACCCCGTGATGTACTTCGTAGCGTTCCTTTAAGCCACGCAGTATGGAGATGGTATCTTCTACTGAGGGCTGATTAACCATAACCGGCTGAAAACGGCGTTCCAGAGCGGCATCTTTTTCAATATGTTTACGGTATTCATCCAATGTGGTGGCACCGATGGCCCGCAGTTCACCCCTGGCCAGCATCGGTTTTAACAGATTGCTGGCATCCATGGCTCCTTCAGCAGCACCGGCACCCACCACGGTATGCAGTTCATCTATAAACAGAATTATACGTCCATTGGACTGTTCCACTTCCTTTAATACCGCTTTTAAACGCTCTTCAAATTCCCCCCGGTATTTGGCACCAGCTACCAGTGAACCCATGTCCAGAGCAATTACCTGCTTGTTTTTTAAACCTTCCGGTACATCTTTGGCGGTAATCCTCCGGGCCAGTCCTTCCACTATGGCAGTTTTACCTACTCCGGGCTCACCAATTAATACCGGATTATTTTTGGTACGCCGGGAGAGTATTTCCATAACCCGGCGAATTTCTTCATCCCGACCGATAACCGGGTCCAGTTTCCCCTGCACTGCCATGGCGGTTAAATCCCGGCCGTATTTTTCCAGGGCTTCGTAGCTGTCTTCCGGATTGTCACTGGTCACACGCTGTGAACCACGAATACTGCGCATGGCATTCAATAAACTATCCCGGGTTATTCCCATGCGGGCAAACAGGTCACGCAGATCCTGTTCACCTTCGGTCAACAACGCCAAAACCAGATGTTCTACACTTATATATTCATCTTTTAATCCCTGGGCTTCTTTATCTGCCCGGGCTACAACTCTGGACAGGTTGGCACTCATATACACCTGGCCGTCATAGCCATATACGGAAGGGATTTTATCCAGTAACTGATTCAAACTATTATTAAAATTATTTATATTGGCACCGGCTTGTTCAATAATACGCGGGGTTACGCCCCCTTCCTGGGCCAGCAGTGCTGCCAGCAGGTGTTTGCCCCCCACTTCCTGGTGATGTTTTTCTGCTGCTATTTGCTGGGCATCCATAAAAGCCTGCCGCGATTTTTGCGTAAGTTTTTCCATATTCATATAATCACCTCAATTCTTTTAATTGACGAACCTGTTCCTCAAGCTCGTCAATCCGGTCTAATAAATCAGCAATCAGAATTGCTCCGTTGAGATTAACTCCCAAAGAGTCTTTAAGCCGCATAATTTTATTTAACCGCTGTAATGAAGTCTGATTAACCTGTTCATCTATTACTTCCAGCACTCCCAATTCCACTAAAATATCCACTATGTGCGGATGAATCTGCAACCGGGAAATGGGAAGCCACTGATCCTGTGGATATACAATTCGTACTAATTTCATTATACACCCCTACTTTTCATAGATTTCCCGGATTTTCCGGTATAGCTCTTTTTCATCCTCGCTTATATCAGCTGGAATATTTATGTTTATTTTGACATACTGGTCTCCATGGTTGCCGTCACGAGCCGGCAGACCTTTGCCCTTTAACCGTAGTCGCCGCCCGCTGACTGTCCCCGGCGGTATGGTCAGATTTACTGAACGTTCCAGGGTGGGAACAGTTACTTTGTCTCCCAAAACGGCCTGATCAGGACGCAGAGTGATTTCTGTTTCAATATCTCTTCCTTTAACAGTAAATACCGGATGCGGTAATAAACGCACTTTTAGATACAGGTCTCCGCGTTGTCCATCAGCAGTTCCTTCTCCTCCCTGTCCTTTGAGGCGAATACTGCTGCCTTCAAAGACTCCCGGAGGTATTTTTACTTCTATTGTCCGGGTTGAGGGGATGGAACCGGTACCACCACAGCGACTGCATATACTGCGCCCGGTTATGCCCCGTCCGGAACACTGCGGGCACAAGCTGCCAGCTGAAAGCTGCAATGATTTGCTCCCTCCGTGATAAGCTTCTTCCAGGGTAAGCTCGATTTCACTTTCGATATCTTGTCCCCGCATGGGGCCGTCATAAAAACTGGTGCTTGTGCGTCTACCGCCCGGGCTGCCGCCGAATATACTGGCAAAGAAATCACTGAATCCCTGAAAATCCTGGGGGTTAAAATCAGAGCTGTAATAATAGCTGCTGCCCATATCTCCCGGGTCAAACTGGTCGCCATTGCGCCAGTTGCTTCCCAGGCGGTCATATTTGGCCCGTTTTTCACTGTCACTTAAAACTTCATAAGCCTCATTTATTTCTTTAAATTTTTCTTCCGCCTTTTCCTTATCCTTGCCGGAATGAAGGTCAGGATGCCATTTTCGGGCTAGTTTCCTGTAAGCGGCTTTTATTTTTTTCTCGTCAGCATCGCGACTGACACCTAATATTTCGTAATAATCACGAAAAGTTACTGCCATTTTCTTATAGCCTCCTGACCCCCTTCGGGATTAGTTTTCATCAAATTCAGCATCAAATACTTCTTCATCAGCATTTTGTCCTGCACTGTCCGGATTAACCATCTCCAGTGAGTTTACTGCTTCTTCCAGTTCCTGAACCAACTTTTCTATTTCACTTATATCGGCCTGCTGCTCCAGACTTTGACGAAGTTTATCAATCATAGTCTGTATTCTCTCCCGGTCTGCTGCACTTACAGCATTACCGCGTGCTTCCAGCTGCCGACTGGCATTATAGCAGGTACTATCGGCATGATTACGGGTCTCTGCTTCCTGTCGGCGTTTTTTGTCTTCTTCGCTATTACGGGTGGCATCCTCAATCATGCGATCAATTTCAGCTTTATCCAGATTGGAAGAATTGCTTATTGTAACCGTCTGCTCCTTGCCACTGGATTTATCTTTGGCACTTACCTTTAAAATGCCATTGGCATCAATATCAAAAGTTACTTCAATTTGTGGAACGCCCCTTAATGCCAGCGGAATACCATCCAGTTTAAACTGGCCCAGCGAACGGTTGTCACGGGCTAATTCCCTTTCACCCTGTAAAACATGAATATCAACTGCCGGTTGGTTATCCTCAGCAGTGGAGAAAACCTCGCTGCGCCGTACTGGAATAGTAGTATTGCGTTCAATGATTTTAGTCATTATGCCGCCCATGGTTTCAACGCCCAGTGAAAGCGGAGTAACATCCAGTAATACCACATCTTTAACCTGTCCGGACAGGACTCCGGCCTGAATAGCAGCCCCTACAGCTACCACTTCATCAGGATTTACTCCCATATGGGGTTCCTTGCCGGTTAAATCCCTGACCAGTTTTTGTACTGCCGGAACTCGAGTAGAACCTCCGACCAGAATAACTTCATCAATGTCCTGCTTGGTAAGACGGGCATCCTTTAAAGCATTCTCCACCGGTTGACGCAAACTCTCAATCAAATCATGGATTAAGTTTTCCAGTTTGGCCCGGGTCAGTTTCATATCCAGATGTTTGGGACCTTCTGCATCAGCAGTTATAAACGGCAAACTAATCTGGGTCTCCATTACACTGGATAACTCAACTTTGGCTTTTTCAGCTGCTTCAGTTAAACGCTGTAATGATTGCTTATCTTTACGCAGATCAATGCCATAATCTTTTTTAAATTCGTCAGCCAGCCAATCCACAATCCTTTTATCAAAATTATCTCCGCCTAAATGAGTATCCCCATTGGTAGATTTAACCTCAAATACCCCTTCCCCTACTTCGAGAATGGATACATCAAAAGTGCCGCCCCCCAGGTCAAATACCAGAATAGTTTCGTTGCTCTTATTATCCAACCCGTAAGCCAATGCTGCCGCAGTTGGCTCATTAATAATGCGGAGAACATTAAGTCCGGCAATCCGTCCGGCATCCTTGGTAGCCTGGCGCTGTGCATCATTAAAGTAGGCCGGTACAGTTATAACTACATCAGTAATTTTTTCACCAATATAACGGGAAGCATCATCAGCCAGTTTTTTAAGTACCATGGCTGATATTTCCTCCGGTGCAATCAGATTTTCATTAACCTTAAAGCGAACGGCATCATTGCTGCCGCTTACTACCGTATATGGCACCAGATTTCGTTCATCCGCAACCTCAGAAAACCTTCTTCCCATGAATCTCTTAACAGAATAAAATGTATTTTCCGGATTCAGAGCACCCTGACGCTTGGCTATCTGACCAACCAGACGCTCATCGCCTTTATATGCAACTACGGATGGAGTTGTACGGGCGCCCTCGGCATTAGTAATAACTTCCGGATTTCCGGCTTCGATAATTGCTACTACCGAATTTGTAGTTCCCAAATCAATCCCCAAAGCTTTTGCCATTTTAAAACCTCCTTAATTAAATAAATTAAACCAACTGGAAGACTATTAGTCAAAGTTAGTCATTTTTATTATTTGCATTCTTCCTTTTTATATGTCTTCCTAACTAGGATTATAATGCGGCAGTAAACATTAGTCAATATTAGTCAAAGAATTTTTTGGAATATTTATCTTACAGCAGTATATTTATCGTTAGTAAATTCTTAAACGTAAATTACTTCAATAACAGGTCGGATTCTTAGTTTATTGGTTGCATAGTGAATTTTTTTAATTTTTTTCAATTTGACAGATACCGGTTTATTGTTCATGATAAAAGATGAGAACATGGGGGGAAGGCGTGAAAAACTATGGAAGATTATACTACTTTCGTTTGTTATTCTTTAAAAGCAACAATGAAAAAGGTTGAGAAGTATATTGGTAATGAACTTGACCATTTTGGATTGAATCTGGCTCAATCGTTTGTTTTATTCACTTTAATGGAAAATGATGGTTCAACCCTTTCTGAAATCGGCAACCGTGCTCAGATAGAGAACTCTTCATTAACTACCATGGTGGATAAACTGGAGCGGGAGAATCTGGTGGAACGGCGTTTATGTTCCCAGGATCGCAGGGTTATTAGATTATTCCTGACTGACAAAGGTCATGATTTAGCTCAAAAAGTTTATCAACACGGTGAATCATTTAATAATTATCTGCGTAAAGAGTTAGGGGTCACTCAGGATAACTTTTTAGCTGGTTTGGTTACCGTAGCAAATTCTATTGATCGATTATCTCAAGCCTGATCGCAACTTTTAAAAACGCCTGACTCTTAATTAGTCAGGCGTTTTTATCATCCGGTTTTATTCTATTCGTATAAAGACTCAATTTCTTTTTCATATTTGCTCATTTAATGGGTATTAAAGACGGATCGTCATCCATATTGAGCACCGGAGAAGTTTCTGTCAGCCCGTGTCCTTTTCTAATCTGCATGTTTAGTCCCGAAAAGAAATTGTTTATCTCGTATATAACCTGGATTTAATTTGAGAGTTTGCAAATAGTTATTTAGACTTTTTTCACTGTTGTTAGAGTGACATATAAAAACCATTAGTTTGTATAAATCGTAAGAATCTCTTCGGTTATTTCCTTAAAAACAGGGGCTGCACTGGCTGCACCGGAGCTGCCTTCTTCAACCAGAATTACTATTGCATAACGGGGATTTTCTGCCGGGAAATAACCTGCAAACCAGGTATTAAGAACTTCTTTGCCTTCAACATATCGGCCGGTTTGACTGGTAGCAGTCTTACCAGCCACCTTTACTTTATTACTGTAAGCAGTTTTCCCGGTCCCCTCCGCTACGGTCATTTCCATCAAACCCCTGATCTTTTCTGCTGTGCCCGGCTTAATAACCTGACCGAGGGCCGATATTTTTATAGTTTGAGTTCTGCCCTCACGGTCAATATAATATTTGACTATTGAGGGAGTCTGGTATTTTCCGTTGGCGGCTATTGTTGCTACCAAAGATGTTAGTTGCAGCGGCGATAACATAACTCCCTGCTGTCCAAGAGCCGCATTAGCCAGCGCCGGGCGCCCCGGATTGATTTCTATTTTGCTGCCTTTATATTTCCCATAACCGGTCAGGTTGTTCCCGGTAAGTTGTAATTTATACACATAATCCATTATATTTGAACGCCCCACATCAAGAGCCACCTGAATAAATACCGGATTGCAGGATAGGGCAAAAGCCTGAGCAAAATTGATTTTCCCATGACCTTCTTCTTTCCAACAGGCAATACTTAAATCAGGAGTAAAAATAAACTTGCCCTCACATAGGAACTGATCATCCAACTTTACCGCATTCTGTTCCAGCGCAGCTGCAGTGACTACTAATTTAAACAGTGATCCGGGATGATAAGGATTAAGGGCACGGTTAAGCAAACTGCCGGCTTGACCTTCCATAGCCTGGTCAAGTTGATAAGGATTAAAATTGGGGCGACTCGCCATGGCTATAACCTGCTGATCCGGTACGGACAAAACTACGGCTGCACCGCTTACCTTCTGTTTATCCAGAACTGTTTCAACTATTTGTTGTATCGTTTTATCAATAGTAAGTACCACCGAGCCCCGCTGTTCCTGATCACTGCTCAGCTTGTACTGCAGGCCATGGATAGGCATTCCGCGGGCATCCACAACGGTTACCAGGCTTTGGCAGGATGCGGTGTCTTTTAAGACATTATTATAAACCTTTTCAATACCCGCTACCCCTTCTTCGCCTTGAGGCCCGTTTACATAGCCAATTATATGGGCAGCTAACCCCCCCTCATTATAGCGTCTGGTCATGGGGGCAATAACTACACCGGGAATGTTTTGCTGCTGCAGACTAATAATTTCAGTTTCACTTATATTACTGGTAATCCGTACAAAAGAAGTGCGATCATTCAAGGCTTTTTTAAGTTGCTCATTTAATCGGTCACGGCTTAATCCATCGATGCAATTGCATAATTGAGAGCTAATTTTTTCTGCTATACGGGCATTATCCAAATTAACACCAGTTTTATTTTCTGATGCGTTAATCATTTGTCGCCGGGTTTCATCCGGTAAACAATATACTGCACAAGTATTGCTGACCTCGGTTAAAGGTCGATGATTACGATCAAAAATAGTCCCCCGGGGAATTTCCTTTAGTTCAATTTCCCGACTGCGCATAGCCACAGCCTGGCGGGTTAAATCTTCTCCCCGAATAATCTGATGATAGAATAATATGACACCTAACATCATAAAAGCCACTAGAAACATGCCCATTAAGATATGAATTCGGTTACGCAAGTAAAAAGACTCCCCTTCGAGCTGTTTCTTTTTAGCTTTGGCTCTGTTGGGAATCTTTATTCTTCTTCCCATACATCTACAGAAAAAGGCAGGTTGGGCAAAATCTCAATTATTTCTGTATAAGTATCCGCTGTACCTCGAATTACTACTATTCCTTCACTGCGATTCAAAGTGGATACTACCCCCAGATATTCATAAGCTTCAAAAATTTTGGTCAGCATATCAATGTCCCGGGGAGATACTTTGAGCAGTACATTTCCTTTAATCAGATTCCCCTCCTTCGCAGGATAGAAAATTCAGCGATCGGGTAATCCCAGGGCAGATATATTAATTGCCGGGGATGACGGGCCCGGTCAACCTCCTGCATATTTTCATCATATAGTCGGTCAAATTTCAAAGGTATTACCCCGCCACCAGGTATCAGTAATTCCAGTTCGTCCCCGGGCCCAAAATTAGCCCTTTGCTCAATAATAATACAATTATGTTGATGACTATATCCTTTTACTACCCCGCAAAAATAGTCCCGTTCACCTTTAGTCCAGTGGTCGGTATCCTGTAAATTAGGATCTGCTCCATCAATAAAACCATCCGTGTATGGGCGGGTAGCAATGCGTAATAATTCGGATTCCCATAAATGCAATTGTTCAGCTGTAAACTCACCTGGACCAGCCATATAAGCATCAATTGCCTGACGGTATACCTGTCCAACTGCAGCAACATAAAGCGGGCTCTTCATTCTGCCTTCAATCTTAAAGGCTTCTATTCCCACTTCAATTAATCGCGGCAGGTGTTGCAACAAACACAAGTCCCGGGAATTTAAAATATAGCTACCCCGTTCATCTTCTTCAATGGGGAAATATTCACCCGGCCTTTTTTCTTCCTGCAATTGATAACGATAACGGCAGGGGTGGGCGCAGGCCCCTTGGTTGGCATTTCTTCCCGTCATATAATATGAAAGCAAACAGCGTCCTGAATAGGATACACACATGGCACCGTGAACAAACATTTCCACTTCTATATCGGTTCGATTCTTAATTTCTATAATTTCTTGCAAAGTTAATTCTCGGGCCAATACTATTCTTTTAGCCCCTAAATCCCGGTAAAATGAGGCTGATTCATAATTGCTCACATTAGCCTGTGTACTGATGGTAATCGGAATCTGAGGTGCATAACGCCGAGCCATTACAAGCACTCCGGGATCAGATATTATCAACCCATCGACTCCCATTTCCTGCAAGGATTCCAGATAGACCGGCAAAGCTTTTAAATCCCGGTTATGGGCCAGAATATTTACAGTAATATAAATTTTTTTACCCCGCGCATGTGCAAAAATCAACCCTTCATTAATTTCCTGAAGGGTTAAATTTCCAGCATATGCCCGGAGGCTAAATTCTTTACCTCCGGCATAAACCGCATCAGCTCCAAAAAGCAATGCTGTTTGCAATTTTTCCAAATCTCCTGCCGGCATAACCAGCTCCGGTTTATTCATTTCATATCCTCCGGTTCAGTCCTGCAAATCAAAGTTTATCGAAAATTAGCCTGATTATTATTGATTTTACTGCTAAAAATATAATGGACTGCTGCTATATATTCCGTCAGGTTCAGTCAGTAATAATCAACTATAGTCAGTTCTAATTATATTTTTAACTTACCCGCCATTATCCTGCTCAGTCAATATATTGACGCCTGGCAGCCAGATGTTGCGCATAGGTTTCCGTAAATTGATGACTGCCATCACCTTTGGATACATAATAGAGATAGTTATGCTTATCAGGTTTTAAGGCTGCCTCTATGCTTTCCTTTCCCGGATTGGTAATCGGTCCCGGAGGTAACCCGGGGTAAAGATAAGTATTATAGGGGTTGTCCACTTCCAAATCGCGATAATAAACAACCTCCTGATGCTTCGGCAAACAATAGAGTATAGTTGCGTCAATCTGTAGTAACATATCGCGCTGCAAGCGGTTGTAAATAACTCCGGAAATAATAGAACGCTCACCGCTGACACGAGCTTCCTCCTCTATCAGGGAAGCTATAGTAACTGCCTCATTTATGCTCTGACCCCTGTTTTTTGCCAGAGCAGCAAATTCCTTTTGCCATAACACCTCAAACTGGCTTAACATGGCGTCTATTATCTGCCAGGCAGATGTATCTTCAGAAATAATATAGGTGTCCGGAAATAGAAAGCCTTCCAAACCTTTTTCACCTGATGGCAACCCTTGCAGAAACATATAATCGTAGTTAGCTGCAACGGCCTGATCCCAGCCTTCCCTGGTCACAATGTTCTTACTGACCAGCAAATCCCCTATCTGTTTTACTGTATAGCCTTCGGGTACCGTAAAAGAAATAGTGACTACCCTGCCGGTAGCAATGGCGGTGGCTATATCAGCTAATGGCTGACTACGGCTGAATCGATAATGCCCTGCCATTAAACTGCTGTCCAATCCCTGCTTTTTACAATAGGATAAAAAAGCCCGCTGACTATGAATAAGGTTATTTCCATGAAGAATTTCAGCAATTTGGCGGGCAGTACTATTGGCAGGAATAATAATATCATGATAAGATTTATCACTGGCATCTACCGGCTGAAACTTACTATTATACAGCTGCCATCCGCTTCCTGCGATAATCGCTAAAAGCAAAACAGCAACAAATAGTGATAGTTTTATTTTAGGTTTTTCGGTTATAACTTTACTCATATCCTTCCCCTTGAGTATAATCAACCGGTGGTTCGTTCAGTGGTATGGGTTCCAAATCTGTCTGTGGAATTGAATCTTCCGGTATCTCGATTTGGTCCGGCGGTGATGCTTCACCCTCTACCGGGGGAAGGGGAAGCGCCTCACCGATATATATAATTTTATTTAACGGGCTATAGCGATCTGTAGCCAGTTTTTCCCTTAATATAACTTCCCCGTTGTTATCAGAAAAAACCCGGTACGATCTGGCTACATAACCAGGCATACCTTTGGTTTCAACTTTCTCTTCTCCCGGTGCCAGATTTGGTGATTTCTCTCTTATTTCTCTAAAGGGTATTACCTGATCAATAAAATGTTCAAGAGTAATGTTCTTTTTGTTGCTGAGATGACCATAAATAGTTATGGTTAATCCTCCACCACCAGCTACACTTCTTAAATAAACCGGATGCCGAGTATTATTTTTGAATTGAAAGTCCTGCATCCCGTACGATACCGTAGCGTCAAGTCCAGTTGGTATATAGGCTACTGCCAGATTATGATTATGCCTTTCCACTATTTCCAAACCAGCTAATAAAACGGCATTATATAAGGTGGAAGATACCTGGCAAATACCTCCCCCCACTCCGGGTTCAAACTTTCCCCCAACTATAACCATGGCATCCCGATATCCAGTTTCAAAACTGCGTTTACCCACAGTCTGATTAAAGGAAAATATCTCTTCGGGTTTGACTACATGGGTGTTAATAGTGTTAGCTGCCCTTACCAGGTTATGAGAGCGGTCTATTTCCCCGGTATTATACCAGGTGGTATAATGAGACAGCTCGCCCATGCTTTTCAGGTCTTCGCCGGTAATCTGTGGCTGTGCTTCCTCAATAACAATAGGAACTTTAATTTCACCATTAATATCGCCCCATCCGGATGGTAAGTTTTCCATAGTTTTATCAATATTAATAGTCTGACCGGATTGTCCGGGAATTATTTTTAATCCTTGTTGGGGATCCATTTCCAATCGTGGATTTGCCGGTTCAATTACAAGGGATGGCGCCCATTCTTCGGCCATTTCAATAATGGCCTGTTTATCATAGGTAATCTGGTTATAATAGATAATGCTTCTGGAGCCGTCCAAATTGAACAGCTTGGATTTAATATCCCGTTTTTGTTCCTGTCTCCAGCTATCCTCAACCATAGCAACGGGGTCCTGACGCTGACTCACTTTATTAAGCAAAGTAGGATAGTTGTATTCCTGATAATAAAACATCAGAGGTCGTTGATATAATTCATCTATCAATTCGTTAAGCTTATCGGTTGCCTGTTGCCTGGTCAAACCCTCAACTTCAACAGAGGCTATTTGTACACCAGGCAAGAAATAATCTGATTCATAGAAAATTTGATAGAAATAAATTACCAGAGCACAGACTATGCCCAAAACCACCAGTGAGCCCAGAAATAATACTCGTCGACTATGTTCTGCCAAGAACAAAACCCCCAACAATGCAAATTTAAAGCTATCTTGACGCCTATTCAATTATATACGATTTTGGCAGTGATTTAATACATTGGAAATAAAAAAAAGAAGCCTGACGGCCTCTTCTTCTAATTTTTAATAACTTAAATTTCCTCCATGTCAACAAGTTCCTGCCAGGCATCAGCAACCTTTTCCCATTCTTCATCATCTTCAATATCACTGAGAAACTCATTGCCATCCTCATCAAAAATTACCTTGAGAATTACTACTTCAAGTTCTTCTTCCTCGTCATCTACAACATCTTCCTCATCAACAAAAGGAAGCAGAACCCGGTAAGTGTCCGATTCTATTTCCAATTCAGCCAGCAGTTCAAATTGATGTTCAACTCCATCTTCATCAATTAGAATCAGCACGGGATATTCTTCTTCAAATAATTCATCATCATGCATTTATATCACCCCTTTTTAGAAACTAGTCACATTCTAATCATAACCTGTTTCGTTTGTCAAATCATTTACCTGAATTTTGCCGATTTAGATAACCTTGCAAAATATTAACCGCAGCAATTTTATCAATTACTTCTCTGCGCTTTTTTCTGGATACATTAGCTTCCAGTAAAGTTCTTTCCGCCGCACGGGTCGTTAATCGTTCATCCCAAAATACAATAGGCAAATCAATTACTCCAGCCAGATTATCAGCGAATTCTTCTATTTCTTCAGCTTTGTTTCCGTAAGAACCGTTCATATTGCGGGGCATCCCCACCACGATTTCATCCACTTCCATCAATAAGCATAAACGAGCTATTTCCTGCAAATCAGCCTGCAGGTTCTTCCTGTTTAATACTGAATGACCCTGGGCAGTCCACCCCATAGGGTCACTCAGGGCAATCCCAATTCGTTTTTCTCCCACATCCAGACCCATTTTTCTTGTCATCGTTAAATAATATACTCCCGATTATGTTTTTAATGCATTATCCCCATGATTTACTCATGGGGATAACATCCATTTAATTACTTAAATAATTCTTTAATAGAACTTCCAGTACTTCATCGCGTTCAACCTTGCAAATAAGGTTACGCGCCTCATTATGACTGGTTATGTAGGCCGGATCTCCGGAAATCATATAACCTACCAGTTGGTTTATGGGGTTATAACCTTTTTCCTCCAGGGCTTCATATACCTTATGCAAAATAGTGCGTACCTTCTCCTCCCCTTCTCTATCCAGCTTAAAACTGACGGTCTCTCCCGGTTTCTGAGGCATAACTGACACCTCCCCCTCTGTAAAAACAATTGTTCTACATCAGCAGGCCAGATTCCTCCGTTTATTGCAAGGTTTTTTCTACCAGTTTTCGGGCCTCGTCCATTGCCAATTCAAGTTTGTCAATTTCTTTGCCGCCTGCCTGAGCCATATCCGGTCTGCCCCCGCCGCCGCCACCAGTCACTTTAGCAGCCAGAGCTACTATGTTTCCGGCATGAAGTCCACGCGATACCAAATCTTTGCTGACAAAACAGGCAAAGGCTACCCGATCACCGATTACTGCTCCCAGCAGTACCAGTGAACTGCCCAGCTTATCACGGAGCATTTCAGCGTTTTGTCTTAAGGTATTAGTATCCGGACTTGATACTACTGCAATTAGAGTTTTGACATCTCCAACCGTTACTGCCTGGGAAATAATATCCTCACTGGTTGCCTGAGAGGCTTTACTTTTTAGGGTTTCAATTTCTTTATCTTTTTCCCGTAAATTTTTGTTTAATTGTTCAACCCTTTTAACGGCATCTGTCGGGGTTACGCGTAATACAGCAGCTATACTTTTCAACTCTTTTTCTACTGCGTTAAAATAGTCCAAAGCATACCTGCCGGTTACCGCTTCAATTCTTCTCAGCCCTGAACCTACACTGCCCTCACTAAGCAATTTAAATAACCCTATTTCGCCAGTATTATTAACATGGGTTCCGCCGCATAGCTCCATACTGATGTCACCAACTGAAACTACCCGCACCTGATCACCATACTTTTCACCAAATAAAGCAACGGCCCCCATATCTCTGGCTTCATCCAGACTTTTTACCACTTTGGAAACTTCATGCATACTCCAGATAGCTTCATTTACCAAGGTTTCAATTTCGCTTAGTTCCTCTTCAGTTACTGCCGCCAGATGAGAGAAATCAAAGCGAAGTCTTTCCGGCTCCACCAGGCTGCCTTTTTGTTGAGCATGTTCTCCCAGGACCTTTCTGAGGGCTCGATGTAATAAATGGGTAGCAGTATGGTTACGAGCGGTATCAAGCCTTCTTTGCCTGTGCACGGTAAGCACAACCTGTTCACCCACAGCAATTTTCCCATCCAATTCACCATAATGAAGAATCCAATCAGCTATCTTATGTACCTGGGTTACATTCAAAATACCATTTTGTCCTTTAATAATTCCAATGTCCGCTATCTGACCACCACTTTGTGCATAAAAAGGGGTGACTGCCGTAACCAGAATTATTTCTTTGCCGTAAGCCTCATTAACCTTTTCATTATCAATCAGCAATGCGATAACCTGAGACTGATCTTCCTGACAATCATAACCGCTAAAAAATGTTGCCGGTAATTCCGCTAATAATTCAGCCAGAATACGATCCTGGGCAAAAGCATTTTCTCCTTTATTAGCACTCCTGGCTCTATCGCGTTGTTTTTCCATCATATTCCTGAAACCTTCGGTATCGACCTCAAAACCATTTTCATTGGCTACATCTTCCATTAAATCCAGCGGGAATCCATAAGTGTCATACATCATAAAAGCATCTTCACCACTAATAATTTCGGCTCCCTGCTGACGCGTTCTCAGCAAAATTTCTTCTACTTTTCGCATACCTTCATGTAAAGTAACAAAAAAGCGTTCTTCTTCCATACGAATTACATCACGCACAAAATCACTCTTTTTTAGCAGTTCAGGATAAGCTTCACTCATAATAGCGCTGACAACATCAACATTTTTATATAGAAATGGTTCTTCAATTCCTAATACCTTGCCAAAGCGGACTGCCCGTCTCAATATACGGCGAAGTACATAACCGCGCCCATCATTGCTGGGAAGCACCCCATCAGCTATTAAAAAAGTACAGGCCCGGCTATGATCAGCAATAACGCGGAAAGGGAATCCGGCATCGCCAGGATCATAAACTTTGCCCGTAAGTTTTTCGATCTGCTTAATTATAGGAATAAATAAATCCGTATCGAAATTACTGTCTTTACCTTGTAATACTGAAGTCAGTCGTTCCAAACCCATACCGGTATCAATGCTGGGACGGGGCAAAGGGGTAAGATTCCCTTCTTCATCCCGGTTATATTGCATAAAGACCAGATTCCAAATTTCCAGCCAGCGGTTACAATCACACACTCCAATAGCACAATCTTCACTACAGGCATATTCCATACCCCGGTCATACATAATCTCACTGCAGGGGCCACAGGGTCCAGTATCCCCCATACTCCAAAAGTTATCGGCTTCTCCCAGGCGAATAATTTTTTCCCGGGGTACATTTGTTACCCGGGGCCATATTTCTGCCGCTTCATCATCATCTTTATAAATAGTAACCCACAACCGTTCAGGAGAAAGCTTAACTACTTCGGTTAAAAACTCCCAGGCATAAGCTATAGCTTCACTCTTAAAATAATCACCAAAAGAGAAATTGCCCAGCATTTCAAAAAAAGTATGATGCCGGGGTGTCCGTCCAACTGTGTCCAAATCATTATGCTTACCTCCGGCACGGACACACTTCTGAGAAGTAGTAGCTCTGACATAGTTTCGTTTGTCTATACCTAAAAAAACATCCTTGAATTGATTCATCCCTGCATTAGTAAACAACAGGGTGGGATCATCAATCGGCACCAGGGATGAACTTTCCACGATAGTATGTCCCTTTTGCTGAAAGTATTCCAGGAATTGTTTTCGTATTTCACTACTTGTCCACACGATATTGCCTCCTCTTTCCCATAAAAAAATCCTTACTAACTTATTTTCTTTTATCCGACAGGTACTGTCAATAAAGCAACTTGATTGTTAAAGCTTATTCTACCACCTTTAAATAGGCCCGGGAAAGCAATAATTTTAGAATGGCAGCCCCTGGTACAGCTAAAATCAGCCCCCATAAACCTCCCAGCTCTCCTCCGGCTAATAATGCAAATACTACCACCAGAGGATGTAACCCCAGACTATCACCGATAATTCGGGGGGTAATCAGGTTACTTTCCAGTTGCTGAATCAAAAAAATTGCACCTGACATATAAAGCGCCAATCTCCATGATTCCCCCCAAGCAATACCCACCGCCGGTATGGCGCTCAAAAAAGCTCCAAAATAGGGAATTAAATTGGTAACTCCGGATAATATCCCCAATAATAAGGGAAATTTAACCCCTAATAAGGCTGCGGCTGCAGTCACCATTACTCCTACCAGAACGGCTACAAATAAATAGCTTTTAATATAAGCCATTAAAATCTGATCCATTTCCATTGCAATAGCCTTTAATTTTAACCGGACCCGGGGAGAAAACAAATCCAGTATTCCATCTCTAATCTTTTCCCAGTCGTTTAAAATATAAAAAGCTAAAATAGGAGAAAATACCAGGGCTAATAACTTGCTTAAAAATTGATAGGAGCTGCCTATCAATTTATCCAACCCCTTATAAATAATACCCTCCATACGGCTTACATTGCTATTTATCACCTCCTGCAACCGGGAAGGCATATCAATCGCCTGCAAACGTTGCAAATAATTGGTTACTTCATTGGCATAGCGGGGAAAATCACTGGCAAACTGGCCCAGCTCACGAATAATACCGGGCAAAGCCAGAGAGAAAAGTAATACGGTAACTAGAAGACCTAAAAGATAAACAACTAAAATTGCCCATACTCTTTTTAAGCCCTGCTTTTCTACCCATGTAACCGGACGATACAATAAGTAAGCCAGAATAGCGCCCAAAATGAAAGTAAGTAATACTTCCCGTACCAGATAAAAAAAATAAATGGTGGAAGTTATTACTGCCACCACCAGTATGAAACGCAATATACGATTAAGATTAAGTTCCATACTTTATACCGGTTCCTGATCCATAACTGATATCATGTTATTTCGGCCTGGTAATTTATCCATTGCCTGTCTTACCATGGACTTAACCTGACGATATTCCCGGCTTATACTCCTCTCATTCCTGGCCCAGTAAATTGTCAAAGCTGCTCCAATAGCTGCACCTATTAATAAATCAGATACATTTCTCATAATATTCTACCTCCGTTTATAGCAATTGTGATGATTGTTCAACAGCTGACAGAGTACCATCTTCCAAAACCTCATACAGATTTACTTTTCCCCGGCTAAAACTGAATTCCAAATAACAGTTCCAGCAATAGTATTGGTCAGTACCTACCTTCCCAATCTGCAATCCCCGACAAACCGGACACCGTATTGTCATTGCACCTAACTCCCTTCCTGGTCCACTACGCCACTATAGATACTTTTCCAGTCGATTTCCTTGACTGGAATACACTTTCTTCCGTTTAATAAATCCTGTATTACTCCCCCGGATACTTCTACCGCTTGCACTCTCAGATCACCGGTAATTACAAAATCACTCACTATGCCAAGTTCCTGCCCTTGAAAATTATATATACTATCACCAATTTTTTTACTGTATATAGATAATTCTTCCCCGTAAAGATAGGATTTCATACTCTCAATGCTTTCAATTACGAGCGCTTCATCACTTAGCTTTATATCCGGGGGTAGAATTAATTTCATTTCCCCTTCCGGTAATTCGACTATTACATAAGCCAGGGTAAAATCATCGCCAATTACCCCGCGCTCCACCCGCCCTGCAACTTGAGCAGTTGCATTGCAGAATACCGGCAGGTTTTTTAAGTTTCTTACTCGCATATTAACCATAACAATATTTAGTTTTCTCCAATTTGATAAAATAATACAACCTCAAAAACTGAAAGAAGGGGAGAATTGAGAGGGGATGCTGATATCTGTGTTAAATTATCCGGCCACCACCAATTACGGTTTCGCCCTGGTAGTAAACCACGGATTGACCAGGAGTAATGGCCCGCTGCGGTCGATCAAAAAGCACCTGTACTTTATCGCCAATGGGCATAATTTTAGCCGATGCCGGCGCAGCTGCATAACGAATTTTGGCTTCGACATACATAGGAGCTTCCAGAGCTTCAATACTGATAAAATTGTTTTGTTCAGCCATTAATTCACGGCTGAATAAATACGCTTCTTCATCTACGACCAGCAGATTTTGAGCTGCATCTATTTCAATCACATATACTTTTTTCCCGGCATTAACCCCCAGGCCATGACGCTGGCCAATTGTATAGTAAGCCAGGCCATTATGTTTTCCGATAATATGACCTTGTTTATCTATAATATCTCCCGGACAGGAAGTAATTCTGGCAGACAAAAAATCCCGGTAATCGCCAGTAATAAAGCATATCTCCTGACTTTCCTTTTCATTGGCTACCTGAAGACTCTGGTTGGCAGCTATCTCCTTAACCTCATCTTTAGTTAGATTTCCCAGAGGAAACAGAGTGCGGGATAATTGCTTCTGTCCCAGACGATAAAGAAAATAGCTCTGGTCTTTTTTATTATCCCAGCCTTTACTAAGCAGATATCTTTGTGCGGTTTCATCATATTCAATACGCGCATAATGACCGGTAGCAACCTGATCAAAACCATTTTCCACGGCATAATCCAACAGACGACCAAACTTAATGAACTGATTACATTCCACACAAGGATTGGGAGTAATGCCACGCTGATACTCATTACAGAACGGAGCAATTACCCGGGCAGCAAATTCATCACCTAAATCAATTATCAGATGTTTGATGCCTATTTGCCGTGCAATTCGGGCCGCCTTATCAGCTACTGCCACATCCTGATTTATCATAGTCAGTCCGGTAATATCATATCCCTGCTTCATTAACAGCAAGCAACAAACCGCACTGTCTATACCTCCGCTTAGTAAAACTGCTACTTTCATCAACGCATACCCCCGTAGTCCTATTTATATCATCATCAACGCTTAAAATGCAAATATGGTTTTACATTAGAAATTTGATTCCACTGTAAAAGATCAATTGGGGTTAATAAATATTTTAGGACCCGTCGACGGATCAGGGCATAAACATCCTGCGATAGCCAGTGACGGAAGGGGACGAACCCTGCGGACGAGGCGACAGTGACGCCACGCACGGATGCGGAATCGCTCCGTACCCCTAAAGACAATGGACAAACAGTTATATTTCACCTGTGGAGTCCTGGCGACAGAATATTTATTCACCCTAATGGGTGCATTACCGTTTTGCAGTGGAATCAGGTTTGGATTATAATAACGAAAGCACAATAAATACATAAGGATGAGCAATATGTCTCTTTTTGAATATAATCCGCTGAGTAAAGCACCATTGGCATTTCGAATGCGGCCCGGTACTCTGGATGAGGTTATTGGACAGCAACATGTAATCGGCCCAAAGTCAGCATTAAGACGGGCTATTGAACGGGATGAACTGCATTCTTTTGTGCTCTATGGTCCTCCCGGTACGGGTAAAACCAGTATTGCTCAAATAATTGCCTCAGTAACCAATTCACATTTTGAACAATTACCGGCCGTAACCTCAGGAGTTGGTGACATTCGTAAAGTAGCTGCTGATGCTGTACAGCGTTTTAAATACTATCAACAGCACACCCTGTTATTTGTGGATGAAATTCACCGTTTTAATAAAAGCCAGCAGGATGTGTTATTACCCTTTGTGGAAGACGGTACACTGATTCTGGCAGGCGCAACTACTGAAAACCCCTTATACGAACTTAATAACGCTCTGCTTTCCCGCCTGAAACTATATGTGCTGGAAGCTTTAAGCTCTGAAAATATAGCCGCCATAATCAACCATGCTCTGCTCGATAAAGAAAGGGGGTTAGGCAGGTTGAATATTGCTATTGTTCCAGCAGCACTGGAACAGATAATATTAACCTGCAAAGGCGATGCCCGCATGGCTCTAAATATAATAGAAACAGCAGTTAACTCTTTTGCGGAACAGGATACTCTGTTAATTGATGAAGAAATAATTACCCGGGTAATTGGCCGGCCCATGGTTAAATATGATAAAAGCGGAGATTATCATTATGATACTATTTCTGCCTTTATAAAAAGCATTCGCGGCTCAGATCCCCATGCTGCACTTTTTTGGCTGGCAGCAATGCTGGAAGGCGGGGAAGACCCCCGTTTTATAGCCCGGCGCCTGATAATTCACGCTGCGGAGGATATTGGTCTGGCAGACCCTTTTGCCCTGACCGTGGCCATGTCAGCAGCTCAGGCGCTGGATTATGCAGGTATGCCGGAAGCGCGTATTCCTATGGCCGAAGCCACCATTTACCTATGTCTGGCTCCAAAAAGTAATTCCAGTAAAATAGCCATCGATAAAGCCTCAGCTACGGTCAGGGAAATGTCACGCATAACAGTACCCGCCCACATTGCCGATAATTCTCACTCCCAGGCGTCCCGGCTGCTGAAAAAAGGTCAGGGCTATAAATATCCCCCTGATTTCGACGGATATGTGGAGCAATCTTATTTACCTGATGAATTGAGCGGTTTAATTTTATATAACCCAAGCGGTAATGGTTATGAAGCCAATTTAGTCGAATTTATGGATAAACTGCCCAATCTGAAAAACAAAAGATAAAAAATCTGATAATTAAAGATATAGATTCTATTCATTACACAAAACCACCTGTATCAGCAGACGGTTAAGTAATCATAATAAATGCGACAGTCGGAAACCATCAGACTGTCGCATTTATTTTACATTAATGATTTTAGTTAGGCCAGTACTTCGTTAATCACAGTTTGAAGCTGATTTTTGTTTTGTGCTCCGACAATGCGTTTAACTTCCTGCCCATCTTTGAAAAATATCAGGGTTGGAACTCCGCGAATACCGTATTTTACTGCCAGAGCTTTATTGTCATCTACATTAACTTTACCCACATTAAGTTTTCCACTATTGTCAGTTGCCAGACTATCTACAATTGGACCCACCATTTTACATGGACCACACCAGGGAGCCCAGAAATCTACTAAAACCGGTAATTCTGACTTAATTACTTCCTGTTCAAAATTAGTTTCGGTTAATGCCGTTACCTCCGCCATGATTATCCCTCCTGAATAATTATTTAATAAGTCGGCTCATGGTAGTGATTATCTCCTGAAATGCTTCGGAGTTACCCTGCTCGTCCAGAGCATTTTCCAAACATTTATGAGCGTGATATTCAAAAACCATTATTCCGACTTTATTTACTGCTGCTCTGATTGCGGCGATCTGATTAAGAATTTCATTACACTCCGCTTCATTTTCAACCATACGTTGAATACCGCGAACCTGACCTTCTATTCTTCTTAATCGCGTCAATATATCCTTCTGATTATCAGCCTTGGACTCCATTTCTTATACCCCCCTTGGGTATCTTTAATATAGTATAGTGACAATAATATAAAAAGTCAATATATATCCATATTTTCTCTCCGGTTGTAACGGAGATTTAACAAAGCACTTTGAAAAGGTCCTAAACAAAAAAGGGGTGCCAGGTTAACCCTGAGACACCCCTTTTAAACCAGTTTTACCATATTATACAGTATACTCCTATACCAATCCCCATAGCAATTATTATCCAAATAAGTGTTCGTATCATTTCATTTTTAACCTGTTTGGTAAGTTCCTCCACCCTGTAACATCCTCCTCCAATAATATTATGCCTTTATGTTTTTATATTATAACACTTTTGTGCTTAATTTTTTAATTCCATTTTGTTGCTATTTCTTTATATTATCAGGCCCTACAGCCAGAACGGTATCAACAGCAGGCTTAATATCCCGGGCCAGTAATGATCGTGCGGTTTCTTTTCCCTGTTTTGAGTCAACTTGATACATGTTGATAACAGTGCCGTCAGTACCCTTGCTTATTAATACCTGTTTCTCAGGCGAAAGCTTACGGTCAATCACATAAACAGTTTTAGCAGGTAATATTTCTTCTTCGCAGAACAAACAAATTTTAGTAGTTTTGTTACTTGATTCACCAATTATCTGACAGCATATGAAATTTTCTTCTCGAAAAGCTGCTATCGCAATTGCACTTTTTAACCGGTTGGTTATTTGCAATTTATCCTGATCAGTAATCAGGCCTGCCTGTTTCGCAGCCTTCATAACCAGATCAGTTGCTTTTAACTGATTATTGGTCAATGGTTCAACCTGATTTGTTTTTAAAATGTCATTTATATATATTGTTTCTTCAGGTAAAATGATCTGTTCATGGTAAAGCATAAGAACATCCATCTCATTCCCATATGAAGTTGCAGCTGCTACTGCCAAAACATCTTTAATATTTTTAATATCATCTGATGCTATTCGCGGTGGTATTTTATTAATTACTAATTCAACCGGCCCCAGTGTTCCCGCTTCTAATTCCTTGCACAAATGTTCCCTGGAAGCATCCAGGTCTATACTTATACCATAATGATCAGCTTTATAATTATAATGTTTATCGTTAAAAACAAATCGCGCTTCCCGGGCCGGACGATCATAGGTTTCTTTAAGCTGTTTAATTTGATTAATAATTTTTTTATCATCCCATGTAAATACCGGTGTAATCTGTTCCGTTTTACCCCGGATTATTACTGCCTTAAATATCGAGTTGCCCGCTTCTTCGGCTAAATACTTATCGGTCTTCTCAATGGTAGCAACTGAATTATATTCTATCCCAAGCTCTTCCAGTGGGACTGAAATCATTTTGCCATCAATTAATAATTGCAAATGACTGCCCCATGAGGAGAATAAGCTGGAATGCAAACAATCCAAAGCCTGGTTCTTCTCCAGATTACCAACCTTTACTCCCCCAACTATAATATTGGACGGGTATTTGCTATTATCTCGCTGAGCAAGAATAAAGGAAGCAGTAGTGATAGTAATTACTACTGCCAAAAATACACTTATCAGCCCACGGTAATATTTTATTCCGGGTCTATCCATTACAATACTCCCAAATTAATCTACTTGGCACAGTGGGATAATTCGAGGAATTTATCTTTAGCTTCGGCCAGCTGTATTATATCTTGATTTATCACCGTACCTTCAGCGATTATTACCTGTCCATCATCATCTTTTATATCCTGGGTTACTTTTTTCCCCATAATAAATTCTCTTTGCCGTTGCTTGAACAGAGCGGTTCCATCACTGCTGCCATTAGTGTTACGTGAAATTTCATCTTCACTTGTTGCCGCTGTTTCCTGAGGTTTTTCGGTGGTATTGTCAGCATCCTGGCGAACTACTATAACATCACCGCCATAAGTTAAAACCTGATCAGAATTGATAACCTCGATTTTATTTTCATCCTCTATGGTTTTATATTCCAAACGTGTAATTCTGCCACTGGATTCTTCAATCTCATATTCGCTGATTACACCGATCAAATTACCACGATTTGTTAATACCCTACTACCCTTGATTTCAATATTTCTTTCCAACAGATTATTGGCATTTGCTGTTTCACTAATATGTGTAAGCAGGGTTTCGCTCTCTGTTGTTACTGCATGTTCGCCAATTCCAGCTACTGAGCGGTATGACAACACGCGCGCTCCTACATACCAGCTTCCGTTGCTTACCATGATATAATCAACTTTTCCCTCTTCCGGATTGATAATAAGGTCTTTGACCTGTCCAATCTTACGTCCGTCAACTATAGAGAAGACTGGCAGACCTATAATCTCCTGGGTTTTTTTCATTTTTTCTACTCCCTTCCGCTCTCCAGTAATTCAATTTCCTCTGCCACCTTCAACCTGACTAGACGAGGCACAGATGAGGCAGGCATATTACCCATACGCAAACGGGTCAGTTCCCGAATAAGTACCTCAATATAAACAATCTGTTTATTTATTTCCCTAATTATAGCAGGTTCAACTTGAGTAAATCCAACCAGTTCATTAAGTAATTCTTTGGCTTTGGAATAAGCTCCAATTTCTTTATAAATATAGACTCTTTCAAGGCCCAACAGACAGCGCATGCCTTCACCCTGAGCAAGTTTATAAGCCTTGGTAAACGCTTCCGCTGCATTTAATATGTGTCCCTGTAGCTTGTAGTCGAATCCCAGACCGACCACATTAAGAACCTCATCGGATTCAACCGGGTTAATCCATGTTTCTATGGATGGTCCGAAATCAGATAATACGACTCCCGATTTATCTTCAGATGAACCATTATCGACCGATTCTTCTTCCATATCACAGAGCTCTAATTGATTGCCCGGCTTTTCATCAGCAGAATCCTCGTTAGTCTCAGATGATTCAATCTCTTTAACCTGTTCTATATTTTCTGCTGCAAGTTCTCCGTTCATTACCTGAATAGAATCATCTTTCATCTCAGATTCAATCTTTATATCCCTAACCTCGCTGATTAATTCTTCAGATACTGCCGCTGCTTCATCTGTATTAGGTTTCTCAGGCTCTATGTTTTCTTCGGAAAATGATTGATTGTCATACTCCGGTTGTTCATTTGCATCTATCAATTGGTTTAGCTCAATATTAACTGAACTAATTTTCTCATCCAAATCAAAGCCATCCTCTTTATCTTCTGACGGTTGGATTTTATTTGTCAGTTCAATATTTTGCCTGTTTAATGAGCTCATACTTTCATTGTTATTGCCCGTTGCTTCTCCGGCGTTACCTGCATTAGCCCCTAATGGCTGTCTCAATTGTACAGCCTTTATTATCCAGGGATGCATAATAAAAGCTGCCATTACCACCAGGGCCATAATATAAACTATTACAGATGTGACCGTCCCTAATCGGGACATTGAAATAGGGAAGAAAACAATCATTAAAAATGATACTGCATTAACTATTATAATGTCTCTGGTTTCATAACCATCTTTATGTAATAGCCAGGTCATAATTAAGCCAATGGGAATAAAAATAAAAACAATATACAAAACATATTCCTGCATAATTTACCTCTTAATTTAATACTCCACAAGTAAAATTCGACAGGCAAATTCTTTTTTCCTGCCCATAACTCCATTTTGGGTCTAATAGAAAACAAAATAGACCAATGGTATTAATATTATTTTATTAGTGATAGATTTTGACAGACATTGAAATATTCCTGCCAGGCTCTAAAATATCTATTGTTTATATCCTCAACAAAAGTATATATTTTTTGGGAGGTTTTTTCCTATTAAGGAAGGATAATTTTTAATTGATGGCGAATTATGCATACTGAGTGGTTTCAGACTTTTTTAGTCTGCAGTGTAGAACGAAAAAACAAATTATTTTAAGGGGGAAATTTAATGAAGGACGTATTTGTAGTAGAAGCTGCCCGTACACCTGTTGCCCGCGCTGGAAAGCAATCATGGTTCACCAATGTTCGCGCCGATGAATTATCCGCTATTGTTTTCAAAGAACTGAGAAAAAGAATTGGTCTGGAAGACAAAGCCAAACAGGGTATCATCGATGACGTAGTTTGGGCTGCAACCGCCAATGCTTTCATGGAACAGGGTCTTAACCAGGGTCGTCTGGCCTGGATTCTTTCCGATGGTTCTTATGATGTTCCCGGATGTACCGTTGACCGCTTCTGCGCTTCCGGTCTGAACTCCATCCAGTTTGCCATCTCCACCATGATGGTTGGCTGGGGCGGCGATGTTCAAATCGCTGGTGGTGCACAGCACATGAGCCATATTCCTATGGGCGCTGGCGCTGATGTTCATCCTGACCTCGGAAACTACATGAACATGGCAGCTATCAACATGGGCTATACTGCTGAAATCGTAGCTCGCCGCTTTAACATCAGCCGTGAAGCTCAGGATCAGTTTGCTATGGAATCTCATGCGAAATGTGCTGCAGCTCAGGCCGCCAACAAGACTAAAGACACCATTATTCCTATTCAGGTTAAAGCTCCTGCCAAAGGTGCCAAGAACACCAATCCGCATAATGCCGCTGCTGCTTATGTAGCTACTGACCATCTGGCCAAAGCTGCTGCTGAAAAAGGCGAAGAACTGGTTGAAATTATTGCAGCCCGTGACCAGGGTGTTCGCCCCGAGACCACCATGGAATCATTAGCCGCCATGGCTCCGGTTTTCATGCAGGACGAGCTGGCTACTGTTACTGCCGGAAACGCTTCCCAGATTAATGACGCTGCTGCCGGTGTTGTTCTGGCTACTGCTGAAGGTGCCAAAGCACTGGATAAGAAACCGATTATGAAGATGGTTTCCTTTGCAGTTATCGGTTTAGAACCGGACATCATGGGTCTTGGCCCGGCTCTGGCTATTCCTAAGGTTCTGAAGAGAGCTGGAATGACTAAGGATCAGATTGGTCTATGGGAAGTTAACGAAGCTTTTGCTTCCCAGTCCGTATACTGCAGAGATACTCTGGGCTTACCGAAAGATCGCGTAAATGTATGGGGTTCCGGAATTTCCATCGGCCATCCGCTGGCATGTACCGGTGCTCGTATTGCATGTGACATCACCGCTCTGTTCAAGGATCCTGACTTTGCTGATGTAGAATACATTGTTGAATCAATGTGTATCGGTCATGGTCATGGTGCTGCTGCTATCTGGCAGAGAGTAAAATAGTCTTACTTAAAACCTTAAAAGGCAGGTCGGCTTTTAAGCCACCTGCCTTTTTTAATGGTGAGCAGTCTAATATTTTTGAACCTTACTTTTAAAATCTAGAACCTGACTGTTCCTGAATAACCTGACTAGACCTGAAGTTTGTTTTAATTTATTTCTGACACGGATTTACACAGCAACTTTAATTGCGGAACCTTATAGGTGGAACATAAGAAGTCCGAGACCGCTGAAAAAGTCCTCTTTTGCGTGTCATTCTGAACGATAGTGAAGAATCTCGTTGGCTTAATCCCAATATTACGGCCTTAAAAGATATCCTTCGTCGCCTGCAGCTCCTCAGGATGACATTTATGATACTTTTTCAGCAGTCTCGAAGTCCCGTAGGAGATTACACCGCAACATTAATTATGTTTATAGCCGAAGGTTTGAACATAGCAATAGTCCCCGACAGGGGACTCAATGGATTCACGCTGATTTTTATTAATTATTTTTAAGCGGATTAATTTTGGTTAGTTGAATTGAAGGTAATTAGTTTTAATTATTGTTCCTTTATTCGAAAGCAGATACAAAGCAACCCCTGCAAACTTAAAATAAAGAAGTCAGGTACAGTCAGAAAAAGTCAGGTTCAAAAAATTAGTTATCTAAATCCTATTATCTTTCGCCCTCAAGCCTCACTCAAATATTATATACCTCAGCAACATTTTCAGATAAATGGCCTTAATAGTCCGAAAATTTAAATTTTATTCATTATGCGTATATTTATAGATTCTTTGTCTAATATATGGAATACTATAGAAGAGTGGTAGCAGACTCTTCCGGGTCTGCAGTGTAGAACGAAAAACAAATTATTTTAAGGGGGAAATTTAATGAAGGACGTATTTGTAGTAGAAGCTGCCCGTACACCTGTTGCCCGCGCTGGAAAGCAATCATGGTTCACCAATGTTCGCGCCGATGAATTATCCGCTATTGTTTTCAAAGAACTGAGAAAAAGAATTGGTCTGGAAGACAAAGCCAAACAGGGTATCATCGATGACGTAGTTTGGGCTGCAACCGCCAATGCTTTCATGGAACAGGGTCTTAACCAGGGTCGTCTGGCCTGGATTCTTTCCGATGGTTCTTATGATGTTCCCGGATGTACCGTTGACCGCTTCTGCGCTTCCGGTCTGAACTCCATCCAGTTTGCCATCTCCACCATGATGGTTGGCTGGGGCGGCGATGTTCAAATCGCTGGTGGTGCACAGCACATGAGCCATATTCCTATGGGCGCTGGCGCTGATGTTCATCCTGACCTCGGAAACTACATGAACATGGCAGCTATCAACATGGGCTATACTGCTGAAATCGTAGCTCGCCGCTTTAACATCAGCCGTGAAGCTCAGGATCAGTTTGCTATGGAATCTCATGCGAAATGTGCTGCAGCTCAGGCCGCCAACAAGACTAAAGACACCATTATTCCTATTCAGGTTAAAGCTCCTGCCAAAGGTGCCAAGAACACCAATCCGCATAATGCCGCTGCTGCTTATGTAGCTACTGACCATCTGGCCAAAGCTGCTGCTGAAAAAGGCGAAGAACTGGTTGAAATTATTGCAGCCCGTGACCAGGGTGTTCGCCCCGAGACCACCATGGAATCATTAGCCGCCATGGCTCCGGTTTTCATGCAGGACGAGCTGGCTACTGTTACTGCCGGAAACGCTTCCCAGATTAATGACGCTGCTGCCGGTGTTGTTCTGGCTACTGCTGAAGGTGCCAAAGCACTGGATAAGAAACCGATTATGAAGATGGTTTCCTTTGCAGTTATCGGTTTAGAACCGGACATCATGGGTCTTGGCCCGGCTCTGGCTATTCCTAAGGTTCTGAAGAGAGCTGGAATGACTAAGGATCAGATTGGTCTATGGGAAGTTAACGAAGCTTTTGCTTCCCAGTCCGTATACTGCAGAGATACTCTGGGCTTACCGAAAGATCGCGTAAATGTATGGGGTTCCGGAATTTCCATCGGCCATCCGCTGGCATGTACCGGTGCTCGTATTGCATGTGACATCACCGCTCTGTTCAAGGATCCTGACTTTGCTGATGTAGAATACATTGTTGAATCAATGTGTATCGGTCATGGTCATGGTGCTGCTGCTATCTGGCAGAGAGTAAAATAGTCTTACTTAAAACCTTAAAAGGCAGGTCGGCTTTTAAGCCACCTGCCTTTTTTAATGGTGAGCAGTCTAATATTTTTGAACCTTACTTTTAAAATCTAGAACCTGACTGTTCCTGAATAACCTGACTAGACCTGAAGTTTGTTTTAATTTATTTCTGACACGGATTTACACAGCAACTTTAATTGCGGAACCTTATAGGTGGAACATAAGAAGTCCGAGACCGCTGAAAAAGTCCTCTTTTGCGTGTCATTCTGAACGATAGTGAAGAATCTCGTTGGCTTAATCCCAATATTACGGCCTTAAAAGATATCCTTCGTCGCCTGCAGCTCCTCAGGATGACATTTATGATACTTTTTCAGCAGTCTCGAAGTCCCGTAGGAGATTACACCGCAACATTAATTATGTTTATAGCCGAAGGTTTGAACATAGCAATAGTCCCCGACAGGGGACTCAATGGATTCACGCTGATTTTTATTAATTATTTTTAAGCGGATTAATTTTGGTTAGTTGAATTGAAGGTAATTAGTTTTAATTATTGTTCCTTTATTCGAAAGCAGATACAAAGCAACCCCTGCAAACTTAAAATAAAGAAGTCAGGTACAGTCAGAAAAAGTCAGGTTCAAAAAATTAGTTATCTAAATCCTATTATCTTTCGCCCTCAAGCCTTATACCTCACAAATTGGAAGCGGCACGGGGATGATTCCGTGCCGTATCTTTGTTATGATATGAGATTAGTTTAAAATATTTAGGCGTTCATAAAATTCTTAACCAGAATTAATGGGGTGCCTGCATCAGCTGATCCGCTAATCAGGTCAGCCAGGCTGGCAATAAGGTCTTCTACCTTTCGCGGAGTAGTACCCTCGGTTTCAACACTGTCAACAGCGTGTTTGTCTTTCTTTCTTGCCTCCAGGGTATTCTCAATCTCAGTAATCTCAACTCCATCCTCCCACATCACATCTACCAGATACTTATACTTAAGACCTTCACGATATTTTCCCCGCAGACCGGCAGTCAGACCAAAAGCTGGCTGTGGGTCGGCTAATTCATAAATACCGGTGGAAGGATCACAATAAGCTCCATCACCGTAAACAATAACCTCAATCTTCTTATTCATTCTTTCAGCAACCTGTTGCTGGACCAAATCAGCCAGTTCATCAGCCTCACGGGGAGCCAATTTAAGTCGATCTCCTGAGGACATGTTACTGCCCAATAATCCCCATTCTGACCAGGCTTTGTTTTCCCGGTTGTTGCAAATATCCTGTAAAGTTATGCAGGGTACTTTGGTAGTTCTTAACTTTTGAATGGTTCTGTTGCGTGCATGAATATTAGCTGCCACAACAGCATCAACCGGATATTGAGTAATACGGAGCGGATCATTACATATTATAATCTCTACATCTTTAGCCTGTTCCCTTATTATATCCTGATATAATTCCATATAATCGACCCCGGTAATGGGGTGACTGAACTTCTGCCCTTTAAGTGCCTGTACTTCTATCTGATTACAATTGTATCCTAAAACTTCCACTACCTCCGGTGGTAAAAGCTGATTGCCTACTTCGTCATTAGGAAAAGATAATTGAACAATTACTTTACCCTGAGGTACAGCAGCAGCCAGGCCCTTCAGGATAAGAGAAAAACGATTGCGACTTAGTATTGGAAATACTACTCCTAAGGTACTATCCGATTTTAAATTTAGTTTATGGGCTACGTCTTCAGCAATCTCTGATACAGTAACAAAGTTATCCTGAGCGCGGGCAACTACTGACTCGGTAATACAAACTGTATCCCCATCATCAAGTAATCCATCATGATCACATTTGGTTAAAGCCTGGAAAATCATATCAACCAGATCGGTTCCGGGAACGATTACTCCCAACTTAATTCCAAACGCTGATACTCCAACATAATCAGGTATTATTCCCACAGTCAACATCCTTTACGTATGAAACTAGGTTATTTATTAACCCCTACCAAATATAGCGCATATCTATAATCCTTTCAAGAACATCGGTTCATTTTAATCATGAATACACACCAATTATTTACAATGTCCATGTCCGAACTGACTCATAACGATTATATTTAAAAATTATCTGTTTCTTTTAAAGATTTTGAATAGCAGGTACTATTCTATCTTTATATAAGTCCAGCAATACCCAGGTTTTAATTTTATTCCGTGGATTAGTCGGACTGCCCGGATTTATAAACCATATATCATCAATCTGTTCACAGTTTGCCACATGAGTATGTCCGTATATAACTGCCTGAGCCTTTAATTCCTGGCAGCGATAATATAGCGACTGAAGTCCTCCGTGTTTCACACTGTATTGATGTCCATGAATCAAATAAAACCTTATATCATCAAGTTCGATGATTTGTTCTTCTTTGCCTTTACGAAAAACGTCACAGTTACCTGATACTCCATAGTAATCTACTTTTAATTCTTTTGCCAATCTGACCCCATCGGCATAAAAATCACCGGTAAAAAACAATCCCTCCACCTTATGCAACATGATACTGTTCCTTACTTCTTCAATTCGGCCATGAGTATCACCCGTAACTGCAATCTTCATAAACAGCCCCTATTCGCCGATTCTGGCAATAAGAATCGGTTTAATCTTGTTCAGAGCCTTGCCACGATGGCTGATTAAGTTTTTTCCCTGGCGGGATAACTGGGCCATACTTTGGTTATATCCTTGTGGCATAAATAACGGGTCATAGCCAAATCCCTGTTCACCAACTGGTTGCCTTAGAATAATGCCCTCACAATAATCCTCCACCACCAGGGTTTCTCCTTCAGGGGTACTTAGTGCCATGGAACATACAAACCGGGCAGTTCTTTCCGGTTCATCTATATCTTTCATTAAATCCAGTAATTTTTGATTATTATCTTCATCACTGGCTTCAGAACCGGCAAATCGGGCAGAATAAATCCCTGGCTGCCCATTTAATGCATCTACTACTAATCCTGAGTCATCAGCCAGACACCAGTAACCGGTAGCTTTTGCTGTCTCACGCGCCTTTTTTTCCGCATTATCCCGAAAAGTATTACCGTCCTCAACTACTTCCGGTAATGGTGGTATATCATGCAGATTTATAACGGAGATACCAATATCATTCAGCATTTCCTGTAACTCAATTTTTTTACCTGCATTACGGGTTGCCAGTAATAGAGTCTTCATAAAGCTCTCCCAATATTGATTTTTGAATAGTAATTAACTCCTGAATTCCTTTTTCAGCTAATTGTAACAAAGAGTTTAGTTCGTTTCTGTCAAAAGGCTCATTTTCAGCTGTACCCTGAATTTCAACAAATTTACCTTTACCAGTCATAACTACATTCATATCAACATCAGCCTGTGAATCTTCCACATATTCCAGATCCAAAATTGGAACTCCTTCCAGAATGCCTACGCTAATGGCTGCTACATAATCAGTTAATGGAATAGTATCCAATATTCCTTCTGCTTTCATTTTTTTCAGGGCTAGCCCCAGAGCAATAAAACTGCCGGTAATAGAAGCAGTACGAGTTCCACCATCTGCCTGGATTACATCACAATCTATCCAGATAGTTCTTTCACCCAACTTAGTCAGGTCAACTACTGCGCGTAAGGATCTGCCAATCAATCGTTGAATTTCTGATGTCCTTCCGGTAACCTTACCACGCGCTGCTTCCCGTGGTGTTCTGGTTCCGGTTGAAGACGGCAATAGAGAATACTCGGCAGTTACCCAACCTGATCCAGTTCCTTTTAAAAATGAAGGTACTTTGTCTTCAATCATGGCTGAACAAATTACTCTGGTATCACCTGCTTCAATTAAAACAGCTCCATTCGGATGTTTTATGAAATTGGGAGTAATCTTTACTTCCCTCATTTCATCATTTTTACGGTCATTTGGTCTTATCATTTTATCCCTCCACTATTATTAATGTCCATCTCGTCCATAATGGTATCCTGCTTTTCCTGACATTCCATTTCCACCTGACCCACTATGGTAATCATATCTCCAACCAGTAACCTTCCTACATTATAAAATGACGAATCGTCACCACTAACAACAAATTCGCGGCAGGGGGCAATTCTTGCATCGTTTAACAATTCCTGCTTTTGCAGATAATCTTTTAATTCAGTTACTGTTTCCAAAGCGGGATCAATTACTGTTACTCCTGACCCCGCACATTCACTGATAACAGCCGATAAAAAAGGATAATGTGTGCAACCAAGTACTATAGTATCTACTCCCTCTTGCATAAGTGGCTGCAAATATTCATTCACTATGTGACTGACTTCCGTTCCCTGTAGTTGGCCTGATTCCACTAAAGGAACAAATCGTGGACAGGCTACTTCAAAAACCTGAGCCTGGGATTGCAATTCATTTATTTTACGGGAATATGATTTACTGTTTACTGAAGCTTGAGTGGCCATAACTCCAATCTTCCCATTATGCGTTGTTCTTATAGCTGCCCGGGAGGCCGGATTAACTACCCCCAAAATCGGAACATCATATTGACCATGTATTTGTGGTACGGTTATGGAAGAATGAGTTCCACAGGCAACCACTACAGCCTTGACTTTATACTTTAGTAAATATTCTACTATATATTTGGCATAACTCATTAATTGTTGCGGAGATTTACTGCCATAAGGCAAATGAGCCGTATCTCCAAAGTATATAAAATTTTCTCCCGGAAGCTGTTCTGCCATGGTTTTTATTACTGTTAACCCTCCAACGCCTGAGTCAAATACTCCAATGGGGTTATTTCTCATTGCATACACCTCATTAATAATAAGCTGATAATTAATACAATAATAAATGTATCACTTTTATATTATATATTCCATATTCTGCACTATTACAGACAATAAAATAAGGGAGTAGTAAATTTATTCTACTCCCATTTGTAGTTTGTAATCAGATTCTTCCGGTGACATCCTTGAAAACCCTTTAAATTTATAATTTTTACAAGATTCTTTCAGAAACTTTACAAGTTAGCAGAGGCAGCTAATGGTTTTGATAAATCAACATAATCACCTATAGCAGTTACCGGCTGACCATCAATCATAAATGCAACCTGCTTCACAGATGGAAATTGTCCAACCGTCTTAATTATTGCATTTATCATCAGTTTTTCTTCAGCAGCATTTTTAATTTTTGTGGCCTCTGTGCTCAAGTCAATTATACATAATCCGTCCGGTTTAATATTAATATCCCTTAACCGGGTCCCTTCAGGTACTACCCCTGAGTATTCATCGGTCCGGGGTCCCGTAAACAGCTCTTCCAAAGTTTTGCGTGCCATTCCTTCCTGTTTGGGGATCAATCTTTTTTCCGCGATAAGTTTATTACCTTCAGACTCAGCAAAATATAGCACTACCTCCCGCATTTCGCTGCTTTCGGGCACTATATCATTATTAACTACAACCGACTCTTCCGCCGGGGCTGTTTTATCAACTGGCCGTTCCGGTAACAGGTTTACCAGATCCTTTAAACTTTTAACATTTTCCACTTTTTCATTGGGCTGACATCCTCCGCTTATCAAACAGACGGCCAGTACCATAACTGCAACTACAATAACAAATTTTTGATTCATATTTTTAAGCCCTCCTACAAGTTCCTTTTCTATGCTTACGAAGCTCGTCTTTTTTTTATGCCATTTTTTATATAAAAACAAATAAAAAAAGGCGAGTACCTGAAACCGATACTCGCTTATGAAGGAGGAGTTATTCTTAGCAAACATACTGTTTGCCAACCTGCTTATAATTATTTTTTAAGCCCGATTATTTTTTAACATTGATTTTTTTTCAGCCCGTACAATATTTATTAAATTATCCCGGTTTAAATCGTCTACCATATATAAGATTCCCTCTGCCCTTTCAGCCAACTTCTCCAGATATAAATGATTGGATTCCACTCCTATACAAATAAACCTGATATTGGCTTCCGGAATTTGGGCAGCTGCCTCCAGAGCATCTACTTTGGCATCCAGAGTCCACAGAGGTGTATTGGGTACACCATCAGTAATTAAAACCATCAGCGGATTGCGCACCCGACTCTCTTTAACTAAATTCACTGCAGTTACAATTCCATCTGCCATTGGAGTTAAGCCAGCCGGACTGATGGTAGCCAATCCCTTTCGTAAAACTTGCTGGTTACGCGTAAAAGGAACTACCACTCTACTGCTGCGTTCCTGAAAAGTAACAACGGCTACTTTTTCCTTGCCGGTCAATAACAAATGCTCCGCCAGATAACAGGCAGCCTGACGCTTGTCTCCTGCCATGCTTCCGCTGGCATCTATTACCAGACAAACATCAATGGGAATATAACTCTTTTTTTCATAATAATGAAGATCTGAGCGCTTTATCTTTAAGCCAGTCTCTCCGCGTAAAATCGAATTCTTTTTCGCCTGAATAATAGTCTCGGGAACAGCCAAATCACCTGACCAGGTACCATCCCTGTTATTAAGCGTTTTATTACGGTTGGTAAACTCCACCTGACTGCTCCGGTTTTCCACCTTGCCCATTTTTTTGAATCTGCTGGTACCCCCGGCCGGGGCTTTCCTCATATTACGCCTTATTTCAGTTTCCAATTCACATTTGTGATTAATGATAAAATCAGTCAGCTTTAATCCTTGTTTGGTAAGTACCGTACCCATCGGAGTTTCCTTTAGAACACCCAGCTCTTTCAATTCCTCGACATAGTGTTCTACATCACCCCATTTTTTCTTTTGTTGATCAATCCCCTTGCGTTTAAAAATATTGGTACTATAGCTCTCCATAAAATCTTGGATTTCTTCAACCCCACCAAACTTTTCCGCCAGTTTCAAAATTAACTGATTTACATTTTCCTTTTCCGGTAATGCCGTAGCATGTTGCCCTTTTAATTTTTTCCAGGGCAATTTCATATATCCGGCAAAACTTTCTTCCTGTTGTTTTTGCTTTCCATGGATAATGTTTTTAACCTTGCCCAGTTCGACTTCAGATAACAGTACAACTTCTTCAATTGCCTCAACCAAAACATATACTAAGGCATATTCATCCCGATTCAGCCGGGCCAGAACATGAACATGATCCCTGCCCTCCTCACCTTCCAGGTAGGGCCGTAAATCTCCCTGAAACAACTCATATACCGTACCCTTGCCAAGACTGGTGGTTACGAAAATTTTGTTGCTATACTCGATTACCATCTTGAATCGTTCATCTTCGGCATATTGTAACTGGGGGTCTTTCTCCAGGAAATGTTTATCCAAGGCTATAAATATCGCCCGGGCAACATCACGCGGGTCAATTTCACCAGGTCTATGATAAGTATCAATGTGTACTACTTGACCAGTATCAACAAAATCAAGATAGGTTTTACCTGCATCACGATTCAATAAAATTTTTATTTGTCCCTTAATTCTTCGTTCCGGCATGCGCGCATGAGCCTTACGGCTAACCACCGTACTCTCACCCAGGCGCACACCCTGATCCTGACCAAAATACAGACCCAAATAATTACCGACAGCAGCCGCTTTATCTATATTTATACGTTCATTGGACAAGACGACACCCCCCGGTTATCAATTACATGTCTTTAGGGGTAAGCGTTTTTTCAGTATTAATTAATTCCGATCTGTTCATTTCTTTTACAGGACGGGCACTACTGGAGAAATAATCACCATTATCTTCATCGTCTTTTTTGCCCTTGTTTTTACGACTCTTGAAGTTTAGAATTCCGTCTTTAACCGTTTTGGAATCCGTATCGTTAATCATTTTAACCAGTGAATCACCATCAACACGATGTTTTAAAACCAATGGTATCATATCAGTAACATCATTAATTAAAACTTTATCACGTCCCCTGATGATGCTGTGCAATACCGCGCCTTGTTGCATTGCTTCTATGGCTCTTATGCTCTCCAGATTATGCTTAATATAAAGCCGGGCAATATAATTACGCAGGAAATCCGGTAAATCAGTTTTTTCATACTGATTACCCCATTTAACCATATTATCACGCAAAGCATTATTGGCTTCTTCATCACTGGCACTTAATTGATTTAACTTTGACTGGCGAATTTTATATGAATGCGAATTTTCCCGTAACATTTGGGCCAGTATATCTACTGAGTCCGGTCTGCCCATGTAGCAAACCATATCAAACCGGTCCGATAACTGACGACGAATCTCCTCCAAAGGTCCCGGGTCCTCGTCTGGATTGGATGCTGCCCAAACTGACACACTTACCTTGACTTCCACTACGGGGAGTCCGGCTTCCTCAATCTGTATATGGCCAGGTTTATTACCCATTACATCCAGCAAAATATCAGTAATCTCAGGAGAAGTATCTGCCAGCCGATTTATTTCATCTACAAATAATATTCCACGATGAGCCTGGGGTATAAGTCCTGGTAATAATTTCGCCTCTGGTTTGCTGGTATCAGTTAATTTACCAATATCAATACTGCCTGCAACTGTTCCTACTTTTGCAGAATGGGATATTTCCAAAAAAGGCATAGGAATGTCTTCTACACCAATCTGCTCAATTTCTTCCCTGGACATATCTCTGTGGTGAGGACAATGTGGTGAATTTGGATCACAATTATAAACGCATCCTTTAATCCTGGTTATATCGGGGAGAATACCCCGGGCTGCCCGCATAATAGTCGTTTTACCTGTTCCTCTAAGACCTTCTGCATGGACATGGAGGGGTTCACCGACATAACTGGAGACGATGGACATCATAACCAACTCAAACAACGCTTCGTTACCTTCATATCTCTCTAGTTTACTAAAGGGTATCATGCACATCACTTCCATCTCTCCAGGCTGGAAACCAAGTTTCCAATACCTGTATATTATCCGAATTTTATAAACCTGTTTTTTCACCATTCACCGTTTTATTCCGATCCCCTGGCAACTAACGGCGATATTGGTATTAAAACTTTGCTCCTCCTTCCTAAGATATTCGAAAACGTTCTTTCTTCTTAGAATCACTATAAACCATTTTGTGATTCTTTTCTCTATATTTGCAACGATTGGTTGCATATATAGGATAGATTGCAGTCCACCGCTACTTACATAACTTTTTTATGGTTCACCTGATTGTATATAAATAAAAGGAAAGGTCTTTTTTCATAAATGGCTATCCTTCAATATCCCTTCCCCGGCTATGTCCTATTTTCTTATCGTAATACGACACTCATGGTTGTCCTGTATGGTTGTATTTTGTGGTTATTCAGTGCTTTTTGGTATATATTCGGCATTATTGAATTCCCAAACGTTGGCGAAGTAATTTTGCTCGTGAACGACTCAGAATGATATTCTTATTCCCGTTATTAAGGTGCAGAATATAAGAACCTTCACCAAAATTAAGTATTTCCTTGATGTAGTTGAGGTTTACTATAAATGCCTGATGGGCCCGAAAGAAATGTGCACTGTCCAATCGCTGTTCCAGTTCATTCAAGGTATAGTTGCTGAGATAACCCTCATCATCTGCCGTACAAATAAATACTTTTTTAGCCTGACTCTCACAGTATACAACATCACTCTGATTTAATAAGGTAACTTTTCCTTTTTCTCTGACCGGAAGTTTATTGGCATATACTTCATGGCTTTTGTATCTCTCCAGCATAAAATCAATACGTTCTTTTAATTTATTGCGTACAATTACATCAATTATATCTTTGTGAGCTATTTGATACTTGGCTCTATCTATAGTTTTTTCGATACGTTGTTGCTCAATTGGCTTAATAATATAATCCAGCACCCCCAGGTCATAAGCGTATGCCGCCAAACCTTTGTTTTCACTTACAAATATCAGTAAAGGGGGCTCCTTTAAACTTTCAAACTTTTTGATAGTTTCCAATCCCGTAATATCATAATTGGTTATATCCATGAAAACCAGATCAACTTTTTTCTCCTGACATAACAATAATGCCTCCAACAGCCGAACAGCCTCTCCTACTATTTCAACATTATTGGCCTGCTCAAGGATATAGCGTAAAACAATTCGTTCTCTTTCATCTTCATCTACTATTAAAACTTTTACGGTCATATACTCACTCCCAGCAAAAACCGCTCTGTAAAAACAATCATTCCCTACTTAAATATATAGCTTTCAGGCGGATAAAACAACAATTAAATCCCCTCTTGATGCATATTATCCATTATATATCTTCATTTATTAATTTGTTTCTGTTACGCTTATCCTCAAAGGAGTTGATAGTATGCGATATGAAGGAACCGTTTACCGACCTCCCAGCGAAGCCAACAGTTTGTTGATTCAGGCTACTATTGGCTGTCCCCATAACAAATGCAGCTTTTGCGCCATGTATAAAGGCATAAAATTTCGTCTTCGC
>Ga0209723_1000114_pt1 | contig 154196 bp, 130 predicted proteins | sample BiotimSIPDNA_2_FD_185750 | JGI IMG/M metagenome (GOLD analysis project Ga0209723, IMG submission 185750) | Anaerobic biogas reactor microbial communites from Washington, USA - Biogas_R2 time_0 SIP DNA (SPAdes) (version 2) | ecosystem: Engineered > Bioreactor > Anaerobic > Unclassified | place...
GTGTGATTGAAGTCTACTTTTATAATAACAAGATAGCTCGTTTTGACTTGCGAGAGAGCGAATGTTAAAGATTCAATCTGTCAACCATGTGTCCGAACACCTGTCAGCGATCTATCCGGTCTATACATCGAGGGAGGGTCCGTGTAACGGGGGAGAGTGTTTTTTTTAGCGGTTTGCTGTAAAACGTCAATTACAACAAAGACCCTCTTCAGTCTTCCATTCGCTTCGCGGTGAAAGCCAGCTTCCCCAAGGGGAAGCCCAAGACCAAGCCCTCCCTCGAGGGAGGGTCCGTGTAACGGGGGAGAGCGTCTATGCAACTTTCTGTGTGCCGGAGGTTGATCCTTTCGTAGGGAACGCGGCTAGTCCCGTTCCGTCATCGCGAGCTCATTTGCGAAGCGATCTCCATCATACAATCCGAAGGCAGATTACCATTATAGAAAAAGGTGGAAATTCCATTCCTATGGAATTGGCTTGCCTATTCCTCCTGAAGTGGGCGAAGTAGACCATCGCCCACACGCAAGTGTTGATCCAAATGCTGCTAACTGGGCTTTCGCGACCCTGACCTCCTCTTAAGAGGGGGAATTAAAGGGGGTGGACTTTCTACATCCCGCAGGTTTGCCTTTTCGTAGGGAACGCGGCTAGTCCCGTTCCGTCATCGCGAGCTCCCTTGCGAAGCGATCTCCATCAAACAATCCGAAGGCAGATTACCATTATAGAAAAAGGTGGAAATTCCATTCGTAGAAAATTGGCCTGCCTATTCCTACTAAAACGCTCAAGGCATCCCACAGGGCGAGGCAGGCCATCGCCCCTGCGCAAGTGTTGACCCAAATGCTGCTAACTGGGCTTTCGCGACCCTGACCCCCTCTTAAGAGGGGGAATTAAAGGGGGTGGACTTTCTACATCCCGCAGGTTTGCCTTTTCGTAGGGAACGCGGCTAGTCCCGTTCCGTCATCGCGAGCTCCTTTGCGAAGCGATCTCTACAAGACTAATTGAATACAGATTTGAACGTTTTTCCAATGAGCTCTGCCGGGGTTTTTACACTTTTTACACTATTTACACTGTTTTTTAATAGCGCCAAAACTTGAATTGACTGTAAAAACTATCTGGTTGTTAAGGTACAGCGTTTCAGGACAGGTCTTGCCCTTAATAATAGCACATTTGTTCTATTATTGAAAGCGAGTCAACAATTTTGACAAACCGATGCGCCAATCAGCAGCCGATATAATTATCCATGTTGGTGAGGTCGAATTAATGACTCACAACACGAAAACGGAGACGATAAAAAATGGCAAACGAGAAAAAACAGTATATATATGTCCTGAAGTTGATACCCACGCTTTATCAGCCAGAGAACTGGACGCAAAAAGAAGAAGATACCGTCTCCCGTCACTTCACAAAATTACAGGATCTGCTTCGGGAAGGCAAACTGATCCTGGCCGGAAAGACCTCGGGGAGAGAAGATGAAAATACCTTCGGCATCGTAATTTTGGAGATTGAATCTGAGGAAGAAGCCCTGTCAATCATGAAAAACGATCCTGCCGTGTCAGATGGCATTATGACCGCAGAGCTTTTTTCTTATCAAGTTGCCTTGATCAGAAAATAAGCGACCCTCCGGGCCTCCGGCTTGCAAGCAGCCCTTAGGGGAAGTCCAAGGTAAAGCCCTCTCTCAAGAGAGGGTCCGTCCAGCAGCGATAAGTGTCTATTTGTTTCCACTTGTTCTTTCACGGTCTCCAGACCGTGAAAGGCTTCTGACCATCCGGTCTCCAGTTATTCAACGAAGGGCAGATCGCCACGCTACGCTCGCGATGACATACATAAAACAGATCGTATTCAGCAAACTACCCCCTACGAAAGGTGCCTCATCCACCACTTTGTGGTCCCCACCTGCCCTGACTTGTCACGGGTTCCCCAGAGGGGAAGGCTTAAGATCATAACCTTCATTCACCTATCCGCCAAAGGAGAAAGCGATTGATTACTGTCAAAGTCCGCAACAAGCCTAATAACACCGCTTGGGCGAATTGCGCCCTACTGAGAGACAAAAAATACGGGAGACTACCTAAGTACTCTCCCGCTTGCATTCCAGGTGTTCTTTACTTATTGTTGTTTTTTTGCTTTCAACTGGCTGAAAACAAGGGTTGCCGCAAGCACAACCAGGCTGATGATCAGTGTGACGATGATCGCCGGATATTGCGAGTTGAAGCCATCGGGTAATGGCTTATCCATCAGGTGCTTGATCAGGATCCCGATATATGCCCAGACGATTACCAAGCCATACGGAACGTCACGATGCTTCAGCGTGGTGATGACACCAATCACTAAGCCAACCAACAGGATTATGATAGTCCAAACAACCTCTGAAATACCCAGTAAATTCACAGGGGAACCCAGCTTGTCTACCAACAGGGTTGTGACGTTGGCAATGGTTGCCACGGTAATCCAACCAAAATAGACGCTGAAGGGAAGACGGATGAAGATTTTCTCCCTGGCGGTCAGCTGCTCTTTGTTGATGCGGATGTAGATCAGGGCAAGGCTAACCAGGATGATCAGCATGAAAACCAAGGACAACAAGATGTTCTTGTAGTGCCAGGCGAAGATCCAGGCGACGTTTGCCAAGGATGAGATAGCGAATAAGGTGCCCACCTCTTTCAACAGAGCAGTCTTGACCTCTTCGCCTTCCTTACGGAAGAGACCAAGTTGATAGAGGGTGTGTAAGCCCAGTAAAATATAGATGACTCCCCAGATGGTGAAGGTAATGCCAGTTGGCGCGAATAGATTGGGATAAGAATCTGAGATATCCCCGGTGATCATGCCGTTGATGGGCAGCGCGTTGGCAAGACCGTTGACAATAATCATGGCAAGATAGGTAATAAGAACTAAAATGCTAGTGGTGCTTAATTTCTTCATAATATTCTCCTCTTGTTATTTATAACTTTGTTAGTTTATCAGGTTTTTTTCTAATGTACCCTTTTTGTACAGCACAATTATAAAGGCAAAGAGCTGGATTTTATAAGAAAGAGCTCTCAAATGTAGGGGATGGCTTCCAGGCTTTACCAATTTGGATTACTACTGCAAAAGGCGGAAGACCATGGCAGGTCTTCCCCTACAAAAAATTATATTTTCGTGTTCTTTCATGGTTTGGGGACCATAAAAGGTTTCTGACCGGTAGGTCTCGAGTTTTGCTATGAAGGGCAGATCGCCGCGCTACGCTCGCGATGACAGAAACAAAACAGATGGAATCTGTAGGGCGGAATTCCCTTATTTTGGGCACTCCGCCGTTCGAAAAAAAATCGTATATGGCGGAGTCCTCAACCGAGGCGGATTCCGCCCTACAAAAAGATAAAAGAGCCGGCTTCGACCCCGGAAGCCGGCCTACGAAAAAACTTGTATCAGCCATGAGCTACTTCTAATCGCCAAGGATTGGACGGTTATGAGGTCATTCCTACTTGAAATAGTAGAACATCTGTGCTATACTATTCTAGCTTTATTCCATCTGCAACCTGGCACATTAACAACAAAAAATAGTATTTGCAGTCAAAACGCATCTTTGCACTATCAAAAAACAGTGCAAACAGTGCAAATGATGCAAAATGATTAATTCTCTGACTTGAAATAGCGAAGACGGATTGCACTGAGCAGTAGGTCTCCAGTTATGCAATCAAGGGCAGATCTCCGCGCTCCGCTCGCGATGACAGAAATAAAACATATGATATCTGTAGGGCGGAATTCCCTTGTTTTGGGCACTCCGCCGTTCGAAAAAAAGATCGTACCAGGCGGAGTCTGCAACCGAGGCGGATTCCGCCCTACGAAAAGAAGCGAGATGTAAAATTGCTTTGCCCAAAGATTTCGAAAGCGACAAACCAGATCAAAATAGGCGTCCTCACTAGTTATTTGAACTTGGACAGGGGGAGACATTATCCCCAAAATTGATTTTACAACAATTATAGATAGACTTAACTGGTAAGATTAAGTGAGGTCATCGAGAGGTTTGCATGAAAAAGGTCTTGAAAGTATTTCTAATCATTATTGCTGTTTTTATAGTGCTCTTTGCGGCAGGTTTTATTACCTGGAACATCGCTGACCGCACAAACGGACGCCTGGTTTCTTCCGGTGAGCAGCGTGAATACCTGCTGTATGTGCCCGAGTCTTACGACCCTGCCAGTGCTTACAACGTGCCACTGGTGATCAACATACACGGCTTTGGACAGTGGGCGGCTAACCAGGCTGAAGTGAGCCAATGGAACCAGATCGCTGATGAGGAGGGTTTCATCGTGGTCTATCCTTCCGGATTGGGCGTTCCCAAGCGCTGGCGCGTCACGCGTATGCCTGAGGACCCCGGCGCAGTTGATATTGAGCTTCAATATTTTAGTGACCTGATTGACAAACTAAGTACGGAGTACGCCATCGACCCTGAGCGGATTTATGTCAGCGGGCTCTCCAACGGTGGAGGTATGTCGCTCAGGCTGGCATGCAGCCTGTCTGAGCGAGTCGCTGCCATCGGCGGCGTGGCGGGTGCTTACCTGGTGGATCTCAGCGAGTGCGCCGGGGGCGTGCCGGGCATCTTTTTCCACGGGCAGGCAGATAAGATTGTGCCCTATGAGGGCGGTCCTTCAGACCGTTTCCCCATCGATTTCCCAAATATCCCCACCTTTGTCGAGGACTATGCGCAATTGAATAGCTGCGACCTCAACGAAACGGTTTTCCTGGATAAGGACCATGTGCGCGGCGTGCGTTATGAGGGCTGTGAGGCAGGGACGGAAGTGGTTTTCTACACCATCAGCGATGGTGGGCACACCTGGCCGGGCGGCAGCGACCTGCCCGAAGGCATCACCGGCAAAACCACACACGAGATCAACGCCACCCGTTTGATGTGGGAATTCTTCGTGGAGCAGACGAACAAGAGGTAAGGCAGAGAACTAAGGGATGGATCCCACCAATAAATCTTTTCAACGCCGTCAGAGCCTTCGCCTGCCTGAATTTGATTATTCGGAACCGGGTGCATATTTTGTAACCATCGTGACCCAAAACCGCAAAATTTTGTTTGGTAATGTCATTAATGGCGAAATGATCCTGAACGAGATTGGAACAATGGTAAAAGAGGTTATTGAAGAGATTCCGCAAGAATACCACGGTATCAATGTCGAGGTGTTTGGAGTAATGCCGAACCATATTCACATTTTATTGCTCATTAGCGAGGTAGTGGCAGGCCCCTGTGCCTGCCACAAAAACGGTCAACCACAGGGGGTTGACCCTACCAAAAATCGATTATCATTGCCAGAAATCGTTCACCGATTCAAATCATTGACGACCCACCGATATATGGTAAACGTTAAAGAGAAGGGTTGGTCACGATTTGAAAAACGCTTATGGCAGAGGAATTATCACGAACACATCATTCGAAATGAACGGGATTATCAGGCAATTTACGATTACATTCTCGCTAACCCGTTGAATTGGGAAAAAGACAAAGAGTTTTATACATCATAAGGCGAAAAAGCCGGATCGGTCAATCCACGGTAACACGCGGGTAGACAAGCAATCCGGCTTATGTTCAGGAAAACATTTACCTCAAAGTCAGCGGCAGGTAGATTGAAAAATCAAATACATTTAATTCTGCTTCGTAGGCTCCCATGTCACAACGCGGTCCATCGATCCCATCCCCATCTATCGGGCGGGGAAAGCCGCGCTGATCGGCAGCGGGACAGTTTGTTGGATCGCCAGCGTCAATGGCAGGGCTGCCAGGCTGCAAGGCGTGCGTTTGCGTGAAACCGCCGTTATCTGCCAGCGGACCCAAAAACGGGTCTTGGTTGATATTACCCATGCCGGGATACACATCGCTACCCTGGACATTACTGTAGGTAATTGTGACGGTACTGAGAGATTGATTGTATATTTGGTCGGGCGTGTTGCTCCAGAGGATTGAATTTGTCACCACCGGCTTGGTGCTGGAAAACAAATTGGCCATTCCACCGCCATTACCGGCTGAATTCCCTATAAAGGTGATATTTGTCATAGTGGGGCTGCTGTCATCGTTAACCATCCCACCGCCGTAGTAAACGGCAGAATTGCCACTAAAGGTAACATTGGTCAGGGTCGGGCTGCTATAAACATTTGACATTCCACCGCCAGATCCAAAATCACCGGTAACTGTATTGTTACTAAAAAGGACCTCGTTCACGATTGGAAAACTATCCTCATTGTAAACCGCCCCACCAGAAACTACGGCTGTATTGCCTGTTAAAGTTACATCAGTGAGTTGTGGGCTGCTATCGTCATTGTACATCGCGCCACCTCGAATTGTTGCCGAGTTTGCGCTAAATGTCACACTGCTGAGTGAGGGATTGCTGTACAAATTGTAGATTCCTCCTCCACTTTGTGCTGAGTTGCCGGTGAAGGTCACGCTGTTCATTGTGGGATTGGAATTGTCATTGTATATCGCTCCTCCTTGAGAACCCGTATTACTATCGAAGGTTACATTGGTCATGGTTGATTGACTGTTAATGTAGTTTGTTAACCCACCCCCACATGGTGCCGTATTGCCGTTGAAAATCGCATCCGTCAGGCTGGGGCTGCTTTGATTGTTGAAAATTCCGCCTCCGCAGACAGACGCGGAGTTGCTGCTGAAAGTAACATTGGTTAAATTGGGGCTGCTCAACCAGTTGTACATTGCTCCGCCGGACGTTGCTGAATTATTACTTAAGACAAGATTGGAAAGTGTGGGACCGCTGGAATTGTAATTGTACATTCCACCACCCAAAATATTAGGTGTGGATCCTGTGTCAGCATTCCCGTCGCTGATAGTGAATCCGTCCAGAATGGCGGTGGGGTCAACACCGCTGCCTGTGACAACGTGGTAGCTATTGTCGGAGTTGTCGCCTTCGGTTCCAATATCACCGCTCAGGGTAGTGACGTTATATTCCCAGTCGCGTTGGGTGAGGCTGGTTTCTGTGCCGATGAAGCCGCCGTAAATGGCAACACCAGATTTGAGTTGGAAGGTGGCAGTCCGATCATTATCCCAAGTGGGTACATAAGTGCCCTCCACCACCCAGATCTGATCACCGTCTGTGGCTAGGTCAAGCGCCGTTTGGAGTTTGCAGGGGTCAGACCAGGAAGAGCAAGTTAATCCGCTTACGGCTGGCTTGACATACAAAATGCTGTTCTGGATTTGAGAATTGGTGCTGTTGGCTGAGGCACCGCCCCAACTGATGAAGATAAAAAGAAATGTTGTGATAGAAAGTGCAACTGAAACTGCATTTTTTGTTTTCATAAATTTTTCTCTCTTGTTGTAGACCTTACGGAACCTTTGAAGAAAAATCAGGTTTCTTCAGGCGCAAGGGGGGTAGTTGATTGACTATAACCTGCTTATAAAAAACAAGCAAAATTATGTACACTATTACAAACATCTGTAAGGCACAAACTTCTTTTTCATCTTCTTTAAGTATTGCCTATCAACTTGCGCTGGAAGATAGAAATATTCCATCAGGAATAATGTGCTTCAATGGTACGAGCAAAGGTGAATGTGCTCTTTGTAAATCAATACGAACGAAAAAAGGAACAAAGTGAGATAGCAGGCTCGTCTATGATCAGGCAGAGTCAGCGTAAAAACAGCCAAAAGAATTAAATGAAAAATGGGCCCGGAAGGATTCGAACCTTCAACCAAGCGGTTATGAGCCGCCTGCTCCGCCATTGAGCTACAGGCCCCTGAGGGTTAACAATGATACCAGATGTATCATGTTTTGTTGATGATTTTACATCATTTATCTCCTGGTAGAATTTCTTTTTGCCATCTACCAAACCATGAGCTGCCAAGTTGCAGGCTGGATTTTGCTCCTGCGTTGGAACTCATTTTTTCAAGGTTCAAACCCCGGCTTCTTATCTGCGCAAGAGATTGCTTCGTCGCAGCGCTTCTCGCAAAGACGGAGAAAAGATTCTTTACTTCGTTCAGGATGACAGAAGGAAAGTGTCATTCTGAGCCTTATTTGCGAAGAATCTTTCTTTTGACGTTTGACTGACAAGATCCTTCAATTTGTTCAGGGTACTGGCATATACGAGATTGCTTCGTCGATGCACTTCTCGCAAAGTCGAAGAAGAGATCAACCATTTCGTTCAGGGTAGACTGCCATACGTGAGATTGCTTCGTCGCTTTGCTCCTCGCAAAGACGAACAAAAATTCCTTTAGCTTTTCCAGAGGAGACTGCCTACATGAGATTGCTTCGTGGCTTTTCTCCTACTCTGTACGCAAGCAGTCGCAAAGACGAATAAAAGATCCTTCACTTCGTTCTGGATGACAATAGAAGTTGAATTGCTTTGTTCAAGATGACACAATAAAAATCAGGATGACAGATTTACGATAAAAAACGTCATCATGATCAAAGCCATGATGACGTCTGCTTAAAAACTAAACTATCCTTAGCCTTTGTGCGTCTTTGCCCAGCTGTCAACCAGACCAATGGTGCGGTTGAAGACCAGGGCACCAGGTTTGGAATCTTCACTGTCGAGGGTGAAATAACCATTGCGCACGAACTGGAAGACCTCTCCAACCCTCGTGTCTCCCAAAGAGGGTTCAAGTTTTGCCATGACCACTTTTTTAGACTCCGGGTCAAAGTTTTCCATAAAGGTCTCGCCCTCAGGAAGGTCTTCAGGGTGGTCGGCAGCAAACATCTGTTCATACAGCCTGATCTCAGCATCGATAGCATGCTTTTCAGCTACCCAATGAATGGTGCCCTTGACCTTGCGCCTATCGGGTGACATGCCACCACGGGTGTTGGGATCGTAGCTGCAATGCACCTCAAGCAGGTTGCCCTGCTCATCTTTGACCAGATCGGTACAGGTAATGTAATAGGCGTTCATCAGCCGCACTTCGCGTCCCGGGGAAAGGCGGAAGTATTTGGGCGGCGGGGTCTCTTCGAAATCGCCGCGTTCAATGTAGATCTCACGACCAAAAGGCACCATGCGAGTGGCTGAGGTTTCCGGGTCCTGCGGGAAATCGAGGACTTCAAATTCCTCTTCCAGGTCAGCAGGGTAATTTTCGATGACCACTTTGAGCGGTTCCAGAACTGCCATTCGGCGAGGCGCGGTCAGGTTGAGCTGGTCTCGAACAATGTGCTCAAGCAGTTCGACTTCCACAAAACTATCCGATTTTGCCACACCAATGGTCTCGATAAACTCGCGAATGGCGGTGGGCGGGTAACCGCGCCGGCGCATTGCAGCAAGACTAGGCATGCGCGGGTCGGTCCAGCTAGCCACGTGACCTTCTTCGACCAGCTTACGAAGTTTGCGTTTGCTCATGATGGTGTGGGTCAGGTTGAGCCGGGCAAATTCGATTTGCTGCGGGTGGAAGATCTCGAGTTCGTCCAGGAACCAGTCGTACAGCGGACGGTGATTTTCGTATTCGAGCGAGCACATGGAGTGCGTGATGCCTTCAAGAGAATCGGACTGTCCGTGAGCAAAATCATACATGGGATAAATGCACCATTTGTTGCCGGTACGGTGATGCTCGGCGTGCAGGATGCGGTACATAACCGGGTCGCGCATATTCATATTGGGCGAAGCCATGTCAATTTTGGCACGCAGGGTCAGGCTGCCATCCGGAAATTCGCCGGCACGCATGCGCTGGAAGAGATCGAGGTTTTCTTCGATTGGGCGGTCGCGCCAGGGGCTGTCTTTGCCTGGTTCGGTAAGCGTACCGCGATATTCGCGCATCTCTTCGGCGGAGAGCTCATCAACATAGGCTTTGCCCTTTTTGATCAGCACGATTGCCATTTCGTAAAGAGGTTCAAAGTAATCGGAAGCATAATATTCGCGGTCGCCCCAGTCGAAACCAAGCCAGTGGATGTCTTCTTTGATGGCGTCGACAAATTCGGTATCTTCTTTGACCGGATTGGTGTCATCGTAACGAAGGTTGGTGAGGCCACCGTAGTCTTCAGCAATACCAAAATCAATCACAAGCGCTTTGGCGTGCCCGATGTGAAGATAACCGTTGGGTTCAGGTGGGAAGCGGGTGTGAACACGCCCACCGAAGCGACCGGTGCGGTTGTGTTCATCGATAATCTCACGGATAAAGTTTGTTTTAGTTGGGCTTTCTTCTGTCATGATATTTACTCCCAAAATTGAATGTTGAAATTATACCTTACAGCCTTTTGTCAGGCTCTTTTACTGTTACAAAAATGAGCTTTGCGTCTGCAAAGCTCATTTCATTGTAAGAATTACAGACCTCAGGCCTTAAGGAACTCTCGGACACCCTGAAGTTGGCCTGCGCTGCCCAAATAATCGTTTTTCGTGGCGATAAATTTGGCATACTCAGCCATAAAGACCTTGCCGGGATCGCGAAGATCGAATTTTTCAGGATATTGATTGAAATATTCACGGTGAACGCGAGTCCAGACCAGGCGACCATCAGTGTCGATGTTGATCTTGGTGACGCCCAATTCGGCAGCATGGCGGAACTGGGTGGCATCGACACCCTTGGCACCGGCAAGCTTACCGCCGGCAGCATTGATGCGCTCAACCTCTTCCTGGGGAACTGAACTTGAACCGTGCATAACCAACGGGAAACCAGGCAAGCGGTTCTGAATTTCTGCAAGAACATCAAAATGCAGCGATTGGGTGCCGCTGAATTTGAAAGCACCGTGGCTGGTTCCGATGGCAACCGCCAACGAGTCAACACCGGTTCGTTCAACAAATTCGCGGGCTTGATTGGGATCGGTCAGTTTGGCGTCAGCTTCACTGACGGAAACGTGCTCTTCCACACCACCAAGCATACCCAATTCGGCTTCAACCACGATTCCTTTGGCATGAGCCGCGTCAACCACACGTTTGGTGATGGCGATGTTTTCTTCGAATGGGTGGCTGCTGGCGTCGATCATGACAGAGCTATAGAAGCCAGACTCGATACAATCGTAGCAAGTAGCTTCGTCACCATGGTCGAGATGGACTGCAAAAATGGCGTCAGGATAGACGTCATCAGCAGCTCGAATCAAGCCTTCCAGGAAAGCTTTATCGGTATAAGAACGGGCGCCTTTGCTAATTTGGATAATGAAAGGAGCCTCAGAGTCCAGATTGCCTTTGAAAAGGCCGACAATCTGTTCCAGGTTGTTGATGTTGTATGCACCAATGGCATATTTGCCATAGGCATGTTCAAACAGTTTTTTAGTTGTGACAATCATAATAGGCTCCTTTGTAGGGAATTTTTCTTTTATTATACTTTACTCCTTCGATGAAAGGAGAGTTGTAAAAACGGATTAATGCGAAAATTTACTCTTGCAAGGCATCCTGGTAAATTGCGCGCAGTTTTTGGGCATAAACAGTGGGGTCATGCATTTCGCGGATTCGTTCGATCGATTTCACGGCTTTTTCAAAAATCACGGATGGATCAGCGACGATATTGTGGATGATTGCTTCCAGACCAGCCTGGATTTGTTGTGAAAGGCGTTCCCGGTCTTCAGCTGTGAAATAAAGCGCTTCTCCAAGATCGTTTTTGGGGACCCGAATGATCCAACCAATATCGGTATTGTTGATTTCGGGCAAGGCACGCACATCGGTGCTGATAACAGGCAGTCCACAAGCCTGCGCTTCCAAAACAGAGAAACCATAACTGTCTGCGTAGGTTGGCAAAAGACCAATATCACATTTCTTGATAAGTTCAATGGTTTTATCGTTCGGTAAACTTGAGTAATATTCGATCCAATCGCTGTTTTCTTCGATAAAGCGAACCGCCCAATCCTTCTCAACCTCAGTCTCCCGAGCCGCGTAAGGCTCCAACCTAAGTGAACTGACTATCACTAGTTTAATGGGTGCCCCTTCATTTTTAACAAGTTTCTCGAAGGCTTTGAGGGTTTCGAGGCCGCCTTTGCGGAAGAAACCGGAGCCAACCAAGATGAAACGAATCGGATCGAAACTGCTGTATTGTTTCTGCAAAGGTGACTCTACCAGGAGTTCCTGGGGAGGGTGCAAGACAACCATTTTCTTGAGGATGGTCTCCCGTTCTTCAAAAGGCAATTCGGTCAGCAGGTCGCTCTGGATGTTTGCGGCAGACTGCGACCAGGCTATGATTCGTTTGCAGGACGGCGATTGAAGAGCAGCAAAACCACGTTGGATAAGGGGAGTTAATTTGATCGGGTTCTTAATTTTTCCGTTGTAGCGCTGCATCAAGCCTGAAAAACGAGGGAGCAGGGTTTCAAAATGTGAGACCCATGGGGTGCGCCCAAAGCTTATCCCATTGGAAAAATGGAGAATATCAACCTTGTTCAGTTCAAAATCGTCAAATTGATTATTCAGATCAAAGGCTGGGAAGAGATCTTTGCTCAACCGGCGATTGGCGAATAACGCTGCCCTGCGCAGATTGCTGTAGAGATCCTTAACCGGGACATACTCTGCCTCTGGAAGCTTGTATAGAATGTTGCGCAGATAAGGGTAATAATCAAAACGGTAACCCAAAACACCGATTTTCATAGCAAATATTATACCTTCTCAGGTAAAGCCTGGTTTTCAGCGGGAGTAGGATTCCATAAAATCAGGAGAATAACTGCAATCAGCGCCATGTCAGCCCCAAAATAAAACGGAGCGGAGGGACCAAAACCCGCCCAACTGCCAAAACCACTCCATAAAATGCCTGCGATCAAAGATGCCGGGAAGTCGAGAATGCCAAGCACCGCGTTGTAAGATCCGTAAGCCGTTCCGCGCAATTCGACCGGAACCAGGTCGCCAACCATGGCTTTGGCAGTGCCATAGGTGAGCCCGTAATAAAACCCGTAGGCAACGTAGAGCAAAGCAATATGAACAGCCGTGCCAGCGAGGGCAAAGCCAAGGTAAATAAGGGCATAGACAATCCAACCGCCAACAATCAGCTTTTTTCTGCCAATTTTGTCCGAAAGGATTCCTGCTGGGGTGGAAATAAGCGCATAAATTAAGTTAAATACCGCCAGCATCAATAAAATGTGCAAAACGCTCATGCCGCGGTCCTGAGCACGCAAGACAAGAAAAGCGTCCGAGGAATTGCCCAGGTCAAAAATACCGACAATAATGATAAAAGCCAGAAAGTTTTTTCCCAGACCCTTGAAAGTGATCTTAGGTGCGCTGCCAGCCTTACCAGTCTTGACTTCCTGAGTACCGACGGCCAAGGCAATCACTGCCAGCACAGCCGGAAGGATACTTACAAGCACGATAGTCTGAAAAGTTTTCTGTTGAAAAGGGGCATCGCTAGCCTGTAATCGCCACACCAGAAAGGCAGAGATTAGCAACCCAAGCATGGCACCAGCGGTATCTGCCGCCCGATGTAAGCCAAAAGCGAGACCACGTTGATCGGACGCGACTGTATCAGCAACCAGGGCGTCGCGGGGAGCGGTGCGGATGCCTTTGCCAACCCGGTCGGTCCAGCGAATGCCGGCAACGAATCTCCAACTATTGGCGAAATAGAAGAATGGCTTCGAGAGCGCAGAGAGCCCATAACCGAGAACTGCCAGCCACTTGCGGCTGCCAAGCTTGTCGGAAAGCCAGCCAGAGAAAACTTTCAGTAAACTGGAAGTGGCTTCAGCGATTCCCTCGATAAGACCAATGATGTTGGTCCTGACGCCGAGCACGTTGGAAAGGAAAAGTGGCAGAACGTTGATGACCATTTCGCTGGAGATATCCATCAGGAAGCTGGTTACGCTAACCGCCCAGACATTTTTATGAAGTTTGCGAAAGTTTGGTTTTGTGGAGGTATCGTTGGAGTTGAGAAGGTCAAGTTCCGTTTCAGACGGAGATGAGAAATCGTCTTGATTCGAGTTGTTTTTCTGATCCATTGAATAATATTACTACCGATTAAAAGCTAATCACAAGAAAATATTTACAGAAACGTTTTTTTATCAATCATAAAGCTCACTTTAATCATGTTGCTCTGACGAGAAATTGCTAAAGCAGTAGAACGCCAAAAGCGTTTAGTAGTAGACTATAATTTCTATGGCAAACAAATGAACAAATATCCTGATTTATCTGGCAAGAAAATATTGGTGACGGGTGCAACAGACGGCATAGGCAAAGAGCTTAGTCGGATGTTTGCTCACGCTGGTGCGAGTTTGGTTTTGCATGGGCGCAACCCTGAGCGCCTGGCGAACACCACAAAAGAGATAAAAGCAGAGGTGGACAATTGTGATATCCAAACGGTTTTGGCAGATTTCGCATCTCTCACCCAGGTAAAAACCATGGCTGAAGAAGTCAGGCAGAAAGTTGAGCACCTTGACATTCTGGTCAACAATGCCGGCCTTTTCCCGAAAGAAAAAATCCTCACAGAGGATGGTTTTGAGCAAACTCTCCAGGTTAATTACGTCTCTCCTTTTTTGCTGACACTATCTTTGCTCCCCCTACTTGGCGGTAAAACGCCTTCCAAAATTGTAAATCTGACATCAATCGGTCATCGTTACGTCTGGACGAATATACGTGATACTCAAGCGCGATTTTTTTGGGGCTGGGTGGCGTATTGCCGCTCAAAACTGCTCATGATCCCCTTTACCAGCGAGTTGGCTATCCGCCTTGCCGATGCAAACACCACGGTTAATTGCATCCACCCCGGCATCATCCGTACCAAGTTGATCCATGCACTGCCGGTCAGTTGGGGAGTTTCGGTTCACTACGGTGCCACCACAGTTTTCGATCTGGCAGCCAACCCGAAATACGAGAATATTACTGGCAAATACCTGGAAAAATTTAAGATCGTAAGCCCCTCACCACTCGCACGCTCACAAAGGTTGCAACAATCTCTATGGCGAACAAGCCTGCGCTGGGCAGGCTTGACAACGCCAAAAGCAACCATAACTCCAAAATGGATTGCTAACCGAAGCGACCGGTAATGTAATCCTCTGTGCGTTTATCGTGAGGGTTTGTAAAGATGGTTTTCGTTTCGTCAAACTCAACCAAACGACCTGTCCGGGTCTCGTCAGTGTAAAAGAAAGCGGTATAGTCCGAGACACGACCTGCCTGCTGCATGTTATGGGTAACGATCACGATCGTATAATTCTCTGAAAGAACATGGATCAGATCTTCGATCTTCAGGGTCGCAATAGGATCAAGCGATGCCGCTGGCTCATCCATGAGGATCACACTGGGCTGCACCGCCAATGCCCGGGCAATACAAAGACGTTGCTGCTGTCCGCCAGAGAGAGCCAGCCCGGATTTGCCCAGATCGTCTTTGACTTCATCCCACAATGCTGCTGATCTTAAGCTGGTCTCAACGATTTCTTCCAGCTTTTTATGATCTCGCATGCCAGTCACTCGAGGACCGTAAGCAATATTCTCGAAAATCGACTTTGGAAAGGGGTTGGGCTTCTGAAAGACCATGCCCACATTCTGTCGCAAAGCAACCGGGTCAATTTTGAAAAGATCGGTTTTGTCAATGTAAACATCCCCTGTAGTCTTTACGCCTGAAATCAAGTCGTTCATGCGATTAAAGGTGCGTAAAAAGGTGCTTTTTCCACAGCCAGACGGACCTATTAACGCGGTCACTTTCTTTTCCGGAATCTGGATCGAGATGTTTCGAAGGGCATGAAAATTTCCGTAAAACAGGTTGTAATCGTTAGTTTCGAGTTTTGTACTGTTCATTATCCTCCCCGGACTTTGGCCGTGAGTCTGCGTGAAATGATATTGATCACCATGTTAATCAGAACGATGAGGATGACAAGGACAGCGCCTGTGCCCATCGCTTTGTTAAAGGCATTGGTATCCATGGCAAGATAGTAAAGATGAAGAGCAAGGGTTCGACCGCCATCCATAATCGAGGAAGGCAACCGATGACTTCCACCAAGGGTAACAAAGAAAACGGCGGTTTCGCTGATGATGCGTCCGACGCTCAAAATGATGCCCGTGATGATGCCCGGTAAAGCCGCAGGCAACACAACTTTGTGGAGCGTTTGCCATTTTGTGGCACCCAGCGCGAGGCTTCCGCGGCGATAGTCATCCGGAACAGCCAGCAAAGCTTCTTCAGTGGTTCGAATGATGGTTGGTAAAACCAGGCAAGCGCCTGCCAAAGACGCGGAAAGCAGCGACCAACCAAATTGCAGGGTGGAAACAAACAAGGCATAGCCAAACAACCCGAATATGATAGATGGGATTCCAGCAAGGGTTTCAACCGCAAAGTTTGCAATTGAGATGAGAACCCGCAAAATCGGAGAGGTCAGCCCCTGCTCGCCAGCATATTCGATCAGGTAGATTGCTGCTCCAACTCCCAGTGGCGTGGCGACTAAGAGGGTGAGACCGACCAGGTATACAGTTGTTCCGATCGTGGTAGAAATGCCGCCCTCACCCGAGAGACCACCACGCGGAGCTGTGGTAAGAAATTCCCAATTGATTGCCTTACCACCCTGGACAATCACATACCCCAGCACAAGCAATAAGACCAGCAACGTGATCAGCCCAGCCAGCCACATGATCGAAAACCAAAAAACCTGAGATGCGCTTCGCGCTTTCAGGTTGCCAGTCGAAACAGTTTTTTGGGTTTGTATGGGTTGAAGATTTTCGTTGATCATCTCTACCCCTGCCTGGTGGTCTGGATATCAGATTGCCGATTGATTAAAAACCGCGCGCTGACATTGACAAGGATGATCAAGGCAAATAAAACTACACCAGTCGCAAACAAAGCACTTTCATGCACTCCGGTCGCGTAACTGATTTCAACGGCAATATTTCCCGTCAGAGTCCTGGCTTGAGAAAAGTAAAGTGTAAGTGGATTTGCGGTGAGTGGCTTGGGAAATATGACAGAATTTCCAATGACCATGATCATTGCCATCGTCTCACCCAAGGCACGTCCGACCCCCAGAATTATGGCAGCAATAATGCCGGATTTGCCAGCAGGAAGAACGACCTGAGTGATTGTTTGCCATTTGGTCGCACCCAAAGCCAGGGAGCCTGACCGGTAACTGTCGGGGACTGCCCGAATGGCGTCTTCAGCAATACTGGTGATTGTTGGCAGAATCATAACCGCCAAAACAATTGAAGCGGCGAGCAAACCATAGCCCGAATTACCAGGTACGTTAATCTGCCGGATGATCGGGACAAGTACAACCATACCAAAGAGACCGTAAACCACAGAGGGTATACCAGCCAGCAATTGAACTGCTGGTCGCAAGATCGCTTGAACACTTTTTGGCGCAATTTCCCCGAGGAAAATAGCGGATCCAAGTGCCAGGGGAACACCGAGTGCAATCGCGCCAACAGTAACAGCAACAGAGCCAACAATCATGGCGAGGATGCCGTATTGGTCCTGACCTGGTCGCCATACGTTTCTAAAAACAATGTCAGCAAAACCGATCTCGTTCCAGGCCTGGAGGCTTTCGCGAAAAATGAAAAAAGCAATCGCCAAAACAATGACGATTGAGAGAATAGCGCTGATAAACAGAATATATTTGACTGCTTTATCAGAAATCATTCGTGCGTTCATGCCGCGTTTGCGCCTTTCGGGCTTATTCATAACCCTGGCGTCTCTGCCAGTAAGAGGCAGAGACGCCAGATTATTATAGTCGTAATTATTTACGCTCAATCTACTTGACAGCGATGTAACCTTCTTCAACGACCAGTGCCTGACCGGCTTCGCTGAGCATGAAATCCACAAAACCTTTCAATTCACCAGAGGGTTCGCCAAAGGTGATCATGTTCAAAGGACGGACCACAGGATAAGTTCCGTTTGAGGCGTTTTCTTCAGTCGGAGCGACACCCTCTACACTGATTGCTTTCACTGTTTCGTCAAGATAGCCAAAAGAGAGATAACCGATGGCATATGGGGTGGTTGAAACTGTTGTGCGAACAGAGCCATTGGAAGGCTGAAGGATCGCGTTTTCAGTGATCAGAACATCTTCTCCAAGCACCATTTCTTCAAAGGCAGAACGGGTCCCAGAACCTTCTTCCCGGGAGACCACGAAGATGCTGGTATCATCACCGCCAACTTCTTTCCAGTTGGTGATCGTTCCACCAAAAATGCCCTTGACCTGTTCGATGGTCAGATTAGCAACACTGACCTCCGGACTGGCAACAACAGCTATTCCGTCTCGGGCAATGACGAAGACGTTTATGCCAGCAAATTCGGTCATTTCACTGTCTTTGACCTCACGGGAAGCCATACCAATGTCGGCGGTTTGTTGCCCAGCTGCTTTAACACCAACACTTGAACCACCGCCTTGAACATCGATGGTCACATTGCTGTGATCTGCCATATATGCCTCAGCAAATTTCTCAGCAAGAGGTTGGACCGTGGTGGAGCCTGCCAAGGTAAGATTGATGGGTTCACCAGAATCTCCAGCAGTCGGAGTATCCCCTGTTTGAGCACAGGCAGAAACCAGAGCGAGTACTAAAACTAAAGTAAAGCCGAGAGTAAAGAACTTCTTTTTTATTTGCATTTTTCTCCTGTAATTCTTTCCATTCATTTATCAAAACAATGGTAGCAAATAAAGGTTAATGGCTCTTTAAATATCAATTAAGGGTCATTTAGAGGTTTGCTATTAAATGGAGTTACAGGTCATTTTCCCAAGAAATTGGAAGGAATTGACGAAAGAGAATAGCCCTTAAAGCATTTTGTACTGTTCGGCAATACCCAAGCCAAGTTTTTCTTCTTTATAAAGGAACCTCGGAACTGACCGACATGTGCGCCATGATAAAATCATCCTGATGGGAAAAAACAGTCAATTCTCGTTGAAAAATTGGGTGGGTATCCTTGGATTGGTGATAATCGGGATAATCGTTATTTTCCTCGCGTCTCGTCTGCAGAATAGGCCACCAATTATCACGCCGGTCCTGAAGCTAGAAAAGAGCCCTACAGCACTTTCTCCTGAGTTTGAATTGACTCAACTTGCCATTCATGCCACACCAACGCCAAAACCATCCCCCACTGCCTGGGCAATCGCAACGCCCACTACAGAACTCGATGTGACACCCAGGGTCATCTTTTCCACCAATCCCTTCACTGGTTTGCGTATTAGCGATTCCGATCTTTTAGAACGAAAACCGATTTTAGTAAAACTGCTGAACTGGCCTCGCAGTGTGCGCCCCCTGTCAAAAATCAACCAGGCAGACATCGTCTTTGAATACTATGCCGGCGGACAGACCAATCAGCTGCTGGCACTCTATTACACCAACGACCCTGATTCAGTTGGTCCTCTGGGACCAGGGCAGTTGATTGATGCCCGCCTCACCCAACATTACATGGCTGACCTGGTGGTTTCGACTGTCGACACAATGGTCAAAGGTGTTTTTGATAATGCGCTTGCGGATCGGGTTTTTTACCAGGGTTTCACACCCTGCCCAGGGATTTGCACCCAACCTGTTGATCAGGGTGGCTTAACCTTCGCTGATATAGCCGTCATCCGTGCCATTGCTGCAGCTGAAAGACCACAAAGCAGTTCACCTTCATTTAAAGTGCCGCCTTTTTCTGTCACCATAAACGAGTGGACTGATGTCGCAACTCGCTTGAGCTATCTGTATGCCGATTTTTCTGTGATGGATTGGCGCTATAGTTCTGAAACGGGTAGATACCATCTATGGCAGGAGATCGAAAACGAAATTGGTACTCTCTCCCTGGAACCCTCTTATGATAGCGATGGCACCCCAATTGCCTTTGAAAACTTGATCATTACCATGGCAAATTACATTGAGTACAACAAAAGCACCTACGATGTCAACCTGCGTGAAGGCGATCCTAACCAATTAGCGATCTTACTTAGAGATGGTAAGTTGACCTATGGCACCTGGTTTTCTGAGACTCTTACAGAACCTTTCAGCTTTTACGTGGCAGGCGAGCCTTACCCCTTAAAACCAGGAAGATCGTGGATCACTATTTCATCCACGATCTCAAGACCAGAGCGAGTTGCTGATGGTGAATGGGACCTGGTTTTTAAGCTGCGCTGATTTCAGATTCGGGTTCAAACCTTAAGGCGCGCATTCCATTTAGAGTAACAATTAAAGAGATTCCGATATCTGCCAAAACCGCTACCCACAATGGCGTCAAACCAAGCAGTGCTAAAACGGCAACCAGGGCTTTGACACCGAGGCTGAAAACTACGTTTTGTTTGATCAGACTATTGACGAAACTGGACAAGCGGAGGGCAAATGGCAGTTTCTCCAGGTCATCGTTAAGCAGCACCAAATCTGCTGTTTCCAAGACCTGGGCATTCCCGGCACCACCCATGGCGACACCAATATCAGCGCGGGCTAATGCCGGCGAATCGTTGATCCCATCGCCAGCCATAATTACATTCCCATACTTCTCTTTCAATTGAGTCAACCAATCCAGTTTTTCTTCCGGCAGCAAGGCAGCATGGATTTCTTCGATCCCTGCCTGTTTGCCCACTTTTTCGGCCACAACTGCATTATCACCGGTCAGCATCACGGGTCGCAAACCTTCTTTTTTGATTTGACGGATTACTTCTGCAACGCCGGGTCGGACAGCATCTTCCACGCTCAGAAATCCGCGCACCTTGTCACCGTCACATACCAACATGGTACTTTCGCCACGTCCTTCTGCTTCAAGAACATCCTGGACCAGCATTGTTGGCGTTGAGTGTTCTTGCAGAAAGAGCGGGAGGCTGCCTACCGTGCCAAGCTTCCCATTGACGATCCCTGTTTGTCCTTTTCCTTCCAGTACAGTCAAGTCCTGAGCAGCTGGATAGCGGGCGACTACCCCTCTGCGATTGGCTTCTTCCATGATTGAGGAAGCCAGAGGATGGCTGCTGTGTGCTTCCAGAGCACTGGTTAGCGCTACCAGATCGTCACAACGCGGGCAGAATGGATCGCCCTCACAATCCACCGCTTTTACCTGGCTGACAACCGGCTCGCCTTTTGTGAGTGTACCGGTTTTATCAAAGGCGATTACCTTTGCGTTCGACAAACCTTCCAGGTAGACTCCACCTTTGAAGATCACGCCAGCTTTCGCTGCCCGTGTGAGACCACTGATCATGGTGATAGGCGTGCTTATCACCAAGGCGCACGGACACCCTACCAATAACAAAGAAAGTGAGCGATGCAGCCAGCCGTATGAGCCGCCAACGTTCCAAAATGGTTGCTTGAAAATAAGAACTGGGATGGTGGCGACCAGCAGTGCAACAACAAAGATGATCGGGGTATACACTGCTGCAAACCGATCTATATATTTGACCTGCTCTGCCTTTTTTTCCTGGGCTTGCGTGACTAATTCGATTATGCGTTGGATCGTATTATCTTTGGCATACTTGCTTACTCGCACCTGGAGCGCTCCCTGCCCGTTGATGCTACCAGAAATGATCTCATCACCATCCTTTTTTTCAATTAACTTGCTTTCACCGGTGATTGGTGCCTGGTTTACAGAGCTGGTTCCACTCAGGACTACTCCATCCATGGGAATGCGATCGGCAGGTCTTACCAGGATAACATCTCCTGGTTGAAGTTCATTGACAGTCACAATTTCTTCTATGGCATTGCTGATACGAATCGCTGTTTTTGGGGCGAGGTCGGCAAATTCCATTAAAATTTCGCGGGCATTATCATTGATGTAATCTTCCAATGCTTCCGAAAGGGTGAACAAGACCAAGAGGATGATTGCTTCGTAAGTTTCGCCAAGCACCACCGCGCCAATTGATGCGATGGTCATCAAGGTATTCATATTAAATCGGCGCTTTTGGAAGAGAGTTCTGAATCCATCCTTGAATACTGGCCAACCTGCAAACGGAAGAAACAGCAACTGAATAATCATAATCCAGAACTGCTGAAAGCCAATCCGATCGACAAAAAGGCTAAGGAACAGGAGTAGCAAACCCGGCAAAATGATTTTAAGGTCTGGGGATTGCCCAAATGATCTAAAAAAGCCGCTGAAGCTCAAAGTAGAGCTGCCTCTTCTGGGTTTATCGGTATCCAAACGGATTGGGCTGCCAGCTTCACAATTGCATCCGTATTCGTAACAATCAGAGCTTGAATTTTCAGCTCGGCACGATTCATCGTCAATAAATTTCATAGTTAATCCTTGTTGTCCAGATGATGTATGTGTGCCAAAGCCAGGTTAAAAAGACCTTCAATGTGTTCGTCATCGATTCGATAGTAAATATTCTGCCCATCTCTGCGATTCGACACAAAACCCAGGTCGCGTAAAGTACGAAGTTGATGAGAAACAGCACTCTGGCTGATTCCGGTCTGCTTTGCCAGATCAGAGACACAGGTTTCGCCCCTGAAAAGGATGTCAAGGATGCGTAAGCGTGTGCCATCAGCGAGACCTTTGAGGATTATCGCGATCTTGGAGGCAATTTCAATTTCTAATGGTTCTGTCATCCTTAACCTCACTTGTGGTTGATATATATGAATATCTGATCATATAATCATATTACTACAGTTACTTGTGAAACGCAAGGGGATAAGACAAATCGTCTATTGTTGCTTTATTCGGATTTCTTTAAGCGGGTTGAAACTAAGCCTGGGAGTAGATTGCTGCCGTACCTCACTCCTGCAAAGACGAGATTACTTCGCCGCTAGGTACCTCGTAATGATGAAATTATTGTCATTCTCAAAATGATTGGCGAAAAATCTACTTGTTTCATTCAACTGGTAAGATCCTTCATTATTACTCAGGATGACAAATACTTGAGTGAAAAGAAAAAAAGCACAACCGAATTGTTGGTGTGGTGATAATCCCGGATCAAACCAGCTCAGCTATTTTTCTCGTATTCCGCCAGGTATCGCAGCAAAGCCGCGGTGAGTTTAGCATCATCTATAGCGTGGTGGTTATTGGGCAGGTCGATGCCGCAGAACTTGCCAGCAAATTCCAGTTTTTGGGACCTGAAGTTATTCGCCCTGCGATTCCACTCTCCATACCAGGCAGCAAACATGTTCATCACGCAGAAAGTCTGGTTATGCTGGATGCTCCAGGGCAAGCCGGCATTATCTACCGATTGCTTCATCAAGCGATAATCGAATTCCGCGTTATAGATTCCGATGGCACGATCGCGCAACACTGCTTCGATTTCAGACCAAACATCTTTCAAAAAAGGCGCGTCTGCCACCATTTCATCCGTGATGCCGTGTACTCGGCTGGACTCTTGTGGGATTGATCTGCCTGGATTGATGAGATTGTTATACAGGATATTACCGTCAAGATCGACAATTCCTACTTCGATGACCAAATCATAGAGACCGACGCCGGTCGTTTCGGTATCAAGAAAGATTGGATTTAGCTCAACAACCTGGCGGGCTCGTTCTAACACTTTTGGATGAGCAATTGGATAGGGCATAATTCCTCCGTTATGATTATATCAAGGGAAAGCGAGTAAAATTTCAAAAACAAACTTTTTCGGGTTGTGGTATATCTTAGTCAAACTTTTAGAGGTGCGAAATTATGGATGCCCCACTCAGTGAAGAACCCCAAGTTAAAGAGCGAGATTCAAGCCTAATTCACAGAATAAGTAATTATCTGATCAAGAATTCCCCAGGAATGCGGGTGGTCAAAACCGCTCTGGCAGTGCTGATCTGTCTCTTAATTGAGCATTACCGCGGCAGCAGCATGCCCTACCATGCCTGTATCGCCACCATTGTCTGCATGCAGCCCACATTGAAATCAACTTTCAAAGCGGCAACAGATAGAACTATCGGAACAATAATAGCGGGCATTTACGCTTACCTTCTGGCGGTGCTCTTGATCAGCAAAGCCGGAATGAACCCTGAGAGTTTGCAGTTTTTCCTGTTGATCGGCGCGCTTTCTTTTCCATTGATGACTCTGATGGTTATCATCAAAAAAACCGCGTCACTGCCGATTACAGTAATCGTTTTCCTGGTCATTATGCTGAGTGTCAGTTCCACTGATCCACTTGCTTATACAGCCGAACGTGTTGAAGGGACTCTTACAGGTATTGCGGTGGCTTTATTCGTAAACTGGCTGCCGCTACTGAACAAGATTGGGAAGAAGTTTGGTAAAGTAAGTATTGCTGAAGCTATAGAACAACATCTCGAGACCCAAAACCACTAATTAAAGGATCGATGTGAAAAACGCAAGCGAACTCTTGACCAATCTGATTGAAGAGGCGAAGTCTATCGTCTTTTTTGGTGGTGCTGGCGTATCCACAGGTTCTGGAATACCTGATTTTCGCTCTGCAACGGGTTTGTATAACCGGAAACAGCAAACAAATTATTCTCCGGAGACCATGCTCAGTTACCAATTTATGATCGATCATCCGGAAGAGTTCTACACATACAAACGAGAAAACTTGTATTACCCAAACGCAAAGCCCAATCTGGCTCACCTGGCACTTGCCCGCCTTGAGTCATTACATCCAGACGTGACAGTCATCACCCAAAATATAGATGGCTTGCACCAACTGGCAGGGTCGAGGAATGTGCTCGAAATTCACGGCAACTTGCAGCGATTTTATTGCATGAAATGCCATCGCGATTACCCGGCAGCACTGGTATGGGAAAGAGAAGGGGTTCCCCATTGCCCGGTTTGCGATGGGATGATCAGACCAGATGTTGTGCTGTATGGTGAAAATCTGGATCAGCGAGTGATGCTGCGCGCCGAGAGTGCTATTCGCAGAGCTGACCTGATGATAGTAGGCGGAACTTCCCTGGTAGTTTATCCGGCTGCAGGACTTTTGCATTATTTTCGTGGTAAATCGTTGGTATTGATTAATCGCGACCCCACCCCTTATGATCATGTGGCGACTTATGTGTTTCATGAGGACTTGGGAAATCTGCTGAACGAAGCAGTTCCCCAAAAAAAGCAATAATTACGCAGTGAATTCTTGAGATAGAGGAAAAAACCTTCTGATAAATCGAGCTTAAACTAAAACAGCCGCCTCACCTGCGGCTGTTTTAGTTTCGATCTAAAAAGTGTTTTTTCACAATCCGATCCTGTTCGCACGCTTTGAAAGGAGAGAAACAATTGTTGTGCGAACTTCTTGAATATTAACCCGTGTTAGTTAAAAATAGCTCAATGAATTGTTATAATTTTGTTAAAGTTTACTTATCAACTATTAAGTCGATATTTGAGGAAAATAACAAGAACCCTCGTAGGGCAACAAGCTTGAAAACGAATGCCTCAGGTATCTTTTTATGCTATGATTAACAAACGAAATTATGAGCTTTTGGAAAAAGACTTTCCCCTTTTTATTGCTTAACATTGTTGTTTCAGCGGCAGCAATGTTGCTGGTATTGTGGCTTTGGCAAAAGCAAGCACCAATCATTGGAGCGAAAACAACTTTCACTCCCGCGGTTACGCTTGCGAATGCGCCTTCACAAGCCACCCCGAATCCAGAAGCTGACACAACCCCAGATGCTTCCGATGGAATTTTGAATATTGAAGGTGTGTTCGGCGCGGGAGATTTGAACGTTGAGTATATTCTCATCCGCAATCAAAGCGATGCAAGTGTCAATCTGAGCGGTTGGTCTGTTTCGTCTTCCGATGGAAAGACCTACAATTTTCCGCAACTTACTCTCAACACGAATGGGGCTGTGAGGCTTTATTCCAAGCATGGTACAAACACAGTCATTGAGCTTTACTGGAACTCAGACCAGTCACTTTGGGCTTCTGGCAGCCAGATTTTTCTTCTCGATCAATCCGGACAGCAGCAAGCCAGCTGGCAAGTTCCTTAATACTTATTGCAGGGAGATTTATGTCACAAGCATTTTATCGCGTTTGGCGTCCCGCCCTTTGGGATGAAGTTGTTGGTCAGGACCACATTGTCCAGACCCTTAAAAATGCCATAGCTACCGATCGCGTCGCGCACGCTTACCTTTTTGCCGGACCCAAAGGCACTGGCAAAACCACCAGCGCGCGGCTGCTGGCCAAGGCAGTCAATTGTCTTGACCCTGATAAAACCATACAACCTTGCAACAAGTGCGAGAATTGCCTGGCGGTCAACGACGGGCGCTTTATGGACTTGATCGAAATCGATGCTGCTTCCAACACCAGCGTTGACGATGTGCGGGAATTGCGCGATAAGATCAATTTTGCCCCTTCGCAAGGCAAGTTTAAAGTCTATATCATCGATGAAGTGCACATGCTCAGTACTTCTGCCTTTAACGCGCTGCTTAAGACGCTCGAAGAACCGCCTTCACACGTGATCTTCATCCTCTGCACAACAGAAATTCATAAAATTCCAGCTACGGTACTGTCACGCTGCCAGCGGCACGAGTTCCGCCGCATTCCGGTGCCTACAATTGTCAAAAAATTGAGTGAGCTTACCAAGAAAGAGAAGATCAAAATTGAACCAGACGCGCTAAGTTTGATCGCGCGGCAAGCCACTGGTTCAATGCGCGATGCCATCTCACTGGTCGATCAGCTCTCGTCTATGTCCAAAACCATTACGCTCAAAGTTGCCCAGGAAGTATTAGGAACAGCAACCAGCCAATCGGTAATTGAGCTGGTCGATGCAATTCTGGCAGAAGAAAGCGGCTCTGGGCTTCAAATTATCCACAAAGCGCTTGACGGCGGCACTGATTCGCGCCAATACGCACGGCAGGTGGTCGATTACTTGCGCGATCTGCTGGTAATCAAACTGCAAGCCGGTCAGGACCTGGAACTTACACCTGAAACACGCCAAAAAATAACTGAACAGGCAGAAGGTTTTGAGATCAGCGACCTGGTTGCGATCATCAGCGCCTTTAGTGAAGCTTCTACCGATCTGAAAGCTAACTGGCACCCAGGCTTAGGGCTCGAATTAGCCCTGGCAGCCTCGATGTATCAACCTCAACCTGTTTTGCAGCCTGTAACTTCGGCCGATGACCACCAGACTGGGCGTACCCGTACTAAACAGAGCGATACTCTCGCACAAGAGAAGTTGAGTTCCGAAACGGTTAAGGAAGCCAGCCCCACAACCGCAGCAGTCAACGAAGTTGAAACCATTGAAACTGAGCCAACCTTTGTTCCAGGAACTCCTCTGACGCTTGAACTAGCTTTATCACAGTGGGAGCGGGTCAGACGCGCGGTTGGATCAAAAAATCGATTAACTGGCGCAGTGGTAAACTCGGGTAAATTGGTGCAGGCCAACGGTGATACGATCGTGCTCAATTTTTCCAGCGAGCTGCTGCGGGAGCGGATCATGGAAGAAAAAGCCAATAAATTGGTGAACTTCATGTTAGCGAAGGTCTATGGAAGGGATATCAACCTGATTTGTACAGTTGGCGACCAGAAAGTGAATATAAACACAAAAGGAGGCAAAACCGAGATCGATTTACTCGATTTTGCCATCAACAATTTAAACGGAGAGCTGCTTGAAACTGACACTACCCAAGCAGGAAAGGAAGAATAACATGGCAAAAGGATATCGCGCCCCTTCAGGAGGCGCCAAAGGACAAAGCAATATGATGGCGCAACTGGCAAAGTTGCATGAACAGATGGCACAAGCCCAGGCTGAACTGGCCGACGAAACCGTCACAGAAACAGCTGGTGGAGGTGCTATTTCGGTCACTATGAGCGGAAATCAAGTTTGCAAGGGCGTAGAGATTGATCCAGGTTTGCTGGAAGATGCGGATGCGGAAATGCTGCAGGATTTAGTTTTAGCGGCAGTCAATAAAGCCTTGGATAGTTCCCGGGCACTTTCTGAAGAAAAAATGGCACCATTTTCCAATATGCTTGGTGGCTTAGGGATGGGTTTTTAGCTTTATGCGGTCAATTCCGGATCCAGTTCAAAACCTGATTGACGCTTTCTCACGCTTACCCGGGATCGGGCCAAAATCGGCTTCAAGGTTGGCTTTTTTCTTGCTGAAATCACCTGAAGCGCTCACCCTTGAACTGGCGGAAGCGTTGGAAGCCTTAAAAAGCGAGACTTCCCAGTGCCAGCAGTGTTTCAATATCACCTTGGCAGGTGAGGACATTTGCGAGATTTGCGCTTCTTCTGAACGCAGCGATGAGACGATCTGTGTGGTTGAGGAGCCGCTTGATGTGCTGGCAATCGAGCGCACAGGCGTTTACCAGGGCAAATATCACGTGTTGATGGGCGTGCTCTCTCCAATTGAGGGCATCGGACCTGACCAGATCAAGATTTTCCAATTGCTCGAGCGGCTGAAAAACGGGCACACCAAAGAACTCATCATCGCCACTAATCCTTCAATGGAAGGTGACGCTACTGCTTTGTATTTGCAGCAGCGTGTCGCGCCAATGGGCATCAAGGTCAGCCGCCTGGCAAGAGGACTTCCGGTCGGCGGCGATATCGAATACGCTGACCAAAACACGCTTCAACGCGCACTAGCGTACCGTCAGATGATGGAATAGTATTCGTAGATAGTATTTTCCAACCTCCTCAGGGTATTGCGGTGTTCCGCGAAATAGAATTAATCAACCCTCTCCAATGGAGAGGGTCCGTCGCAGATCCCAGCCTCGAAGAGGCTGTGGACTGAGCGGGGGTGAGGTGTTGGAGACTTACTTCCGACCTCATGCCACCAGGTTAGCCCACAATAGTCTACAGAGTCGGGGTACTTTCCAAGACCGGCATGGATAAATCTTTTCTTTGCCGTAAACGTAAGGAACGATCTTGTTGTAGAGACAATGATGGCTTACATGTTGTTTAGGCTGATTGTTTACACTTTTGTTATCCAAAAACATCATCTCGGATCGCAGAAGCACCCACGTTTTATTCACGGTAACGGGTCACCACGGGGGGTGACCCCTACATCTGGTGGTTGAGGGAGAGATTGCTTTTGTAGGGGCAGACCCCCGTGTCTGCCCTAGAGACTGTAAACAATCACCCTTTGTTAAGTTTAAACAATCATACTTGTCAAAACATCTTGTGCCGTTCCGCGATTGCATTTTTAATTATTGCGGAAGGGGTCGAGCCCCTTCCCTACTATAGAATCTGCCTTTTTGCAAAGTGGATCGCTATTCCCATAACCGTAGGGAACGGTCTTGTGCCGTTCCGCGATTGCATTTTTAATTATTGCGGAAGGGATGCACCCTTACAGGGCAATAGAGCCCCTTCCCTACGACGCTTCGCCGACGAGTATAAACGACAGCGGTAAGCCCTTACCGTCATAAACATCCGTTATGCCAACGTCATAATCTAACTCTTTGAACTTCTTTATCGAAATTCCCGACTCGATCAACGCTGTGAGGATTTCCGAAAGCGTATGAGTAAAGCTAGTGAAGGTTTTTGAATCGTATTCCGGCGTGATGTAGGATACCCCGCGGTTTTCAATCCAGGGTTCTTTACGAAAATAGGAATAGGTGACCCGGTCCAGGTGCTCCGGGTCATATCCTTCTTCCCCAGGCAGAGGAAGCATATTCATAAAGGGATGAAAGTCATTGATCAGCAATTTGCCACCCGGCTTAAGGCATTTTGCCACTACAACAAAAAGGTTACTCAAGTCCTCAAACCAGGTGATTGCACCAATGGTGAAAAAGATAAGGTCAAACTTGTTCAGATAGGGCTCATCGATATCCAATAGGTTTCCGGAGACAAACTCTACGTTTGTTCGCCCGATCTTGTCTGCAATCTGCCGTGCTTGCATGATGAAATTTTCAGCTATATCAAAACCAATCCCATAAGCCGGACCAAGCTGCATGGCAGAGAGCAGCTCGCGACCGTTATTGCACGCAAACTGGGCGATGGTCTTGCCATCCAGATCCAAAGATTTCAGTTCTGCAATCGTATCATGATTGAAGAATGGGAGTGTCTGGCTGAGAAGCAAGTCGTCATGATTCTCTCCCCAACCAGGCTTTCTATTTACAAAAGCCTCTTCCCACGCTTTTTTGTTACCTTCAATGTAATCCATCAAGTGTCTCTTTCTACTACCCATTACTGTGGACATGAAATCCTTCAGATTTCAATTTTATCCCAACCTATTCCGATCCCGGAGTATTGATAAGTGTATAATGAGAAAAAATAACAATTATTAAAAATCTCAACACGAAAGGTGGCTTCGGATAAGGGAAATTCAACATAAAGTGACTGTCAAGTTTGGATAGATTGTCAATAGTAAAAAGGAGAGTAATGGCGGAAGAAAAACAATCGGTGGATCTGAAATCGTTATACAAGAGTCTTTCCTGGCAATTACTGGAAGTGACAGAAAACGCGGCGATGGCCGCCGCAAGAGCCGCTGGACATGGGGACAAAAATTTAGCTGACGCAGCAGCGGTTGATGCAATGAGAACTACTCTCAATGGCATCCCTGGTATATCAAGTGAAATTAAAATCGGAGAAGGGGAACGGGATGACGCCCCGATGCTTTTCATCGGCGAAAAACTGGGCAAGGGCAATCTGAATATCGATATCGCCGTCGACCCCCTGGAAAACACAAACGCGACTGCCAACCTGAATTCAGGCGCTGTCTGTGTTCTGGCTGCAGCACCGCGGGGTGGGCTGACCAGAGCTTCGGATACTTATATGGACAAGTTGTGTGTGGGCAAGGATGCTGCTGATTATGTGGATATCCGCCTGGCACCAGAAGAAAATGTAAACCGTCTGGCTAAGGCGCTCAAACGACGCGATAAAGCCGAACTCACCATCACAGTTTTAGACAGACCCCGAAACGAAGAATTGATCTCCAGGTTGCGCTCCACTGGAGCACGAGTGAGGTTGATCCTGGATGGAGACTTGATGCCGTGTGTATTCAGCTGCTTCAAGGGCGTGGGTGTGCACGCGGTTATGGGTATTGGCGCTGCCCCGGAAGGGGTTATTGCTGCTGCCGCAGTCAAGCTGCTTGGAGGGAAGATGCAGGCTATCTGGAAGCCTAAAAGTGAGTCTGACAGAGAGCGTTTACTCAAGATGGGCGTAAGACTGGATGAGGTTTACACCCAGGATGACCTCGCACCAGCAGACGATCTGATCTTTTGCGCTACTGCAGTCACACCGATCATGACAACCTCAAAAGCTGTGCTGGAAGGTGTCAGCTTCTTCCCAGGTGGAGCCAAAACCAACAGCCTGGTGATCACGCGCGGGTTTATGAACTTTGTCCCCACCACTCATGTGTTAGACCCTGAGGTGTTCGAGGAAGAAAAAAGCGAATTTCGCCTTTATTAATTTCCAAGAACATTCAACTCTCAAAAAAACGGTTTGGGATGCAGTTCATGCTCTCAAACCGTTTCATTTTTATCGAACAGCAGGCAAAACATTGCCCAATGACTTACAGCAAACATGGAACACAGAATTAATTCAAATCAAGACGGCTATTGGGTTATGGATCTTTGCTGAAAATTATCAGAGATTAATCCTGTACCGACCTGGGATTCATCGCCTCGATCAGCCCATCCCCCAACAAGTTCCATCCGATGCCAAACAAGATCAGGGCAATTGTGACAGGCAGGAAAACCCACCAGTACGTAACGATCCCTTTAGGTGAAAAGATCCAATCCCGACCTGAAAGCAGTGTTGTTGCCCACGGCGTGGGATGACCCAAGCCAATGAATGCAAAGGTTGTCTGAAGTACAACCAAAGCCCCGACATCTTTGGCCGCCATGACCAGTACCGGCGCTAGCGCATTTGGGATCAGATGTCGGAAAATCACACGGAGATTTTTTACTCCGGAAGTCTTTGCTGCAAGCACAAACTCCACCTTCTTCAGCCGCATTACCGAGGCATTCATAACCCTCGCGTACGGCATCCACATCAATAAAACAAACGCGACAGCAACCGGGTTTAGTTTCATGATTGGACTTAAAAGGAGTGACAGATTTTCCAGAACTCCAAATCTTTCGAGGGATTCAATGGTAAAACCTGCATATTCCGTATTTCTTATCAAGTTCATCAGCATGGTGTTGTTGAGTTGATTGAAGAAGACCACCCCTGCGATAATTGGAAAAGCCAGAAAACTATCCGTAGCCCACATCAATAATGTGTTCACCCTTCCACCAAAAAAAGCAGCAAGAGTGCCGATTAGCGTCCCAAATAAGAAAACAACAGCAGTGACTCCAACACCGAATTTTAGGGCGTCTCGTGTTCCCCAGACCAGCGCATGGAAAACACTTGACTGATCCGGTAACGTGCCCAATGGCTCTCCAGGACCAGGTGGTTGGGGAACCCGGAGATACGTTGGAGCACCATCTCCTGCATCGTCAAGATCAACCGGAGAAAGCAGTGGCGCTAAAATGGCCATCAACACAAAGGCAATGATGATGAATAACCCAATCCAGTTCTGCCAACGAGAGAAGAACTTGCGTGTGATGCCCATTTACGCATTCTCCCTTAAACGAGGATCAATTAAAACTTTCAGAAAGTCCAATAAAGTGGTCAGGATCAACACAATTACCGTGCTATAAATCGCAAACCCCATTGCACTGGGTGCATCTGGAATAAATGCCAGGCTCTTCACGCCAACCGTAGACAGACCCGGATAATTGAAGATTAGCTCCACGACAAACACGTTTGTCATCAGTGAAGCCGCTGAGAGCATTGTATGGGTCAAAACTGGCGCGGCAGCGTTCCCTAAGGCATAGCGCCAGGCTAAGGTTCGTTCTCGTAAACCTCGCGACCTTCCGGCAATGATATATTCTTTTTCGTTTTCTTCAATGATAGTTGCCCTGGTGATCCGTCCAAGGATCGCCCATTGAGCAAACGCAAGCGTGAGCGCAGGCATTGCAAGGTGGCGAAGCGCGTCCAGCGAAAGCGCTGGATTTTTGTTCAACAATCCGTCTATTGTCACAAAGCCGGTATAGGATTTAAAGCCTTCAGCTGCAATCATCGGAGCAAAGGCTGTGCCCAAACGTCCGGGAGCAAACCACCGCAGGGTAATATAAAAAACCACCATCATGATGATTGCCAAAATCATTGGAGTTAGTGAGGTCGCGACAAAAGCGGTTACTCTGAATAACCGGTCGGCTATCCCTTTTCTCCTGGTACCTGCCAACACACCGCTGAGCAGTCCCAAAGGAAAGTAGATCAAAATTGCGTAAAAGGCTAGTTCCAACGTGGCTGGTGCACGACGGGTTAAACCGGTAAAAACATCCTCCTGCAGATTGGGACTATATCCCCAATTGCCTTTCAGAAGGTTGCCAGCCCAATAGACATATTGCACCGGAAATGGTTTGTCCAATTGGTATTTTTCGACCATATCCTGGAGCATTTTCTCATACATTTCCTCGGTCATACGGGGTGAAGTCTTCTTTGGCATGTACAAAGAAGCCCTGGTTTCTGGTGGTGTGACCATTAGGGTTGCGTAAAGAATCGCTGTGATGAGAATCAGGGTCAGCACAGAACGAAAAATCGAAAAGGAGAAACGACGCAAAATCGACATGTTTGTTATTATAAAATCTTATCACCAATACGAAAATGCAAGTGACTGGACTGAGACCAATCGCTAAAACTGAAGGTGTGATCACAAAGGTTAGACATCAATCTTAAAGTAGGCTGCATGGATCGTTTTTTTGAATATGTCTCAAGAAGAAGTTACAGGCAATTGAAATGGAAGCTTAGCTGCTGAGGAAACTCAATGTCGTTAGCACCAGAGAATTGTCATCGGTTATCAAGTATAATTTCTTAGTTAATCACTACATGTTTGGAGTAATCTTATGTATCTAACCGGCAACCAGGTTCGTCAATCTTTTCTCGACTTTTTCGCAGAACGCGGACACACCATCGTGCCCAGCGCTTCCCTTGTTCCTGGCGGGGACAGCACCTTGCTTTTCACCAATGCCGGCATGGTTCAATTTAAAGACGTCTTTTTGGGCACTGAAACCCGACCATACACGCGGGCTGTGGATTCCCAAAAATGCCTGCGTGTTTCGGGCAAGCATAACGATCTTGATACCGTAGGACGCGATAACACCCACCATACCTTCTTTGAAATGCTTGGCAACTGGTCCTTCGGTGACTATTACAAAAAAGAGGCGATTGGCTGGAGTTGGGAGCTGCTTACCAAAGTTTGGGGGCTGGAACCTCAACGGTTATATGCAACTTATTTTGTCGATGACCATGGCGACCTGCCCACCGATGAGGAAGCGCACGATGAGTGGCTTGCTCAACCCGGCTTTGATCCTTCTCACCTGGTTCACGGTGGGCGCAAAGATAATTTCTGGGAAATGGCAGAGACTGGTCCCTGCGGTCCTTGCACTGAAATCCATTATGATTTTGGCCCTGATTTTTGCAATATTCGTGATGTGCCTGGGCATGTGTGTGAAGTCAACGGGGATTGCAGCCGAATCGTTGAGATTTGGAACAACGTTTTCATCCAATATAACCGCACTTCCCCCACCACTTTTCAACCGTTGCCCAAACGCCATGTCGATACCGGCATGGGCTTTGAACGAATTGTTTCGATTATCCAGGGTGTTCGCGGAAACTATGATACCGACCTGCTGAAACCACTTCTGGATGAAACCCAGCGTATTGCCGGGCAGACCGACGCAGAACGCGCAGCCAATCTGACGCCCTACAGGGTAATTGCTGACCATGTACGGGCAGCCACTTTCCTGATCGCGGACGGAGTCATCCCCGGCAATATCGGGCGCAACTACGTCTGCCGGATGATCATTCGCAGGGCTGCTCGCTTTGCCCGAAAGATCAACCTCAGTGAGCCCTTTATGGCGAAGATCGCTGTCAAAGTGATCGAAAATTACCATTTGGCTTACCCTGAATTAGCTGCCAACCAGGAGCTGATCGAGGAAACACTGACCAATGAAGAAAAACGTTTTGCCGAAACACTCGACAGCGGTTTCGCCCAGCTCCAAACTTACATTGATGAACTTAAAACTGCTAATGAATCCACTCTGGATGGCAAACGGGCGTTCGACCTATATGCGACACTCGGTTTTCCGATGGAAATCACGCGTGACATCCTGGCTGAGTCCAATTTGAACGTGGATGAAACCGGCTTTTATGAAGCCATGGAAGCACACAGACAGGCATCCGGAAAAGGCTCTGCCTTTGTAGAAATGAACGGCAATAACACCGAATTGTATGCTGCCGTTTTGAGCGACCTGCAAGTCCAGGGTAAATTACCTGCTGATGGTGTGCACTACGACCCCTACACATCTTTTACCTCCACCACCAGGTTGGTTGGCATTCTTCGTGACGGTGAGCTTGTAGAATCAGCCCGAGCTGGAGACGAAGTGGAACTGGTACTGACCGACAGTCCCCTCTATATTGAATCCGGTGGGCAGATTGGCGACCAGGGTAAGGTAATTTCCAGCCAACAACCAGGCTGGGAGGTTGAAATCACTGGCACCTTCAAGCCTGTGACCGGTTTGATCTTGCTTTCAGGACAAGTCAAAGAAGGTTCTCCCAAGGTGAATGATACCGCTTTTGTCAGTGTAGAAATATCTGCACGTCTCTCGACTATGCGCAACCACACCGGCACACACCTGCTGCATGCCGCCCTGCGTTATGTTTTAGGCGACAAGGTCCACCAATCCGGTTCAGTGGTGGATCCTGAACGCATGCGCTTCGATTTCAACTATCCGCACGCGGTTTCAAAAACTGATTTGCTCAAGATCGAAGAACGTGTAAACGAGTTGATCGCAGCTGAATATCCAGTACATAAAACAATAAAAACGCTTGATCAGGCGAAAGCTGAAGGCGTCACGGCACTGTTTGGCGAAAAATATGGCTCAATTGTCCGGACCATTGAAGTGGCAGATGAACGAGGTCGCGTATCATATGAACTTTGCGGCGGAACGCATGTGGATAACACCTCCCAAATTGGTTCTTTCTACATCCTTTCGGAATCTTCTGTTGCCGCAGGTGTTCGACGCATCGAGGCAGTAACTGGTCTGGGTGCCTATCACTTTGCCAGGGAAAACGTCAACCATCTCAATCAGGTAGTTTCCTTTCTTGAGACCAGCCCGGCTGATGTGCTGAATAAGCTTAGATCTCTCGAGTCTGAGCTCAAACAAACTCAGCGCGAGCTTGAGCAGTTGCGCATTGAAGCTGCCAACCAGGCGTTCAAACAAAAATTGGATGATGTGAGACAGGTTTCGGACGTTCCGTTGCTGAGCGCGATTATTCCCAACGCTGATGTGGACGCACTGCGTTCGCTGGCAGATCAATTCCGTCAGAAACATCCCAGTGGCGTGGTGGTGCTGGCAACCGTGATCAACGAAAAACCCATGCTGATTGCAGCAGTCACGTCTGACCTGATCGCACGTGGTTTAAAAGCTGGCGACCTGATCAAGAGAGTTGCCCAGGTGGTTGGCGGAGGCGGCGGCGGTCGCCCTGATATGGCACAAGCAGGTGGTAAAGATCCTGCTAAGCTGCCTGAAGCACTAAATCAGGTGGATGCTTACATACTTGAAAATCTGAAATAGCTCTCATGACCAAAACGATCACGCCTCTACGACAGCAATATCTGGAAATCAAAAAGGAATATCCGGATGCGATCGTGTTTTTCAGGCTTGGTGATTTTTATGAAACCTTTGACGATGACGCCCGCAAAACTGCGGAAGCGTTGGATATTGTCCTGACTTCGCGTCCAGTCGCCAAGGGTGTGCGCGTCCCCATGGCGGGCATTCCATTCCATGCGGTCGATAATTACCTGGGCAGGTTGATCGAAAAGGGGTATCACGTCGCCATCTGCGAGCAGGTGGGCGACCAACCTGAGCAAGGTCTTTTCCCTCGCGAGGTGATCCGGGTGGTTACACCCGGAACCGTAGTTGAACCAAACCTGTTGCCCAGCGGCAGAAATAATTACCTGGCTTGCTACTCCCAGCAAGATGGCAAGGCTGGTTTGGCTTTTGTAGATATCTCTACAGGCGAACTGGCAGCTACCGAGCTTTCGGGAAACAATGTGGATGTGCTCTTGCGGGCAGAATTGGAGCGTCTGAGCCCGGCAGAATTGTTGATTTCTGAGAGCTCCGATGAAAAAGCACCGCTTGAATTTAACCTGACACGCATACCGAACTGGTATTTCGAACCCGGACGTGCCCAGGAATTGATCAAAAGCCAATTCCGGGTTAGCAACCTGGAGGGTCTCGGACTTAAACCCTACCCTCTGGCTATCCGCGCTACTGGGGCACTGCTTAAGTTCCTGCAAGAAACTCAAAAAGGATTGCTCGATATCGAACTTGCTTTCAGCACCTATAGCCTGTCTGACTTTATGGTCCTGGATGCCGAGACACGCCGTAACCTGGAATTGACTGAAACTCTTCGGGAAGGTAAAACGGAAGGTTCCTTATTGGGAATCGTGGATAAAACCCAAACGCCGATGGGCAAACGCCTTCTCCGGAATTGGGTGAACAAGCCTCTTCTGGACATAGAGCGAATAAATCAACGCCTTGACGCGGTGGCATATTTTTATGAGCGGGGTGTGGAGAGAAAACAGATCGCTGAATTGCTCAAGCAATTTCATGACCTGGAACGCCTGGTAACCCGCCTGGTGAATGGCTCTGCCCGGCCAAACGATTTGGTGGCATTGCGAGAAGATCTGGGTGCGCTGCCTGCTTTGATAGGTTTGCTGGAAAGTGAGCATCCGGCCTTGTCCCCTGTTTTGGAAGGCTGGAATACTTATGAAAACGAACTTGAGTTGTTGGAAAAATCCATCAGCGATGAGCCGCCAGCCACACTTAACACCATTGGACTGATCCGGGAGGGCTTCTCAGAGGAACTTGATCAGGTTGTTGATTCCTCCAAACATGCCAGAGAGTGGATCAACTCGCTCGAATCTTCCGAGCGCCAGCGAACCGGTTTGAAAACCCTGAGAGTTGGCTTTAACAAGGTTTTCGGATACTACATCGAAATATCCCGCGGATTGGCAGACAAAGCCCCTGAAGAATATATCCGCAAGCAGACCCTGGTCAACAGCGAACGCTTCATCACCCCTGAATTGAAAGAATACGAATCGCTGGTGCTCAACGCAGAGACCCAGATTCATGAAATTGAAGTGAAGGTTTTCCGCCAGGTGGTCGCGCAACTGGCAAAATCGAGCCAGGCTCTGCTTGAGACCGCCCGCAGCATTGCCAGATTAGATTGCTTGCTCTCAATGGCTGAGGTAGCGGCACTGAACAAGTATGTTCGTCCTACCCTATCGCAAGAAAAAGGCATCAACATCCTGGCAGGCCGCCATCCGGTGGTTGAACAGCTCACCAGCCGCTCCCGTTACATCGCCAATGACACCGAATTTGAGCAAGGTGAGATTATTCGCCTGATCACCGGACCAAACATGAGCGGCAAGTCCACTTTTCTTCGCCAGGTGGTTCTGATTGTTTTGATGGCGCAAATTGGCAGTTTCGTTCCAGCAGACCAGGCAGAAATCGGCGTCGTTGACCGGGTTTTCACGCGCATCGGCGCGCAGGATGCCATTCACCAGGGGCAGTCCACCTTCATGGTTGAAATGCTGGAAACCGCCAACATCCTCAACAATGCCACTTCACGCAGCCTTTTGATCCTGGATGAAATTGGGCGCGGGACCAGTACTTACGACGGACTTTCGATCGCCTGGTCGATCATTGAGTACCTGCATAGCCATCCCAAACTCAAACCGTACACCCTGTTTGCCACCCATTACCACGAACTGACCGAGTTGGCAGAGCTCTTCCCCGGTGTGCGAAATTACAATGTGGCAGTCACAGAGGCTGACGAGCAGGTGATCTTCTTGCATAAAATCGTTCCGGGTGCGGCTGACCGTTCTTACGGTATCCATGTTGCCCAGATGGCGGGACTGCCTGCGCCGGTGATTGCCCGCGCGAATGAAATCTTGAAACAGTTGGAAGCAAGCTCTGGAAAGACCTTGCCCGAAATCAATGAGGAAAAAGAGCAATTACGCCTGTTTCCGGAAAACAACCCCCTAATGGATGCCTTTAAGAAGCTTGATTTAGAGTCGCTTACCCCCATTCAGGCTTTGAATAAGCTCTACGAGTGGAAGAAAGCATATTTCAAGGATAATTAGGCAAGGCTTTCGTTTCTACGTTTGATTCCGTACGGGAGGGGCTCGTCTCCTCCCGGAAAACTTCAGCTATACTTTGGTTACGGAGGAGGTCATGATGCTAGGAGCGAAGCGAGCAGTACTTGCCTCCTTCCGTACGATTAAAATCACAGGACGGCGTGGAAGCCGTCCCTTGCATTTAATAAAAGGGTATTATTCGCTTTCCAACCAATCGGGTTGACCGTTGAGGAAAGCTTCGCCCGGCATTGGTTTCTTTCCTTCAGGTTGGACGATATCCAGCACCAACAAACCATCGCCTGTGCAAATTGCAGGCAGACCGTTTACCACAAATCGTCCGCTGGGATCACATTCAAAGGTCGGGTGGAGATGGGCTTCAATGATTTTCAAGGTTTTTCCATGCCACTTGTAGACTGCGCCGGGCCAGGGCTGGTAGGCATTGATCTGGTTTAGCAAGGTCTGGGCTGGAAGACTGAAATCCAAAAAACTATCCATCTTTGTCAGTTTAGGCGCAAAGCTCTTTCGGGATTCGTCCTGGGGGATTGCCCCTAGAGCGCCTCTCAAGTAAGGAGGCAAAATTTCTATGAGCGTGCGCGCGCCCAGATGCGCCAATTGGTCAGAGAGTTCAATCGCGGTAGTGCCGGGTCGGATCGGCACCGAACGCTGAGCCAGGATCCCACCTGTGTCCATGCCTTCATCCATCAGCATGATGGTTACCCCAGTTTGAGGATCGCCGTTTGCGATGGCAGCCTGGATTGGAGAAGCACCGCGCCAGGCAGGCAGTAATGAAGCATGCACGTTGATGCAACCTTTTGCGGGCATTTCGAGAACAGCTTTTGGTAAAATCTGCCCAAAGGCTGCTACAACGATAAGATCTGGTTTCCATTCGGCAAGTTGGGTAACAGCAGAGAGTTTTCGCAGAGATTGAGGTTGAAAAATAGGTAGGCCCAACGCTTGAGCAAGCTTTTTAACCTCGGGGGGCTGTTCTTTGCGCCCGCGTCCAGCCGGTCTGTCGGGTTGGGTGACCACACCAACAACGTCATAATTACGATACAGTTCTTCCAGGGTCGGAAGAGCGAAATCCGGCGAGCCCATAAAAACAACTCTGAATGACATAGCAAAATTTTATCACAGACATAATTGTTTTTATAAAAGTAACAAAGATAAAGGGGAAATTCTTCGCAAAGAGGCCCAGAATAACGCGCAATTTGTCATCCTGAATGAAGTGAAGGATCTTGCGGTGACAGATTAAGGATAGAAGAAAGATTCTTCGCAAAATAGGCTCAGAATGACGGTTGTTTCTGTGTCATACTGAACGAAGTGAAGGATCTTGCGGTGACTGATTAAGGATAAAAGAAGGATTTTTCGCTGACGCGCAGAGAAACAATCTTTTTGGTCTTTGCGACTGCTTGCGTACAGAGTATGAGCGCAGCGACGAAGCAATCTCTGGTTTATGAAAAGAGCCGGCTTCAATTACGGAAGCCGGCCTACGAATTTTGTCATCCTGAACGAAGTGAAGGATCTTACGTTGACAGATAGAAGATAAAAGAAGGATTTTTCGCTGACGCGCAGAGAAACAATCTTTTCGTCTTTGCGAGGAGCACAGCGACGAAGCAATCTCTGGTTTAAGAAAAGAGCCGGCTTCAATTACGGAAGCCGGCCTACAAATTTTGTCATCCTGAACGAAGTGAAGGGTCTTGCATAGACAGAAAAATGATTGGACTTATCAGGATAGTTTATAATTGATGGTATCAAGTGAAAGTGAGGTTGCTATGACTGATCAAAATGATTATATTGAACCCGATCCCGTAATTATTGATGCTCACGGTGATGGATCTCCTGATCCTGTTTTCGAAACTGAACCCGGTCTCTCTCAATCAGAAGAGAGCACACTGGCACTATTTGCTCATTTGGGCATTTTCCTAAACCTGTTTACCGGTTTACTGGGGCTGTTGCCCCCCCTGATCATCTACTTTGCTTACAAAGACCGCAGCCGCTATGTGGCTTATCAGAGCTTGCAGGCATTGATCTTTCAGGGTGTGTTCTTCTTTGCCGCTGCCATCCTGGCAGGGATCGCCTGGGCACTTTCAGTTGCACTTACCCTGGTCATAGTCGGTTTATGCGGCTTCCCGATTGCTCTGCTTTTGAGCCTGATTCCTGTAGGTGCTTTGATTTACGCTGTCGTGGCGGCAGTCGATACCTATCACCATCGTGATTTTAAGTATTGGATGGTAGGTGACTGGGTACGCGATACACTCGAAAATTAAGATAGTCTATTGGATTAACGAAGAGCGGCATAAATGCCGCTCTTATTTGTTAACCAGCAGTTAGATAAGCCTGGTAAATAAATTTATTGCGAAATGGATTTCTTTGCGCGGTAGATGAACTTGCCAAGGCTAAAGGCGAGCACACCAGTCAATAATAACGCCAGGCAGGCAACAACAATGGCACTGATCTCACGCCTGCGTTCAAAAACCTTGGAAGAGACTAGCCGTTGTTTCAGATCTTGCACAAAGACATTGTCCGGCGCATAGCGCTCAAGTTGCAAAGCAAGGTCCCGTTCAAAACCATTTAAGTCATTGTCAAAAATATCAACTTCTTCCATGCCGTGATCATACTCCTTGTTGGTATAAACCCCTTTCAGACTCAGAGGATACGCACATCGCTGTATTTCTTGGCACGCTCTTTAAGCTCAACCAATGTGCGATGGTATAAGCTCTTTATGGCGCCTTCAGTCTTCCCTAAGATTTGACCAATTTCTTCATTCGAGAGTTTTTGGACATATTTAAGAATGATCAACTCTCGTTTTTGTGGTGAGAGATCATTTACCAGGTTGAGCAGAAAAGCAGTCTGCTGTTGTTCTTCCATCAGGTGTTCCGGGGCACTGGTTTTACTTTTATCTACAACTACCAGGTTTTCGATGGAAATTTCCTGCATTTTTGACCGGTCGCGATGATAATTTGCCACCAGGTTATGGGCAATCCGGTACAACCAGGCAGAAAATGGCAGCCCCATATGGCGATAGCCACCGATATTCCTCAGCGCTTTGAAAAAAACTTTCGCGGTCAGGTCTTCAGCATCACCTACACTTCCCACCCGAAAGTAGATATAGTTGTAGATGCGTTCGACATAGCGCTCGTAAAGCAAGCCAAATGCTTCAGGGTCTGTTTTAGCGGTGTTGATCAGCGTGACTTCTTCAGTCAGATCTTTTTGTCCTTCAGGCATTCTCTGATTATATTACAGGCGGCAGACTTGGATTTTTCTGTAAGAAAACCTCAGAAAATCCTGGCGGTTGCTTAAGAAAGTTGCGCTAAATAAGGTACAATTATCCTGATGGCAAAACTTGCGTTGACCTTGAATACAGGCTACGGTCACGTCGCTGTAGTCCAAGTATTTTTGTATATTTTTTCAGCCATTTTCTCCCGGATAAACAACAATTTAATACCAGACCTCTGCTCGCGGGCAGAGAGTACATTATCACCCGAGGTAAATCGATGAGCGATTATTTGTTTGAAAAATGTGTCGAAGATTACGATCCCAATGTTAAAAGTTTGGTCGATTTTGAAACTGAACGCCAGGCAAGGCGTCTGATCATGATTCCAAGTGAAAGCATTGCCCCGAAAGCAGTGCGCGATCTGCTGGCATCACCGTTCACCAACATTTATGCAGAAGGCTACCCTCGTCCTGAAACACGTTACCAGGATGAAACCACCATCATGGACTATGCCCTCCAGTTGGGCCGCTATCGCCGGCACAGCGATGGTCGCTATTACAAAGGTGTTGAGTATGTTGACATGGTGGAAGCGCTGGCTCGACGGCGGGCAGCTGAACTTTTCGCAGCTAATGACCTGATACCAGATGACCTTTGGGTGAATGTTCAACCACTTTCGGGTGCGCCTGCAAATACAGCGGTCTACACGGCTTTGATGCAACCAGGAGATGCCCTCCTCGGAATGGATTTACTCCATGGTGGTCACCTTACTCACGGATCACCTGTTAACCGTTCCGGTCTTTTTTATAATGCCTATCACTACACAGTCGATCCGGTCACTCAACAACTTAATTACGATCAGATTCTTGAATTAGCCAAAGAGGCGAGACCGAAAGTCATCATTGCCGGTTATACCTCCTATCCATGGATCCCGGACTGGCAGAAATTCCGCGAAATCGCTGATGAAGTGGGCGCCTGGCTTCTGGCAGATGTTTCACATATCTCAGGCTTAATTGCGGCAAAGAAAGTTGCTTCACCGGTCGGTATTGCCGATGTCGTCAGTTTTACAACCCACAAAACTCTTTGTGGTCCTCGCGGCGCGGTGGTCATTTGCCACGATCGGGAGTTGGGTGAGCAAATTGACAAAGGCATTTTCCCTGGTGAACAAGGCGGACCCCACGTCAATGCAATTGCAGCAATGGCACTCACTTTCAAACTTGCCACCACGAATCAATTTATTGAATTGCAGGATCAGACACTCAAGAACGCAAAGGCGCTGTCTGATGCCTTCAAGGAACTTGGCGTAAAGGTGCCATACGGCGGTACCGACAGCCACATGTGCCTGATTGACTGCAAGTCATATAAGAGCCCCGATGGGGTCCCATTGAACGGTGACCTTGGCGCTCGGATTCTTGACCTGGCAGGCATCGTGGTCAACAGAAACACAATCCCAGGTGACAAATCCGCGATGCGCTCTACCGGCATCCGAATGGGCTCGACCTGGCTAACCCAAAGAGGTTTCAAAGAGAATGAATTTCGTGGAATCGCGAAATTGATCGATCGTCTATTCAAAGCGACAACCCCATATTACATGATCGGGCCCAGTGGCAATAAAACTCGTGCCAAAGTCGATTTTGAAGAGCTGATTCAAATCAATGGCGAAGTCCGCGTAATGGCAGATTCCAAACCCAACATGGACGATATCGAACAACTGCATGGTTTTCCACACTATTTTTACCTCCAGGATCATCCTCGCGAAGGTTTTGGCGCGTTGGAGATGACCGGCGAAACTGTGCGGGCTTTTCTAAATCTGACCATGACCAGCGATGTAGAAGCGCTTATGCCTGGCGATTCGCAGAACACCATGATGCATACCACTTCGGGCAATATCGAAGGCGTGTTAACGTGCAAGAGTCCTTACCGCTTCGTCCTGACCGTACCCGCTGACAAATTGGGTTTGGCAGGGTTGTGGATCGTAGGGCTCTCCACCGGTTTTATTTATTACGATGAAGATCTGACCCAAAGAATACCTGGTCCGATCTCGATCAATAAAGCTGACCCGGTTTGGGTTAAACCAGAAGGTGACGCCATAGACCATTACAAACCGTACTTCGTGGGCATGCCAAAGGATGTCAGTTTGGAAGCCCGACCGGAATTTGTCTGGCAAGAGCCTGTCGATGCGCCTGTCAAGCGCACCCGACTGTATGACACTCATGTTGCTTTGGGCGCGAAGATGATTCCATTTGCCGGTTGGGATATGCCGGTATGGTATACGTCTGTCCTCCAGGAACACCTGGCTACCCGCGAGGCAGCGGGACTTTTTGACGTGACCCACATGGGCGTCTTCATGGCAGAAGGACCAGATGCCGCAGTCTTTCTCGACTCAGTCTGTGGTAACGACGTGCTCTTCCGCAACATTGGTGAATCAGTCTACACCCACTTTATGGACCCGGACGCGAATGTGATCGACGACCTGATCATCTATCGCATCGAAAAAGAAAAGTACCTTCTGGTAGTGAATGCTGCCAACGAAGACAAAGATTGGGCCTGGCTCAATGCGGTCAAGAACGGGGATGTACAAGTTGACCGGGAACGCCCCTGGGTGACTATTTTTGGTCGCAACGTGATCCTGCGAAACCTGAAAGATCCTAAAGAAGGCAAAGACATGTTGGTCGATATTGCCCTGCAAGGACCTCTTAGCCGGGACATTTTGTGTGCCTTAGCCGAACCAGCAGAACAGCGCAAAATACGCCGCTTAAATCGCAACCAGCTCTGCCAAAGCGAACTGGCCGGAGTGAATGTGATCGTCTCACGCACTGGTTACACCGGTGAAAAGATGGCTTTTGAACTCTTTGTTCACCCTGATGATGCGGTTCGGTTCTGGAATGCCATCATGGAAGCTGGCACCCCACTTGGTATGCTGCCTAACGGATTAGGCGCTCGCGATTCCCTGCGAACCGAAGCCGGTTTGCCCTTGTATGGTCACGAAATGGGCGGTGAAATGAATCTGACGATTGGTGAAGCCGGGTTCCTGCCCTTCCTGAAACTCAACTCCGCCTGGTTTATTGGCAGGGAAGCTTTTGTCAAACGCGAAGCTGAACGTACCGGCGTGGTCGCAAGATTTACCTTTGACGAAAAGGCTGTGCGCATGGCTCACCATGGTGACCCAGTCTGTGACTTGAAAGGTCGCATGATCGGCAAAGTCACCAGCTGTGCTATTGATAGCAACGGTTTCTTAACTGGTCAGGCTTTTGTTGACAGGAAAGCCGCCGTTGAAGGAACCAAGATTTTCATTTTCCAAAACGCGCCAAATTGGAGGCAAAATCCACCCGCTCAACTCACCCCTGGCGATCGGGTAGCGCTCCCCGGCGCGGCAACGATTGTTAGCCGATACATGAAATAGACACAAAAAAAGGAGAGTAAATTAATGCCAACACCCTGGGAACTTCGTTTCGCTAATCGGACAAATCGGATGAAAAGTTCTTTTATCCGAGAGCTATTGAAGGTGACCAACCAACCAGACGTGATTTCTTTTGGAGGAGGATTTCCTGCTGCAGAAATTTTTCCAATTGAGCAAGCAAAAGCTGCCTGTGAAAAAATTCTGACTGAAAATGGAAAGAAAGCCCTCCAGTATTCAACGACCGAAGGTTATGACCCCTTACGGGATTGGATTGCGCAGGATTTTAACAAGGAACATCTTAACATTACAAAAGACAATATCATGATCACCACGGGATCACAGCAGGCGCTTGATATAGTAGGGCGAATATTTATCAACCGCGGCGATCGCGTGCTGACCGAATCCCCTACCTATCTCGGCGCTATCCAGGCTTGGAACACTTATGGACCAACTTATGTCACTGCTGAAACTGATGAAGATGGTTTGGTGACAGATACGCTCGAAGATCTGATAAAACAGAACATCAAATTTATGTACGTGTTGCCTAACTTCCATAACCCGCTGGGCGTTACCATGTCGCTTGAGCGCAGGAAAAAATTGATTGACCTGGCAAATCATTACAATGTACCTCTGATTGAAGATGATCCTTATGGCAAACTGATTTTTGAAGGAGAAACGCTTCCATCGATTGCTGCTTTGGATGCTGAATACAACAATTGCTGTGATGGGGATTTCTCCGGGAATGTCATTTACACAAGCACATTCTCAAAAATCCTGGCTCCAGGCCTTCGGATCGGCTGGATGATTGGTCCCGCAGAGGTGATCAAGCGCATGGTCCAAGCCAAACAAGGCGCAGACTTGCAGTGTTCGACCTTCGACCAGTATCTGGCATACGAGCTGATCAGCTCCGATTGGCTGCCAGAACACATCAACACCATCCGCAGAGTCTACAAAGAACGCAGGGACGCCATGCTGCAAGCCTTTGAAGATTTCATGCCCGAAGGTACTACCTGGACAGTGCCCCATGGTGGTTTATTCCTTTGGCTGCGCTTGCCGGAAGGTTGTGACAGCCTGGAACTTTTCCCAAAGGCTGTCGAAGAAAAAGTCGCGTATGTTCCCGGCGTACCTTTCTATCCCAATGAAGGCCCAAAGAATACTATGCGCATGAACTTTTCAGCCACCAATCCTGAAAAGATTCGTGAAGGAGTCCGCCGCTTGTCAGTCATGATCAAAAAATCAATGACAGAAAAATAGTTTTTCAAACCTGATATGAAAAATAGGCTGCCATAATGAGCAGCCTATTTTTTATCAGAAAGCGTTTGTTACATTACCTCTGCCACATCGAGAAATCGGTCAGAATGGACCCGCCGATAAATTCTCTGAGCAAGGAGTTGTCAGGCACAAACTCAGTTGTGGTAGGTAAAAACCATTCCAAAAACTTCAACAGGCGCTTGGCTTCTATGTGTTCTTTAGAGCCGAAACTGACTTGTCGCAAGAGCGGTTCCACCAAGGGCTTCAACGTCGAAATCTCATACGCCAAGGCAGAATTGAACATAACATCAGCATTTTCCTGGTATGGGAAGATATGATTCTTTTCGCCCCTGCGCACAGATTCCCAGCGCGCAATTGTCTGGCTGGCACTATAACCACGATCCCGCGCATCGCGCACGATACGCCTGATCATTCGTGTGTCAGTGGTAGAAATGCGGTTATGACGATCAAGGTTCAATTGCGTAAGGCAGGAGATGTAAATCCTGAAAGTATTAGCAGGGTCAACATCCCGCAAAAGGTTGGGGTTCAAGCCGTGGATTCCCTCCAGAATGACAATATCACCCTGATTCAGTTTGGCGACTTTGCCTTGTTCACTTAAACCGGTGATGAAATTGTAACGTGGCAGCTGCACTTCAAGACCAGCAAGCAGAGCTTTTACATCGTGATTCAGACGGTTTATGTCCATGGCACGCAAGGATTCATAATCCTTGCTGCCATCAGTCAGAAGCGGGGTTCTTTCACGATCGACGAAGAAGTTATCCATCTCGAGCGCAAATGGATTAATTCCCCTGGCCACCAGTTGAATGCTGAGCCTCTTTGAAAAGGTGGTCTTACCGGATGAGCTGGGACCCGCAATCAAGATAACGCCAATCCGATCATGATTTTCGTAGATTTGGTCTGCAATTTGCGAAATCTGCATTTCATGCAGGGCTTCAGAAACCAGGATGACTTCATCTGCATGCCCAGATTGAATGGCATCATTCAAAGCGCCAACAGATGGAATCCCCAATTTATTCAACCAATCGCCGTACTCCTTGAAGGTCTTCAAGAGAGTCGGGAATTTACCAATCGGTTCAATTTGATTTGGCTCATGGCGTCGAGGAAAGCGGAGTACAAAACCACCTTCAACCAGGTCCAGTTCAAACAACTTCAAGTAACCAGAGGAAGGTACCATGTACCCATGATGATAATCCCGCACACCATCAGCCCGATAAAGAACCAAATCCGGGCGCTGACGATATTTTAACAGGCTGACCTTATCGGATTCCCCCGCAGCTGTAAAGTAATCAATGGCTTCTTGCAGTGGGACAGTCTCGCGAATAAAAGGAACATCATCGTCTACCAGTTTTCGCATATAACTGTCAAGCTGGTCCAGTTCAGGCTGACCAAATCCATTCAAATTGTGGATTTGGCAATGGTAGCCGCCTGAGGAAACGGAGTGATCGATGGAAAGCAACCCTTCCGGGAAACAATGTTTAAAAGCTGTCTCAAGTAAAAAGACCAGCGAACGGCGATAAATGCGGGCACCATCAGCATCAGAAGTAGTGATGAGGCTTGCTACCCCGTCCTGTTCCAGAGAAAAGGTCAATTCCCTCAAAGATCCGTTCAGGATCACACCAACGATCAAAGGTTGGTCATCCTCCTGGATGATATTGATAAACTCTTCCAATTTCGCCCCACGCCTTCCGGTGATGACGCGTCCGTCATCGAGCGTCAACTCGACGTCTGGTCGGGGGGTTGGGGTCAGGTTAAATTCTATTGTCATGATAAATCTCTATTATTCTACGCTTTCTACAGTAATTACCGGGATGATCGCAAAATCGTCAGGACCCTTCCCATCCACTGGTGAAGCTGAGGAGGGATAGGTGCTCAAGGCATCCTGCTGGCTCACTTCGGAGCCTTCAGGGACGAGCAGGTCGATAATGCGAGTGTGATTGTTGTCAGATGGGGCACCGCCAAAACGATAGGCTTCCGCTTTTTGGCTGATATCGCGCACGCGCCAAACACCATCTGCGGGGTATCCTTCCTGTCCAAGCAAAGCGACCGCGAATGCCCAGGTGGCTGGTTCGCCTTCGCCAAAGAACTCTACGGGAACACTGGCTACAACGGAATTTTGGCTGTTATCGACATAAACTTTCATCGCGCTGGTGGCTTCAGTGTAATTGACTGGCATGCCATCAGCGTCTAAAACGACCACTTGCGGGGTCCAACCCTCCAGCCAGAGTGCCATTTCCCAGCCGTTTTCGGCAGACAAAGCCGCATTGCGACCAGGCAGGAGCATCCGTGCACCAGTTCCAGAACCAGGGTCTTTGTCGATGTAAACATCGAAGGTTTGGACGGAAAAACCTGAGGGCGAGCCCCAGCCATTTGTGATTTCTGATTTGACGCCAAAGCTGAAATACAGATTGGCGCCATCGCTTGAGATATCAAAGAAGGTCAGGTCGAAGTCGCCAGCTTTGAAGACGCCATCGGTCGGATAGGTATAAGTGCCTGGTCCAAAGTCATCCCCTTCGGGGTCTTCGATCCTCAGAAGCGATGTGAGCGGCTCAAAGCTGAAGTATTGAATCCCAAGAGGAGCAGACTGATTGAACTGGAATGGCTGTTCGCCAGTTATTCCAATCTGGACAGGCACAACGCTTCCAGCTGAGACTTCACCGAGGACAGTTTTGTCTAACGACAGTTCAACAATCTCTCCGTCAACAGCTAATTCGCCTTCCAGCGCCTGTTCAGGCTCCCAGGCTGAGCCGTCCGATTTGTAAAGTGTTATAGGATTGTTTCCGGTCATAAATTCAATGACGCGGGAAACAGGTGAAACTAAAGTTTCATCATTTAAACCGACCATCAATTTGTACTGATCACCAGGAGCATTAAGATAGACCAGGATTCTCCTGAAATCTCCCAATGGTTCTGAAAAATCGAAACGTAGGTGAAGCTTTTCCTGATCCATACCATAGACAAAATTCTGGATTGGGTCAACTTCTTCGCCTTCATAAACAGCGGCAGTCGCCCATTCATCCTCCCCAAGCTCTCCATCTATCACAGGAGTCGTCTGCCCGCTGATGGCGGTGGTTGGCTTGAGAGGTTGCGGTTGGATGATAGGAATATCAAGAAAAGCCGGATACTCAACCTCCAACGAGGTATAAACACCTTTCAGCAGGGCTCGAAAACCTTCATCAAAGTAGTTGTCCTGCCCGGAGTCCTGGTCGGTACCATACCACCAAAACCAGTCAGAACCTTCAGCCAGGTACATAAAATCCTGTGCCTCTGCCAGGGCTTCGGGGGTGGCGCTGAGGGTGCCGTCCTCATACTGTGCCAGGTCTGCCCGCACTTTAGCAAGCAGATCCCAACCTTCGGCTTCTTCTTGCTCACCGATCCAGGTATCATAATTAGCGCTAAACCAGGCACCAGGGAATAGAGTTTTTAAATCACGTTGTTCAGGGTAAAGTTCAAGGTATTCGGAAGGAGTGATGGTTTGCAGGGTTTCGCTCTCAGCCAGTTTGCTATAGAGGGCGTGGAAAAATTCCTTACCGTCGTTGTCGTAGTTTTCCCAGGCATTCTCGCCATCCACAACAATGGTCACAATGTGTGGACCTTCCGATCCTTCCAGGCTGGTTCGGATATTTTCAAGGCGGTTGACCATATCCTGCGCGGCGTCTTCTCCGCTCATTCCGGAATAGGTAAAACCAACTTTGTCGGAAATGACCCAGTCACGGAAGAAAACAGCCACTTTTTCACCAGTTTCGCCCTGGACATAATACGGACGATAAAATGTGTCTGGATCGGTGACTGTATCTGAACCATCACGGGCAAAACGGTCGCCTTCCATACCCAATGAAGCAACCAACACCGGCTCGCCGGTTTGCATCCATTGGTAACCGGCTTCGCTGACCAACGAGACGATTTCTTCAGCCACTGAACCCTCACCCGGCCACAAACCGCGGACCGGCATGTCAAAGTGTTCTTCGTACATTTCCAAACTTTTTTGCAGGTGGAAGACAGCGTCATCAGGATAACTAAATCGTTCCTGGGGCATGATTGCTTTCGGATTGCCAACCAAAGCCAGGTCTGTGTCAAAAATCAGGGGCAAGATTGGGTGGGCATAAGGGGTTGTTATGACTTCGATAATACCCTGATCTTGCAAGTCTTTATGGGTTGGGATCACCTTGGCTATCAAAGCTTTAATGCCATCAAAGAGAACGATTTTATCTTCCTCACCGAAGTCGCGACCTTTGTCTACCAGGGCTTTGAAAGGCTCCTGGGCAAGGTAATCGGGATCGATCCAGGCAAGGTTGAACCAAATTTGCAGGTCTCTGAAATCTTGCTCGGTATAGGTCTCGACTGCTGCAGCGATTGCATCTTCATCGGTGCCATCCCGCAGATCAAGCAATTCCTGGTAACGCGGGAAAATGGCGATGATGTGATCCCAATTGGCGTCAAAGAATCGGGTAAGAATGAAAGTTTTCTGCTCGAGCGTCAGCTCGGCAGCCGGAATCTCAGCCATCTCCCAATATAAGTCTTTGACACCATTGTTGGCAAAATCATCCAGTTGCCGAATCAATGAGGGAGTCAGGTTGATTGTGGCAGTCATGCCGGGGTGCTGTGCGATCATCTCTGCCATATCGAGATAATCTTTGGTGGCATGCACGCGTACCCAAGGACGGGTATAAACACCGTCTTCGTTTTTATAGTAAAGAGGCTGGTGCTGATGCCAGGTGAGATTGACATACAGTGGCAGTTCTTCAACCGGTTCAGCTGTTTCCACTACTTCAGGTTCTTCCACAACTGGGACTTCCGTAGGAACAGGTGTAGTGGCGGGAGCACCACAGCCAGCCAGAACCGAAAGTAGTAAAAGAAGACTCAATAATTTAACAGTTGTTTTCATTTTTCTCCTTTTTTATAGCAATAATTTCAAGCTATCACTTGCCCAGGGTAAGTATTATAGTTTGTCCACCTTCAAGCAGAGGGGCAACAAAGAATTCTGACAGAGCGCCATTTTCATCGAACGTTATTTCTTCGAAAGGTAGAGCGCCCCAAATACTGCTCACCTTCCAGGTGCCAGCCAGGGGGCTTTCTTCGATCGAAATGGTGCAGTTTTCCATGGTTTGCACACCAAGATTCGCCATCACAAGCACTACCTGGTCTTCGTATACACGAGCAACTGTATAAAGCCTTCGGCAGGAAGAGCTAAAGGGCAAATAACTTCCCTTTTGCAGCGCCGGGAGTTGATTTCGTGTGTTGACCAAATCTTTATACCAATTTAACAGGGATTCTGGATCCTGGCTTGCGTTTTCAACATTGGTTTCTTCCCAGCCTTTAGCCAGTTCCTGCCAGGGCTCAAAGTCACTGAAGCCAGCGTTGGCTTCGGCTGACCACTGCATCGGTTTTCGGATCAGTTCATCCGGTTTACCGCCGATCATGCCAATTTCCTCACCATAATAGATATAAGGCGTGCCGGGTCCGGTCAGGTAGACAAAGGCAGCTAATTTTTGGGGCTGCAAGCGTTCGGAGTAGTACGAACCAACTCGTTGTTGGTCGTGGTTAGTCAGAAAAGTTGCGAACTGCTGGTCCGGGAAGTATTCCAGCGTGTCCAGATAACTTTTCATGATGCGAGAGGGGTCTGGCGAATAGATGCCGCCAAGGATGTCGGCTGCCAGATCGAACATGAAATATTGCTGCATACCGCGTTCAGGTTCGTTATATTTGGCGATGATTTGTGTATCCGTCCAAACCTCGCCTACTGTGTAAGCATCAGTACTAATTTCGGTGTAGAAGTCGCGCCAATCCTGGAACCAGGCGATACTGCTCTTGGTGTCTTGCAGGCTGACCCCTTCCTCAAAGAGGTAGCGGGCGGCGTCGACTCTGAAGCCATCCACACCCAAGTCAAGCCAAAATTGGGAGGCGTTATAAATTGCTTTAGTGACCATTGGTTCGTGATAATTCAAATCAGGCATTTCACTCCAAAAAGGAGCGTAGTAATAAGAACCGTTAGCTTCATACCAGGCGTTCTGTCCCCAGGGACCGGATCTGCCCGGGTTCGAGTCTTCCCAGACATACCAGTTTCGAAATCCGCTGGCAGGATCCTGGGATGAAATGAACCAGGGATGCTCACTGGAGGTGTGGTTGATCACAAAATCGATGACTACATGAATGCCACGTTGGTGGCATTCCTCGAGCAGTTGTTTGAAATCAGACAGAGTGCCGTACTCTGGATTAACAGTCTGATAATTGCTGACGTCGTAGCCGTGATAGGACGGTGATGGCATGATCGGCATCAGCCAGATTCCACCAATGCCAAGGTCGTCGTTAGTTGTAGGATCTCCGTCATTGAGATAATCGAGCTGCGAGATAATACCCTGAAAATCACCAATACCGTCACCATCACTGTCTTTAAAGGAGCGCACGAAAATCTCGTAAAAGACGACTTCGTTCCACCAACCCATCGGGTCTTCAACAGCAGGTAGCTGGGTTTGCTCTGTCGCAATCGCCTCTGTGACTTCGGGGGTTGGGAGTGCAGTAGCTGGTGATGTGGGTTGAGTGGTTGGCTGGCAAGCAGCCAGAATGAGAGTAAATAGTATCAATGCCAAAACGGCATGTTTTGAAAATTTCATGCGATCTCCACTTCCTTATCCCTGATCTGGTATAGCTAATTTTACTTTAAATTTTTGATAGCTGATAGGTGATGGCTGGTAGGTGATAGCGGTTAGCTGATGGGTGTTGAGGGATAGATTGAAAAAGTAACCTTCCCTGCGGCGAGGGTTCGTGAAACGGGGATGAGAGGCGTTTCATCATTGCTGACGAAAAAATTATCAAAAACATCAAAATTTTCAATCAAAAAAACCAGGCTAACCTTCGTCAACGGGTTCAATCAAGTATTTGCCCTGGCTTTGCGGGGTGTTTACATCGCGACTGACCTGGTGAGCTAAAAGGCTGCCTTCCGGGAGCGGTTTCAGCAGGCTCATCAGGAAGCGTGAATCACTTTCTTCGAGCCAATCCCACATGGTTTCTTTGGTCAGAATAACCGGCATGCGCGGATGAATAGGCTGAACGTCACCATTTGCAGAGGTTGTGATCAAAGTGCAGGTGGTTAGTCCAGGCACACCGGGCAAGGAAGAGACACCTTTGCTCTCCCAGTCATCCCACAATCCGGCAAAGGCGAAAGGCGCGCCGTTCTCGAGCTGAAAATAATAGGGAATCGACAGCTTGCCTTCTTTTCGCCACTCATAAAAACCATCTGCCAGGATCAGGCAGCGCTTATTTTTAAACGAGTTGCGATAAGAGGGTTTCTCTGCCACAGTCTCAGCCCGGGCGTTGATCATTTTGTAGCCGATGGAAGGATCTTTTGCCCAAAATGGCACCAGACCCCATTTCATCCAGACTACATCGCGGCTTTCAGCAAAGGGAACAGTAGCGACATCTTGAGAGGGTGCAATGTTGTAGCGCTTTTCCCAATCAAGCGGCATTTGCCCCAATGCCAGTTGGGTGCGCAGGTCATCTGAATCTATTGACATCGTAAATCTTCCACACATAGCTGCCTCCGTCTCTTTGATTATAAAACACCAGGTTGAAAAATCCGCGGGTTGCATAAAATTTCCAGGAAAATTGTTGACGAAACCGACCTCAACGGGTATGATTACAGGTCGCCAGCAAACCGTCTGGTAAATATATGGGCGAGGGTAACCTGAAACATGGTGAGAGGCGCCCGGAGGAAAAAATGACTGCAAAGCACGACGATATTATTATCAAAATTGAAAAGCGCAATGTGACCGGAAAACAGGTCTCACAATTGCGCCGCCAAGGGATCCTGCCCGGCGTAGTTTATGGCCACAAGGTCGATTCTTACCCGGTTCAAATGGACACCCATACGACAACTCTTCTTATGAAAAAAATCACCCCCACCACCCTGGTCACCCTTGATCAGGATGGCAAGATGATCAAGGTCATTGTAAAAGACCGCTCCAAGGATGTCGTCTCTGGTGAATTGCTTCACCTGGACTTTTTAGCCGTTTCCATGACCGAAAGGCTGCGTGCAAATGTAGCGCTCGAACTGGTAGGTGAGGCTCCTGTTCTGGATGAGGTACCAGGCTCTTTGATCAACCAGGTCTTAAATGAACTGGAAATCGAAGCCCTGCCAAGTGACATGCTCGAGAGGATCGAAGTCGATCTCAGCGGTATAGCCAGCGCAGAAGACTTCATCACTGTTGCTGACCTAAACCTGGCCGACAACATCACCGTTCTTACTCCAAGCAATGAGGTTATTGTTTCAGTCAGTTACGTAGCTGAAGAAGCTGAAGAAGAAGCCGAAATCGTGGAAGAGGAAGTTGAACCCGAGGTTCTGGAAAAAGGCAAGAAGGAAGAAGAAGAGGGAGAGGAAGAGGAGTAATTCTCTTTCAACCACAATTTCTAATCGAAAAGACCTGCCATTTGGCGGGTCTTTTTGTATATAAAGCAAACGAGATCCATCTGTAGCACAATGAATCGATGACCAACTGCAAAAACCGCCAAAAACTTTAGGTTTTTGTGCTGCCCCAGGAAAAAACTATCTTAGAAGACTTAAAAATTGGAGTGTCAGAGATGCTGTCGCGCCCCAGACAGTTTCACCATCATAACTTTTAAAATATGGCACATCAAAGTCTTTCCCCCCATGGGTATGGACACGAAATTCCTGGTTTGCTGGGTCAGCCAGCCAATCCAGAGGAATGGAAAAAACACGGTCGACTTCATCAGGATTGACAGTCAGCTCTGTTGGCCAATCCACGATGCCAACCACAGGTGTCACTAAAAAACGAGTGACCATGCTCATCTTAGCCATGCAACCCATGACTTGAACTGATGCTGAGTTCAGCCCTATTTCTTCCCAGGACTCTCTTAGAGCGGTTCTGATCAAACTGGTATCACCCGGCTCCCATGAACCACCGGGAAAAGAAACTTGACCGCTGTGGTCATGTAAGTGGATCGAACGAAGAGTGTAGACCAGGTGCCATTGCTCATCTAATCGAATCAAAGGCAGCAGGACTGCCGCCGGAGTAAACCTTGTCTCACTTTGATTTTCTTTACCACCTTCCCAACGAATGCCTTTTTTTTCTTGTTCCGACAAGCGTTGAGGCAGATCGACTGGCAAATCAAGCATCGGCATCAATTTCTCCCAGCTCATCCTCCAAATCTTCAATGCGGGTCTGGATGGAACGGGCAAAAATGAGGTAACCAGTGTGGGCAACCATGCGGTCGACTGGTCTTAGTCGACTCCAATCCGATTTGTAATGGCGAAGAAGGATCTCGCAAACATCAATAAAAGCAAAATTGCTATGAGAAAGCGCTCGCAACGTCAATTCAACCTGGTTCATTGTGGGTAAAAGCGTTGCGAATTGACCACCACCTTTCAGGCTCGCGCGGACTTGCTCGAGGTAGTCGTAAGGATTGGGCAAATCAAGAAAAATGGCATCGAGGTTGCGTTCTTCAAAACCTTCGTTGGCATCCCCAAGTTTAAATTCAACCCGCTGTTCCAACCCAAAAAGACGTAAATTTTTCCGGGCAAGCTGCTGCGTTTCAGGATTTCTTTCGTAAGAATAAACGCAGCCAGTGTCCCCAATCAAGTAGGCAAGGACGGTCGTCAGACCTCCCGAGCCTCCGCCGCATTCCAAAACACGTCGCCCTGGACCAACTCCCAACCGTAGAACAATGTAGCCGATATCTTTTGGATACATGATTTGGGTGGTTCGTTTAATGGCTTGGACAAGGTCAGTGATTCCTGGTTGAAGCACAAAAAAAGGATGACCGCTGTGCGATTCGAGCCGCACCCCCCAAGGTACCCCGATAATATCATCATGCTTGATCACACCGCGATGAGTCATAAAAACCTCGCCGGCTTTCAAGATCAACAGGTGATTTTTGTGGGTAGAACCGTGGAGTTGTACCAGGTCGCCCTCTTTTACCAGGCTGACCAAGTCGTTTGATTCAGAGTTCATTGCTCATTCCGAGTGATCAACTCAGGCTGAACCTGGGTAATCCAGTGTCCCAGAAAAAGAAAGGTGATACTACCAATGATTCCTCCAGCGAGGTTGACAGGACCAACGCTCATAAAGTCAAATCCAAGGCTGCCAGAGGCAAGATGTCCAATGAGAAACCCGAGCCAGGAAAGACCCAGATAAATCAAAAGCTTGAAAATGCCGCCATCACGCCATAGATGAAACAATGCCCCCAGAAGGGTAGCCAGGATGAAACCAAACAGGTAGGAAGATATATTCATACGTCTCGAACACCAGTCCTAATAGAAATTTTGATGTTTTTTACCATCATAATCTGATTCTTGTTAATTGAAAACCAGATTGCTGACAGTCAACCAATAATAACACAAGTCACCAATCACTAACGCTTGGGAAGGCTTTGGTAGAATTAGCGCATGGCTATTTTTTGTGATACCCACGCTCATCTCGACTTTGATTCTTTCGACCCAGACCGGGATGCGGTCATTGACCGTGCCGCTGCAAATGGTCTGCAGTTTATTATCAACATCGCAATCGATCTGGCAGGGAGTCAGAAGTCTTTAGCACTCACCAAAGAGTATCCTGGTTTTGTATTCAGCACTGTTGGCATCCATCCAAATTATTCTTCGGATGTAACTGAGTCTGATTTGTCGATGATACAAGACCTGACAGTCAACCCAGAAGTTGTTGCGATCGGTGAGATTGGGCTTGATTTTTATCGGGACCACGCCACTCCCCAACAGCAATTACGCGCGCTTGAAGCTCAACTTTTAATAGCTGAACAGGTCGAGCTGCCTGTCGTGATTCATGAACGCTCTTCTGCACAGCAGTTGGTGCCTATCTTGACCCAGTGGCACCAAAACCTGCCGGAAGATTCACGCCTAAAACTCAATCCAGGTGTTATGCACGCTTTTAGTGCTGATCAGGAATTTGTTGAACCTCTGTTGAATTCCAACTTCTACTTTGGGATCGGTGGACCCGTGACCTACAAAAATGCCTCAGACAAGCGGACTCTGGTTTTATCTCTGCCAATGGAGAAAATGCTGCTCGAGACAGATTGTCCGTTCCTTTCACCACAGGCACATCGGGGGAGAAGAAATGAGCCAGCCTATATCCCTCTTATCGCCCAAAAAATCGCGGATTTACGGGGGTTACCAGTTGAGGAAGTTGGTTTTCAACTGACCATTAATGCTCGCAACCTGTTTGGGTTATAGCGGAAATTGCCAAATCTTTACTTAACTAACACCTTACGAATTAAAACGAGGATGGCATAAAAACCATCCTCAACATTAAATCTTTTTTATGTGGCAGACACACACATTTCTCACCCTTTTCTCGAGGGTGAGACTAGAATCCTGTGGCTGTGCTTATTTTTCCGGAACTTCGTACTCCGGAACGAAAGTTTGATCCTCGAAAGGCGGTCGGACGTAACTGTTGTCAACCTGGCGTGGAGGTAGCGACAAAACCTGCGGAGTCAGGTCTTCATATGGAATCTTGCTCAGCAGATGGCTGATGCAGTTCAATCTTGCCCTTTTCTTATCATCTGCCTCGACCACATACCAGGGGCTCAACTTCGTGTCCGTGTAGCGGAACATGTCATCCTTGGCACGGGAATATTCCACCCAGCGTTTGCGTGATTCCAGGTCCATCGGGCTAAGCTTCCATTGGCGGGTTATATCGTCCATCCGTGCTTGAAAACGTCGTTCCTGCTCTTCATTGCTGACGGAGAACCAATACTTGATCAGGATGATACCGGAACGAATCAACATTTTCTCAAATTCAGGCACAGAACGGAAAAACTCTTCCACTTGTTCAGGAGTACAAAAGCCCATGACGCGTTCCACGCCAGCCCGGTTGTACCAGGAGCGATCAAATAAAACCATCTCTCCAGCAGCAGGCAAATGGGCTACATAACGTTGAAAATACCACTGCGTTTTCTCTTTTTCGGTGGCAACCGGAAGTGCAACTACACGCGCAATCCGAGGATTCAGCTTTTCCGTGATGCGTTTGATCGTTCCACCCTTGCCAGCAGCGTCACGTCCTTCAAAGATGACCACCACCTTCAGTCCTGTTTCCTTGATCCAATACTGCATTTTTACCAACTCAATTTGCAGTTTTTCCAACTCCCGTTCGTAAACCTCATTGGGCAGTTTCTTTAGTTTGGTTGGTCTGATATCAGAATCGATATTCGCGTCTTCTGCTTGATCCTCCGATGTTGGAACAGGTTCGGAGCTTTTGATTTTTACTTTCTTTTCGGAATTGGATTTTTTCTTTGCCATACAAACCTCCGGTTTCGATTAGGTGATTGGTAGGTGGTAGAGATTAATTATACGATGGTTATAAAGGAACAAACGGTGGATTTGATAGCAATTCTAAAACAAATACGCTTCAGATGACCACCATTTCATCCTAAGCAACGCGATTTTTTGATTAATAATTTCTAACGTTAATATCCCGGGACAAGGACCCTTCGGTCTATTTATCCCGTCTGTAGTCTACAAAGCGATAACCTACACCCCGTTCGGTCAAAATGTATTGTGGATCCGCCGGATCGACTTCCAATTTTTTTCGTAAATAATTGATGTATAGCCGGACATAATGCGGCTCGTTTTCATATTCATAGCCCCAAACCTTATTGAGGATCTGGTCATGAGTCAAAACCCAACCGGCATTTTGGACCAGGTGGTAGAGTAAACGGTATTCCGTCGGGCGCAGTTGAACCAGTTCGCTTTCCACCCACACTTCGTGACGGTCAAAATCGATGGTAAGACGGTCGTCAACGATAATTTTGCCAGATTCTTCATCGCGGTTAAAATCTCCCCGCCGTAATACAGCCTTAATTCGGCTGGTAAGCTCACGGGGACTGAAGGGTTTTGTTACATAATCGTCCGCGCCAAGTTCCAAACCCTTTATTTTGTCATCCTCTTCGCCCTTGGCAGTCAACATGATGACCGGTGTGGCACCGATTTGTCGAATCATTTTCAAGACAGTAAAGCCATCCGTATCCGGCATCATAACGTCGAGTAAAACCAGGTCTGGCAGGGTTGTGCGCAATTTCTCCATCGCTTGGGAACCGTTGTAAGCTTCAACAACCTCGTAACCATCCTGTTCCAGGTTTAAACGGATGATTTTTACCAGTCCTTTTTCATCATCGACAACTAAAATTCGTTTCCTATTCTCCATATAACTCTCCTAAGAAATTTCCACGAGGATTACACTGATATTATCCGGTCCACCAGCCTGGTTTGCCAGGTCGCATAAATTGCTGGCACGTTCATTTAATGATTTGTCTGAACAAATTTCACTGACAATCTGCTTTTCTTCCACCACCCCCCACAAACCATCCGAACAAAGCATCAAATACCCTGGGGATGACAACAGGCGATAGCCCTGATCAATTCTGAAACCGTCAGTCTGACCGAGCGCTCGATAAAGAACATTTTTCTGAGGGTGGCTCTCGGCATCAGACTGGCTGATTTGACCGAGTTCAACCAGGCGCTGCACCAGGGAATGATCACGGGTCAGGACTTCCATTTTTCCGTTATAGTCAATCAGGTAAAGGCGAGAGTCACCAACATGGGCAAAATAGAGAGTCTTGTCGATCACCAAGGCAATTGTCAGGGTGCTGCCCCCGCCGGTTACTTTATCCAAAACAGCTTGCTGGGCGAGTTCAAAGGCTTCTTCCAATAATTGCTCGATTACATCAGAAGAAGGTGGCGCGGAAAATTGTTCTTGCAGCTTTGGTAAAAGATGGGTGTTAAGGTTTTCGATCGCAAGAGAGCTGGCAAGTTCGCCATGCAAATGCCCGCCCATGCCATCGGCGACAACAAACAAACCGACCCGGCTTTCTTTATCGCGGTATCCTTGCTGCAAAATCATGGACGATGCCGCGTCTTCCATATGGTCCCGGGCTATCCCGACCGATTGAGCCAGGGCAGCCTGCAGGTGGACCGGCTTGTCAGAATCGAAACTTTCCGTTTTTTGCTTCGCTGTGTGTTTCTTATTGTTACTCTTGAACAGTTTCAATACTTTACCGCCATTTGCTAAGAAATCAAGGTTGGGGGGTGCTGATATCCAACACCTGTAAAAAATCTTCGGCTGCCCAGCCTGAACGGTTTTTGTCCAGCAGGGCTTCGCAGTGCCACCATGTATAACCATCCCGCGCAATGGGACCATCAATAATTTTAAAGGCTTCGTCGTCCATTGCCAGGAAATTGACCTCGCCAGAGGTGCCGGCCTCAGCACGCATTCGTAAACCCAAGCCCTGCGTGCCCACAACTTTCACATAACGACCAACCGCAAGCACATCAGGGGGCAAAATGGAAACATCAGAGACAGTCGAGGTTGGCAGAATGCTTGTAGGCTGAAGTGTTGGCGTCTCTGTTGGAGCAGGCAAAAGCGTGACCAGGTATTGTGGTGTGGTTTGGGCTGGCTCAGACTTGCCAGCTTGTGATCGGAAAAACAGATAAGCAACTGCAATCAGAAACAGCGCAAAAATAAACGCTCCAACGATGCTGAGGGGATGGATTTTTGGTTTTGTCTGTTGTTCATCCATTTTTCGTTCTATTCATCGTGTTTTTTCCAGAACATTTCGAACTCCCTAAAAAGCTCGCCGGTTCGTTCAAAATGTGGCATGCCTCTCGTGTTGCGGCTGCGGAATGCCCTCCAATTGGATTTTTCACGCACAAGTTGAGGGAGCATATCAAAACAGGTACCAGGTTCGTTGTCGTAAACCACGAATACCGGAACCGAGACTTTTTCGTAATACTTTTCACGCACTTCAGGAACGTTTAACTTGCCGCTCATTAGCACAATAGGTGCAAAGTGAGCCCCCGCTTGGTGAGCGGAGGTGTATGCCAGGTCAATCAGGTCGCTTGGGGCACTGTAGGCAAAGCGCTTATGGTAAAAGTTTGTGATTCTTGCCCGGCTTGCCAAAAAATCATAGATAGGCAAGCTCCATAGAGGCACTTTCAGGTAAGAAAGCATTAAATCCCTGGCTGTCTCCAGGTACACCTGCCTTTTTAAGGTGGGTGGATGAGGCATCTCGAAACCTGTTGGGTTGATCATAATCATTGAGCGGATCCCTTCAGACTCACCGACTGCTGCCATGGAAGCGAACGCGCTGGCGTTACCAAGTGTGAGCACATGGCAAGGTTTGCCGATCTGATTTTTGATGAAATCTGAGATTGCTTCCTGGTACATGGAGGGGCGATATGGGCGATCGGTTTTTTCAGAGCCGCCGAATCCAGGTAAGTCAATAGCATAAACCGGTCGGGCAGTTCTAAACGCTTCAAATATTGACAAGGTATCATACAGACCTGCATAAAGGTGCAAACCGTGGATCAAGAGCAGTGGGGTCTGATCGCCATCATTGTTGACATAAAAGTTGATTGCGCCTGCAAATGGTGAATAGTAAGTGTGATGTTCTGCATCAAGGATGATGTTTAGTTTGGCATGGTGATCAATGTAGCGTTTGCTGTATAAAATCCAACCGGTTTTAACGGCTGCCAGAGTAGTGACAACGCCTGTCAAGGTTCGCAGGCAGTTCTTGCAAACTTTTTTGTCCATGGTCGCATCTCCTTTTATGGTTGTCAGTGCCTTTACAATTATATATTACTTTATCATGGGCATCTTGTTCCATAGAGGGAAGCTTTCATACTATCCGGGTATTGTGCTGTAACAACCCTCCCTTGCTCAGCTTACTTGAATAAATCAGAATGCCGCTCCTCAACCAAGTTGACCAACTTACAACGCTGGAATGCCTGATGGTAAAATCGTTTCAATGAAACGATATCGGAGCATCAGACGCAAAAAAAGCAACAGCCGCTGGTTGATTTTGAGCCTTGGATTGGCATTTTTGCTTGCAAGCCTGGCTGTCACTTTAAAAGCTAGGGCAAATTTTGAAGCTCAACCCGTGTTGATTCCCCCAGCTACCAGCCTGAGCGGCATTCCCCTTGGAGGTCTGAGCGCTGAGGAAGCACAACAGCGAATCGATGCCGCTTTTTCTGTTCCGGTAGAGCTGCGTTATAACCAAGCACGCATGCAATTCAAGCCGGAAGAGTTGGGGTTCGCAATTGACACTCAAGCTAGCTTGTCGCAATTAACCGAATTTCAATCAAAACAGGGCTTTTGGAACTTCGTTTGGGGAAAAGAACCTCAAGAAAACGTCCTCGCATTGGATCCAGTTTTTTCCTTGGATGAATCCAGATTGAGCCAGTTTCTGGAACAAGTTTTCAGCTTGCGCTACGACCAACCACCATCCGCGCCTACTCCGGTGCTGTACTCAACCAACTTCGTCCCTGGTCAGCCCGGTTACCAGGTTTCCTCCCTCACCCAAACTATCGAGCAAGTCAAACGTGCTCTGCTTTCGCCTTCCGAAAGAGTTGTCCAGGTCAGCGTCAGTGAGCAACCCATTCTGTCACTGGATTGGCACAACCTCGAGACGCTGCTGCGGCAGATCATCCTTCTGGAAAAGTTCGATGGGCTGGCAGAAATTTACCTGCAGGATCTGCAGAGCGGTGAGATCATGCATTTCGCACTCCAAAATAGCCAGGATGTGCCGGTGGATGTAGCCTATTCCGCAGCCAGCACCATCAAAATCCCCATCATGGTCTCGACACTGAAGAGGATCGAAGAACCTTACCCTAACCAGGCACTCAATTGGATGCAGCAGATGATCGCTGAATCACTCAATCCCCCTGCTGATGGGCTGATGAAAGTTTACATGGATAATGACAGTGGACCCCTGATGGTCACTGCAGATCTAAGGGAATTGGGTTATCAAAACACGTTTCTGGCTGGCTATTTTGAACCAGGTTCACCACTTTTGGAGCGAATAAATACACTGGCAAACGCTCGCAGGGATGTTTACCTTGACCCGGATTTTTATAACCAGACTGTTCCCAGTGAAGCTGGCGATTTGTTGGCAAAAATATATCACTGTGCTGCAGGAGATGAGCAGGAACTGTTCCCGGGACAAGTCAGCGCGAGCGAATGTTCGCTGATGTTGGACTATCTTAAAGGCAACAAGATCCTCGCACTGCTGGAGGCAGGTTTGCCGCCTGAGGCTTCGATTGCTCATAAACACGGCTGGACAAACGAGATCGATGGCTTGATCCACACCATGAGCGACAGCGCTGTGGTTTTCACCCCGGGTGGTGATTACGTTTTGGTCATTTTCGCGCATACACAGGAACAGTTTCTCTACGATCCGGCAAACAAACTTTTTGCAAGGCTCTCTCAATCAATTTATAATGCCTATAATCCTGACAACCAAGCTTATTGGTACGAAAATTGAAACCGTCATGCTTGAATGGATGAGCACATGCAACTGATTTTGACACACGAACAAGCAGATTTTGATGCCCTGGCTTCGATGTTGGGAGCTCATTTGCTCATTCCAGAGGCTTATGCGTTGCTGCCCAGACAAATTAATCGCAATGGTCGTGAATTCCTGGATAAATATGGGCAGGAACTTGGTTTTTCAACGATCAAGGATCTGCCAAATCAAAATATAGAACAGGTTTACCTGGTGGATACCCAGTCGCTGGTCACACTGCGCGGTCTCACTGAAGCCACTAAGGTGTCCGTCATCGATCATCACCCACGCAAGAATCAATCCAATCCTGAATGGGACATGGTTCTGGAAACCACCGGCGCTTGTTCCACATTATTGGTTGAAAAAATGCAGAAAGCTTCCATGCAGTTATCCAATATGGAAGCAACCATGCTGCTGCTTGGAATTTACGAAGATACCGGCTCACTTGGCTACAGCAACACCACACCAAGAGACGCCAAAGCGGTGGCATTTCTGCTGGAACAAGGGGCAGACCTGAACATCGTTTCGCGCTACCTTAATCCACCGCTTACAAACATTCAGCAGCAGCTCTATGATCGCCTGATTACCAACCTGGAAAGTCACTCGGTTGAGGGCTATACCATCCTGGTCGCCAACGCCGAAGCGTTTGATTTGAACGACGAGATTTCTTCGGTGGCGCATAAGTTGCGTGATTTTCTCGACCCGGAAGGGTTTGTTTTGGTAGTTTCAACCAAGCAGGGAGTGCGCCTGGTGGCACGCTCTACGACCGATAGTTTGGATGTCGGTCGCCTGGCTCGCCATTTTAAGGGTGGAGGGCACAAACGGGCTTCTTCCGCGCTCATCAGACCCGAAGACAAGCCAACACCCGAAAATACACGTGTGTTGATGCAGCAAACATTGGAAGAATTGGTAAATTTTTTACCTGCAATAGTGACACCGGAGTTGAAGGTGCATCAAATCATGTCTCGGGACCCACTGGTGCTCAAGCCGGCGATGACTGCTGAGGAAGCTGATCGCCTGATGAATCGTTATGGCTTTGAAGGGTATCCGGTAGTTAAAGACGGCAAAATCATCGGGCTGCTGACCCGCCGGAATGTTGATCGGGTTTTGCAGCACAACCTGGACAGGAGTGTTGAAGACCTGATGGAAGCTGGTGAGATCAGGGTTTTTCCGGAAGATTCTCTTTCACGATTGAAAGAGATCATGTCAAATACCGGGTGGGGGCAGGTCCCGGTGGTGGATCCGGAAACCGGTGATGTGATCGGTATTGTCACGCGTACAGACCTGATTGGTACCCTGACTATTAATGGTGATCCCCTTCCTAAAACCGAAATGGTTGCCACCCTGAATCAAGCCCTCACAGCAGAACGTCAGACGCTTCTTGCCGCAGTGGCGGAACAAGCCAGTCTGCAGAAATTGCCGGCATATATCGTGGGTGGATTTGTACGGGACTTGCTCTTAAAGCGTCCCAGCCAGGATTTTGATATCGTCCTGGAAGGCGATGCGATGGAATTTGCTGATCACCTTGTAAGAACCTATGGTGGTCGTGCAGTGGTCCATAAACGCTTTGGAACCGCTAAGTGGATCCTCTCCGAAAACCGTGAGGAAATCCTGACAAATCTGGGAATCGGTGATGCTGGTGAGGCTGCGCTGCCCGCGCACCTGGATTTAATCAGCGCGCGCACTGAGTTTTATGACCACCCGGCTGCCCTGCCCGTGGTTGAACGCAGCAGCATCAAAATGGACCTGCATCGGCGGGATTTCACCATTAACACCCTTGCGCTCCGGCTCGATGGGGAACATTTTGGGCAGATTTTCGATTTTTGGGGAGGCTATGAAGACCTGCTCCAGAAGCAAATCCGGGTCTTGCACGCCCTTTCTTTCGTCGATGACGCCACGCGAATGCTACGCGCTGTTCGCTTTGCAGAACGTTTTGATTTTGAGCTGGAAACGCGCACCCTCAGCCTGCTCCAAGCCAGCCTGCCGCTCATCGATCAGCTTTCAGGAGCACGCATCAAGCACGAATTCGACCTTATCTTCCAGGAAGACAAGGTTTCAGAAATCATGCAAACATTGCAAGAGTTGGGTGTCCTGAGGGCGATCCATCCGGAATTGGGATGGATTCCCATCCAACAAAAGCGGGTGCAGCTTACTGCCGATTCCGTTGATGACATTAGCCTGAACCTGAAAGACCTGCAAACCGCTATTTGGCTGCTTTGGCTTGAGGTTTATTCTGACAAGACTATTAAGCAACTCGCCAAACGACTGCGTCTCACCGCCCGGCTTCTTGAGTGGATCAAACAAACAAAGCAATTAAGAGAACAATTGCCTGTTATCCAGCAGTCGCAGCCCAGCCAGGTTACGCAAACCTTGTCAGTTTTCCCTGAACTTGTGATTCTGACGGTAATTTTTTCTAATGAAGACCAAAATCTGGTGCAGCCCCTGCGCCATTATCTGGATACTTATCGCCGGGTCAAAGCCTATACTACAGGAGAAAACCTGAAAGCAATGGGCTTGCCTCCTTCTCCGCGCTACGACGTCATCCTCTCAGAATTGCAAGCTGCCTGGTTGGATGGGAAGATCAATAGCTACGAAGAAGAAATAGCCCTACTGGAACGCTTGCTAAAGACTGAATGAACATCCAAATCATCTCCGAGACTACCTATCAAATGCCAGATGGCGGTTCTATTCGCATCCGCCCGGCACAGGAAGCTGATTTGCCAGGGATGGAATGGGAAGGGGAGTTTGCACATTTTCGCAGGCTTTACAAGCAACATTATCAAAACAGTCGCAGCGGAAACACCTTGATCTGGGTGGCTGAAAACGAAGATGGGGAGATAGTCGGCCAGGTTTTCCTGTCACTATTGTCCAGCCAATCAGAATTGGCGGATGGCATTCACCGCGCTTATTTGTTTTCTTTCCGGCTCAAACCTGATTATCGAAATCATGGACTTGGCAGTTACATCCTTAAATTTTTGGAAGATTACCTGGTTCAACGCGGTTTTGATACACTCCGAATCAACGTTGCCCGTGATAACGTGCTGGCAAGACGAATGTATGAGAAACATGGTTATCGGGTGGTCGGACCGGAAGAGGGTCGCTGGCGCTACCAGGACCAGTTTGGGCAGTGGCAGTATGTCCACGAACCCGCCTGGCGCATGATGAAAAAGTTGAAGTAAGGCTCAAATTATCGTCTTTGCGAAGAGCTCAGCGATTAAGCAGTCTCTCTTTTCTCGTCTTTGCAAGGAGCGCAGCGACGAAGCAATCTCCTTCTTTCCGTCCTTGCGAGGAGCGCAGCGACGTGGCAATCTCCTTCTTTCCGTCTTTGCGAGGAGCAACGCGACGAAGCAATCTCTCTTTTCCGTCTTTGCGAGGAGCAACGCGACGAAGCAATCTCGTTTTTAAAAAGAGAGACTGCCAAGACCCTTTGCCAACCCGACCTTCCCCATCCCTTGAAACCAAATGGCAAAGGCTCTCGCAGTGACGGTTTAAAATGTCCTTGCGAGGAATGTTGCGACAAAGCAATCTGCCTTTTCCCGTCTTTACGAGAAACACAGCGGCGTGGCAACTTGCATTTTCCCATCTTTACGAGAAGCAAAGCGATGAAGCAATCTCTCTTCTCTCGTCTTTGCGAGGAGCGCAGCGACGTGGCAATCTGCCTTTTTTTTCGTCTTTGCGAGGAGCAACGCGACGAAGCAATCCCTTTCGTTCTGTCTCTGCAAGGAATTCAGCAACGAAGCAATCTCCAGTATCATAAATAACCCGAAATCAACCTTAAATAAAAAACCAGGCCAGAAAGCTAAGTCCGGTATACAATTTTTTTGTCATCCTGAACGAAGTGAAGGATCTTATAGTTGGACTAACAAAAGAATGTTCCTTCTCATATAAAGCTTACTATCTAAAAAGGCTTGAATGACTACTCAAAAAATGGCAGATTATGGTCTTTTTTGTCAATCAGATTTCTGAGCATCAAACGTAATTCTTCGTAATCCTCATCCCTCAACTGCCTGGGAATGCCAAAAACCCGATTACCCTGATTGGAGGATAGGTAGAGTCCATCTTTTGTTTCTTCAATTCCTGTAACAGATGCTAAAGCGATTTTCGAATCGGGAAGGTTGGGCTGGCTTTGAACCAAAGACGCCTCTTCCAAAGTGAGTGAATAGTGCTCCCATAGTTCCTTGCGCTGATGGATAGAACGACTGGCAACAAATGCAATCAGAACAGGGATGACCGTAATCGCCAACCAGGGTGGATTCGGGTTGTCGCTCATGCGTTGGGTTATGAAGATCGCGATCAAAGCAATCACACCAGTGATACCATAAAGCAAGATGATTCCGCGAATTTGTTTGGAAAGCTTGTTGGAGTCCAGGTAATACGTTTTTAGCATGCTTCCTCCGATAAAACCAATTATACGTCGGGAAAATCGATATCAAAACATCGAAAACCAATTTAATCCGAAAGGATCGTTGCAGCAAAAAAGGCTAATTCGGTAGTACTCCTATAATTGCAGTTAAGATAAAAAGCCATGCTTTTTTTACAAAGATTTCTTGCCAAATCCAACACAATTTCTGATATAATAGGCGCTCACGCGGAGAGGTCGCATAGTTGGCCTAGTGCGCTCGCTTGGAAAGCGAGTATACCGCGAGGTATCGCGGGTTCGAATCCCGCCCTCTCCGCCTCAACCACTCTTTTCCAGGTGGTTTTTTCTTATATAATCAAATCATGAAAAAGCATCGCAAAATGTTGAGCAATTGGCAGGCAAGGCCTATCGAAGGTCTGATGCGCCTGATCGAAACCCAGAGCAAAGAAACGTTGGCGAACTGGGCTGTCGATTACGCCGAAGCCCATTTTTTACCAATTTACACCAAGCAATACCCGCAGGACGAAAGACCTCTGCTTGCGGTGGAATATGCACGTAAGTGGCTCAAAAAAGAGGTGAAGTTACCGGAAGCCAAAAAATATATACTGGGCTGCCACAATGCCGCCGGCGAAGCCGAAGCTAACCCGGCCGCCCAGGCTGCTGCAAGAGCGATCGGGCAGGCAGCCTCCAGCATCCACAGTGCAACGCATTCTCTCGGTTTGGCTCTGTATGGTGGACTCGCCATTGCCTATGACCAATCAGGGATGGACAAGCCTTGGTCAGAACACGAAGCTTTCGCACTGAAAGAGTGCGAGAAGATGCTTGCAGCGCTGCAAGCCGTTGCAATTGAAAACGAGCCCAACCCGGCCAAAGTAAAGTGGTTTTGCTAAACCTTTGCTTCCAACCAGTCCAGCATCGTCCCTAAAACTTGTTCTTGCTCAGGCTCGTTATGGGTCTCGTGGTAAAGCCCTTCCCACTCCCTAAAAGTAACCTTTTCACCAAGCTTGCTCACAAACTGGCGGGAACCAGCAGCCGGGCAAATTCTGTCAGCACTGCCGTGTGCCAGGTAAAGCGGCAGGTTCCATTCATCCGCATGGCTCATCACATACTGCGCGCCTTCCTGCATGAATGCAGCCAGAGCCACGCTGGCTTTCGGGTGAACTAACGGATCTTGCCGATAGCGTTGAACCACGTTCACATCGCGTGAGAGTGCTTCAATTTCCAACCCATTATCAACCGCCAAATTGGGCAGAATTGGCTTCAAGACCTTCACCAGGGTTTTTTGGGCTTTAGACATGGTGCCGGGATCCAGAGCTGGGCTGGTAGCCATGATACCCCGAACGCTTTCCTGGCTTTTGAGTCCGTAATAAAGCACTTCAAGCGCGCCCATACTGTGACCGTAAAGAAATACCGGTTTGTCTGGCGCTAAGTGCTTCGCAAGCTGAAATGCCCCCTCAAGATCACGCAAAAGAGAATCGTTCCCAGCAATTACACCCCGTTTCCCTCCGGATTTTCCATGCCCTTGCTGATCAAAGCCCATCAAAGCAAAATCCCGCTGATCGAAGGCTTCAGCGACATGTTCGTAACGCTGGATATGTTCGCCCAATCCATGCGCCAATACAACGATAGCTTTGGCCTCGTTTGGATCGCCCCAAAGTTTGCCCCAAAGTTTCTCACCACTAACAGAATCAAGTTTTAGTTCCTGCTCCACGTGCCCTCCTAAAGGCTGAAAATAACATATTGTTTGAGAAAACGATCCACCGTATCATAAAAATCGACTAGGTTTGCTTTTTTGCGGAAGCCGTGCCCTTCACCCTCATAGAGCTTGTACAGGTGAGGTACTTTATTTGCCCTCAGGATGTCCACGATCGATTCCGATTGGTCCACCGGCACCACCTTGTCGTCGCTGCCCTGGAAAATGGCAATGGCGTCGCGGATTTTGTCAGCATGGTAGACTGGCGACCAGGCGTGGTACTTCTCTGCTGCTTCTGGGAGCTTCCCAACCATCGATTCGGTATAGTGCGCTTCAAATTTGTGTGTATCCATGTCCAGCAAAAAGAGGTTTGAGACACCATAAGAACATAAAACAGCCTTGAACAAGCCTGGGTGATGCACCAGCGCGTTTAAGACGGTAAAACCGCCTGCGCTTCCGCCTTTGATCACCAATTTTTTAGGGTCTGCTTTTCCGGCCTTTACCAGGGCTTGGGTGCCTTCAACTACATCCTGCAGGTCAATTTTGCCCCAGTTACCCTTGAGCGCATCGCGATAGCTTCTGCCGAAGCCGGTGCTGCCGCGATAATTGACAGCGAAATATGCGTAACCGCGGCTGGTGAAGAATGCTGCTTCCAAATTGTAGGCGTTGTAAACCTGCGAGGTAGGTCCGCCATGGACATAGACCACCAATGGTGGTGCATTTTCGCCGGTGTAGTTTGCATTTGCTGGTGGATAATAGAGCCCAAAAACCTGCTCACCTTCTGACGAAGTCCAGCTGAACGTTTCGGGAACCGAAAAGTCATTTTTATCCAAGAGATCAGGAGCGCTCCTTGCGATAACCTGAAGTTGCCCATCTTTCATGCGCATAATGCGGGGAGGCAGGTTGGGTGCTTGAGCGATGAATGCCAGGCTGCCATCAGGAGCAAGTGCAGGCTGTTCCAACAGGCTAAATTCGCCAGTATCAAAACTTTTGATTTCCCGGGTTTCCAATGTGATCTCGTGCAGGCTGACTGTACCTTGGTGGTTGAGAAGGTAGATTATCGACTTGCCCTGATTCGCCCAGGTGAATGTGCGCTGTCCCTGCACCCAGGCAGGTAGCATCATGTTTTGGTTTTCGAGCAGCGTCTGCCTTTCATCAGTTTCCAGGTCGAGCACCACCAGGTCATCGAATTCAGCACTGTTCTGCAGCCAGGCAAGCTTGCTGCCATCCGGCGAAAAGATGGGCTGGAAGGTTGCAATATTCTCGTATCCAGCAATTTGTTTGACCGCTTTAAGGCTTTTTCCATCTTCACTCAATTCGCTCAGCCTCAGGCGCGAACCGTCCCAGGGCATGTTGGGATGATCCCATTCGACCCAAGCCAGCAGAGAGCCATCAGGACTGATGCTTGGATGCATGTAAAAATCGGCACCCTGTCTTAGGATGACCGGCCAGGCAGAACCATCGGCAGGGACGCTTGCCAGCAGGTCCCGCCCTTCGTAGGAGTGAACAAAGACCACGAAGCGTTCGTCCGGGCTAAGCACAGGTGAAGCGCATCCGCCAAATTCAGGTGTAATTGCCTTTGGCAGCCCGCTGGAATAAGGCTTGGAATAAAGCCGTCCATTTCGGTCACAGAAAATCACACCGTCGTTGCCTGCAAAGAAATCGCCCCCGCCATAACCAACCGCGCCGGAGGGGTTGAACTCCCCGCTCAGGCTCCAGGCGGCGTTTCCGTCGCGCCAGGCAAAAAGGCTGGTCTTGCCGTCAAGTGATTGCGACCAGACCAGGGTTTTTCCATTAGGGGAGAACTGCACGTCGTTCAGGCGAATACCGCCTGCGATCATGGCTGGTGAAATCGGGCTTGGCCAAAGCCCATATGGGAGTTTCTGTTTGCTCATACGCCACCTCAGAGTGTAGATATTGTGCCTATTATAACCGCCAGCTTGCAATAAACTGGACTGCCTGCCCTTTTTATGGGTTCCTCGAGGATTTAATCTTTTCGTAGGCCGAGTTGCATTCGTCAACTCGACAACACGAGCCTGATTTACATTTCCCAGGTAAACAGTCTTGCATCTCCGTACGGCTGGACTCTATTGCCCTGTAAGGGTCTGTTCAGTCTTTTCGTAGGCCGGGATTGCCAGAGGCAATCCGGCTCTTTTGATTGTTTTTTTGGCCGGCTTACGTAGCCTGCCTCGGGTGTATGCATGCTTGGTCGAACCTGGCATCTTTTGTAGTGGAGACCTGCCACGGTCTCCCGCCTGTTGCATAAAGAATCCATCTCGGGACCGCATGGCAGCCGTCCCCTACTTTTTATAAATTATTTTTGTCATTTTTCGGTCAATTGGAGATCCTTTGAAATCAGACAACGATGGGTGGCGGGATTGTCGGTCTGGCTAAGGAAATGTTGGTGGAGAGAGATATATACTGCTCGCTTTGCTCCCAGCATCATGACCCCCTCTGTACAGCCGGATGGGATCCCAAACCCACCCAAACAATCCCCCAAAAACATTTGACGTGCCCCCAAGTGCGTGCTAAAATATCAATCCGTTCGTACGGGCGCGTAGCTCAATGGCAGAGCAGTGGCCTTTTAAGCCATTTGTTGGGAGTTCGATCCTCCCCGCGCTCATTTTTTATTTAATCCCAAAAGTCCTGTTTACAATCAGATTTAATCTTGACCGTTTTTAATCACTATTTTATAATTTTCCTATCCATTCCATTCAGCCAAAGACAATGGCTGAGTTAAAGTTGAACATCGGGGTTTTTATGCGACCGAAAGGCAATCTTGCTGAGTTAGGTAAGTCAGACCCATCACCAGGGTTTTCCATCTGATGGAAATTTTATACTCCCAAAAAGCAAGAAGATCACAATTTCTTTTCACAACCTTTTCAAAGTGTCTACTACGTTCACTTTTTTTAAATGTCCCAGGAGGTCAAAATGGCCAGAAGTCGCTGCGTTTTAATGGTAATCGTCTTATTATTCTTGCTGATTCCCTCCCAAAGAACTGGTGCTGAAAATCAGATTGAAGCTGCTATCCAATCCGTTGGCTTCAGCCAAGTTGAAGCAGGGGATAATCACACTTGCGCCATATCAGCAAGCGGCGCAAGCGTATGTTGGGGAAAAAATTTACACTGGGAATTGGGAACCGTTACCCCAACAGAAAATTACCCCTTTCCGATTCGACCACAAAATTTGACCGATACTGCCTCTGAGATTGCTGCCGCGTATAATCACAGCTGTCTGATCAACGCGCAGGGAACCTGGTGTTGGGGCTACGGTTTTTGGGGTCAGCTGGGCGATGAGGAGAACACAAATAACCCGACGCCAAATCAAGTGATTGGCTTTGACAACCCCCTGCTTATCTCGGCAGGCGGTGACACCACCTGCGGGGTCAACACCAGCGGTGAGGCGTACTGTTGGGGAAATGGACTCCACGGACAAATGGGCAACGGAACTTGGGTGGACATCAATCTAATTCCTGTTCCTGTCAGTCTGACTGGCCTGGAAGTGTCAAAAATTTCAGTAGGTGCTGCGGTCTGTGCTGTTACAAGTGCTGGGGCAGCTTACTGTTGGGGGCGAGACAATTACGGGCAACTGGGTAACGACGCTCCTTTGGCAGACAGCAATGTGCCTGTTTTGGTGAACGGATTTTCAAGCGGCATGGCAGATATCAGCGCCGGCATTCTCCACACCTGCGGACTCACGACTGGAGGCGCGGTTTGGTGCTGGGGTTATGGAGAAGAGGGATACTTGGGGAATGGGGAAGGTGCAGACAGCCCGATTCCGGTGCAGGTGACTGATCTGACCAGCGGCGTTAGCGATGTTGCCTGCGGCAAATACCATTCCTGCGCGGTACACAATGGGGTGGTCAAATGCTGGGGCTACAATGGTTACGGCGCTTTGGGAGATGGAACTTATGAGGACCGATACACTCCAGTGCCAGTCGTTGGCCTGGCTGGAACGGCAGTTGCTGTTTCGGTAGGCACATCGCACTCCTGCGCCCTGTTGGAAGATGGAACCATCCAGTGCTGGGGATACAACAGTGAAGGGCAGCTGGGGATCGGGGTTGTGGACCCTCATACTTATTCTCCGCAAACTGTACCGAATGATATCGGAAACGTCATTGGCGGTCTCAGTTACTCAGGAGACCAGCCAACCTGGCATGAGATAATTGTTTCTGCCCACCTCTCACCCGATCTTCCTCCAGAGGCTTACTCAGCGTCGGCGATAAGTAGTCAGAACAATCTCACAGCACTTCCGGATGGCACTATGTATGGCTTAGGGAGCCTGCCCGATGGTGATTATTATCTCTCCGCCTTCTTGGACGTAGATGACAGTGGCTCCTGGCCGCCAGGGGCAACCGAGCCCATTGGCTGGTATGACGCGGATGTGGACGGTAACCCCGACCCGGTGACAATTACAGGTGGAGCTGCCCTTTATGGATATGACATTGAGCTTCTTGACCCCGTGGTTGAAAGTTTCACCTTGACTATCACTGTAGATCCGGTGGACGGAGGTACGGTTTTGGTCTCACCTGAGCAGGAAACCTATGGCGCAGGTGAAGAGGTTACACTTACCGCCACTGCCGAGCCCGGTTGGACCTTTACCGGCTGGACTGGAGACGCAACTGGCTTGACTAACCCACTGATAGTCGTTATGGATAGCAACAAGAACATCACCGCCAATTTCACTGAAGTAGTTTACAAAATCTTCTTGCCGTTAATTCTAAAATAGAAGTTTAACCTTCCAATTCCAGAGAGGACAGCAGTTGCTGTCCTCTCTTAGCATTAATCAGCCTTCGTTTTTATCAATGCGCCTATTCCAGAAAACGAAAATGCCTTCCGCCGAACTCCACACTATCTGTCACCAACTCAGTCTTTACGCCGGTACTGGAGAGGTGAGTTGCCTCAGAAAGTGACTCAATGGGTACTTTTGCGATCGGTTACAACTCAAGCAGGGGGGTTCAGGATTTATCTGTGTAAATGTGAATCGAAAAAACATCGAAATTGAGAAACTTTAACGTGTTTAACGATTAATTGAATAAAATAAACCACAACACGAAATAAAATGTGGCTTTTTCAGACAGGGTGGCAAAACGACAAAGCAATTAGCTATTTTTATGTTTCGATGTGAGTTTGATTTTGTGGCGTGACCAAGTCTAATAACTGGAGATATTTTGATGAAAACCAAGAATCCCGCGCTAAACGTCCTAATGATTGCAGTTTTCCTTTTTCTCAATCTGGGCGTGAGCAGTGCAAGTGCCAGCCCGACTCTTGCTCAGACTCAAAGCACAATCCTGTTTGTCAAGCCGGGGGAAGAGGGCGACTGCTACAGCTGGGATACCGCCTGTGACCTGCAGGATGCCTTGGCTCTGGCTGAAGCGGGGGACCAGGTGTGGGTCGCAGCGGGCACTTACAAACCCACCACTGGCACCGATCGCACCGCGACTTTCTTATTAGAATCAGGCGTTGCCATCTATGGCGGCTTTGCCGGCACGGAAACCAGCCTGGCCGAACGCGACTGGGAAACTAACCTCACCACCCTCAGCGGTGATATTGGGACTGAGGCTGTAAACACTGACAACAGTTATCACGTAGTGACTGGTAGTAACGTGAACGATACTACGGTTCTGGATGGATTCACCATCAGCGGTGGAAATGCTAGTGCAGAACCAGTTCCACATATTTATGGCGGTGGGATGTACATCTCTGACGGTAACCCCACGCTTAGCAATCTGGTCTTTCACGCTAACACAGCTGCATATGGCGGTGGGATGTTCAATTCAGGAGGAAATCCCACACTGACAAACGTAATCTTTTCTGCAAATACAACATGGGAAAATGGAACAGGCGGTGGGATGTACAATTACCAGTGTAGCCCTGTATTAATCAATGTATCCTTTTCTGAAAACACCTCATTGTGGGGGGGAGGGATATATAACAATTACAGCAGCCCCGAGGTAATAAATGCGACATTCTTTGGAAACATAGCGCCATTTGGTAATTATGGGCGAGGAGGCGGGATGTATAATACTTACAGCAATCCTATCCTTGTCAATGCAACTTTCTCAGCAAACGAAGCCAGATATGGCGGCGGGATGTTTAATGCCGAATCAAGCAATCCCACTTTGACAAATGTGACTTTTACTGGCAACAAGGCAGACATATCCTATGGTAATGGTGGTGGTGGGATAAAAGGTCCAGGTTGCACAATAGTAAATGCTATCTTTTGGGGAAATATACCTGACCAAATTTCAGGTACAGCATCGATAACCTTTAGCGACATTCAAGGCGGATGGCCAGGCATGGGTAATATCGACAACGACCCCCGCTTACTTCCTCTGGCAGATAACGGCGGCTTTACCTTCACCCACGCTTTGGAAAATGGCAGTCCTGCTATTGATGCTGCTTTTCCAGATAGCTGCCCTGGCACAGACCAACGCGGTTTTCCCCGTCCGATCGATGGGGATGGGAATGACATTGCAGTTTGTGATATGGGCGCTTATGAGTATGTGCCCCTGGTATTCATATATTTACCGCTTATTGTGAGATAGCCTAAAAGATTTCAATAGTAGGTGCACAGCATGCCGTGCCTGCCCGGTTAGAACCGTGGGCAACCACGGCTCTCAAAAGTAGGGCAGAATTCGCTTCTACCTGCCCTATGGGTTGCGGAATCCGCCGATTATGCTATTGATTTGAAACGACGGAGTGCCCAACCCTTGTATACCAATATAAGGGCAGGAGAGGGGCATTACCCAAGGGCACTTTGTCTGCCCTACGGTTGATTTTGCCACGTTTTGTTACTTAGATATCACAAACGGAACACCATTTTCTATCAATGACCTTACTTCTGACTTGCCGATTTTTGGTCGGCAAGGTATGCTTAATTGATTCAATAAAAAAAATACTGGAGCCATTGATGGATCTTGCTTCTTCCCCCACAAAAAATCGCACTCGCCGGGACGGCTGGCTGGACAAGCCGGTTTTCCCCTGGTGGCCAGCTTTCACCATCGAAATCCTGATCATCGTGCTCATATTGGCGCTCACTATCTTCACACGCTTCTATGACCTGGGCGCGCGCACGATGTCGCACGACGAGATCAACCATGTTGTCCCTGCTTACACTTTCGGCAACTATGTTTACGATCCTGTCACGCACGGACCGTTCCAGTTCCACGCCCTGGCATTTTCTTACTTCATGTTCGGAGATTCGGACTTTTCTGCCCGCATCCCCGCCGCTCTTTTTGGCATAGCTATCGTTGCTTTCGCGATTCTTGCCTGGAGGCGCTACCTGGGTAGGGTCGGGGGGCTGGTCGCGGGATTGCTTTTCATGATCTCGCCTTACATCCTCTTTTACAGCCGCTACACGCGCAACGAGGTTTTCATCGTCTTTTGGGGGATGGTGATGCTGTGGCTGATGCTGCGTTATCTGGAAGACGGGCAGCACAAATGGCTCTACTGGCTGGTTTTCATCTCCGCCATGCATTACGCCGACAAAGCAACGTCGTTTATTTTCTCGGCGGAAGCACTGATCTTTTTGGCACTGCTCTTTATCGGAGAAGTTTTGCGCAAGGAATGGCCAAACCAGCGCACCAAATCACTTTTCCAGATCGCAGTAGTGTTTACCCTGGCATTGATCGTGGTCACGATGGGCTTTTACATGCTAGGAAGGACCACCAGTATTGATACTGCAGAAAACGCTGCCAACATAAATCTCCCGCTGCTGATCAGCGCGGGGCTGACCGGATTGGCGATCATTTTCGCTTTGTTCACGCTCTTCAGAGGCTATGGCTGGAAAAAGCTAAGCCACATGCGCAGTTTTGACCTGATCTGGCTGCAGCTGATCCTGATCTTGCCGCTGCTCACTGCCATCCCACTGCGTTTGCTGAACTTTGACCCAACTGATTATTCGCAAACCGGTATGATCCGCTCTGGGATCGTTTTTGTCTTATTAATTTTAGTTTCCGTGTTTTTGGGAATGCTCTGGAATCGCAAGGTCTTTTTACGCAGCATGGCGATTTTCTGGGGCATTTTTATCGTTTTTTACACTACCTTGTTCATGCACGGCGAAGGCTTTTTCAAGGGCATCGTCGGTGCTCTGGGCTACTGGATGGACCAACAAGCGGTGGAAAGAGGCACGCAGCCCTTGTACTACTATGCTTTTGTCCAGATCCCTATTTACGAGTTTTTACCAGCTTTTGGAGTTTTGGCGGCTTTTGTGATCGGTCTGCGTAAGCGCTTGTTTTTTGCCTCCACGCAGGATACTTTCATCCCGCTGCCGGCTGAAGATCTCTCTGCCGAAAATGCTGACGAAATTGGATCAGATGAATTTCTTGAGGAAGTTCTGTATTCAGAAATTCAAGAGGAAACAGCAGAGTTGAATCTATTGGACCTGGAGCTGCCAGACGAGGTTGAACCTCAACCCTGGTATCAACGCATTTTCCCGGTTGTGGAAGAGGTTGGCGAAACAGCTTTGGAACTACCAACCTTGCTTCTCCTGATTTTCTGGTCGGTGATGAGCCTGTTGGCTTTCACGGTGGCAGGCGAACGCATGCCCTGGCTGACCACACATCTGACCATGCCGATGATTTTGACCAGCGGTTGGGCTTTCGGTTACTTGATTGAGAAAACCGATTGGGATGAAGTCCGCAATCGTAAAGGTTGGCTGGTGGTGCTATTAGCAGGGGTTTTCCTGGTGGCATTCGGCAACTTGATCGGCTCGCTCTTCGGCAACAACCCTCCCTTCCAGGGCAAAGATCTGGCACAACTACAGGGCACCAGCACCTTCTTACTTGCGTTTATCGGCAGCATTGCAACCGGCTGGGGGCTTTCTAAACTGCTCAAAGGCTGGTCAACCCAAACCTTTGCCAGGTTGGTTCTGCTGGTTTTCGCCTCCCTGCTGGCAGTGCAGACCACCCGCACAGCCTGGAGGGCAGCTTTTATCGATTATGACAACGCCCGCGAACTGCTTGTCTATGCGCATTCCACCGAGGATATGAAAAACACAGTCGAGCAGATCGAAACCATCTCCAAACGGCTTTACGGAGACAAATCGATCAAAATCGCCTACGACAACGATGTTCGTTATCCCTACTGGTGGTACATGCGCGATTACCCCAACAAGAACGATTTCGGTGCCGAAGTGACCAAATCGCTGCAGGACTATCCGATCATCGTGGTTGGAACTTCCAATTTTGCCCGCATCGAACCGGTGGTCAGGGACGATTATTACCAATATGAATACAAACGCATGTGGTGGCCTAACGAGAGCCTCTACCGCGATTGGAGTTTGAGCCGCATTTTGGATGACCTGAAATCGCCCGCCAAACGCAGCGCTCTTTGGGAAATGTGGTTCAACCGGGATTACACGGAATATGCTTTAGCGTTCAACAACCCCTCACTCACCCTGGCAACCTGGTCACCTGCCGACAACGCGCGCATGTTTATCCGCAAAGATGTGGCTGCCAAAATCTGGGAATTCGGGATCAGTCCCGAACCAGAAGAACCGAGGGTTGATCCGTATGAAGGCGGCATAGTCGACCTTGAGCCTGATCTGGTAATCAGCGTGGGCGGCGAGCTGCCCTTCAACGCCCCCAGGGACATCGCGACCGCTCCGGATGGCAGCCTGTTCGTGGCAGATTCGCGCAACCATCGCATTGTGCACCTGGACGCTCAGGGCTTGTTCCTGAATGCCTGGGGTAGTTACGGCAACGTTCTGGATGGCGAAGTGCCGGGTGGCTTGTTCAATGAACCCTGGGGTTTGGCTGTGGGTCCGGATGGGCTGGTTTATGTTGCCGATACCTGGAACCACCGCATCCAGGTTTTCACTCCTGAAGGCGCATTTCTGCGGATGTGGAACAGTTTCGAAGTGGCTGGCACAGTGGATGGTTTCTGGGGTCCGCGCGGCATAGCTGTTGACAAAGACAATCGCGTTTTCGTGACGGATACCGGCAAGCAACGGGTAGTGATCTTCGATAGCCAGGGTACCTACCTGACACAATTTGGTGGTGTGGGGCTGGAAGCCGGCAAATTGGATGAGCCGGTTGGGATCGACATCGCCGAGGATGGCCGGGTTTATATCGCCGATACCTGGAATTACCGCGTGCAGGTCTTCGCGCCGGACGCCAGCGGGCTGCAATTCCAAAGCGTGAATATGTGGGATGTCGATGCCTGGAGCAGCGATACGCTGGACAACAAACCTTTCCTTGCCTTGGATGAGAATGGGAATGTTTACCTGACCGACCCTGACCGGGGAAGAGTGATCGTGTTTGATGGTGAAGGCCAATTCGTGCGGATTTGGGGCGGCTTTGACAACACATATACCATGAATATCATCAGCGGGGTCACCATAGGTTCAGATAACAGCGTTTGGGTCTCAGACGCCTTGAGCAACACCTTGTTGAAGTTTATTGTGCCGTAAGAGGTTTTGGTATTCTTAGCAAAGACAAGGATCTAAGGTAATTCGTGGTGGGACGGCTTGAAAGCCGTCCCTTGCCTATTCCCTGTTCGCAATAATGCAAGTAGGATGCGCACAACCTAAAGAGGGGTTAGATGGGACATTCAAGAATCAATAAATATCTTTCCTGTGCCCAACCGCAATGATCAGGATGGTCACGAGTTCATCCTGAATATCTGCAATCAGTCGATAATCACCAACTCTATAACGCCATTCACCAGAATGATTACTGACAAGTGCTTTGCCTTTCAACCTGGGCTCATCAGTCCCTTCCAGGTTATTTTCCAGCCAATTGAGAATCAATTTTTGTACAGGTTTATCCAGCTTTTTTAGCTGTTTTAGGGCTTTTTCAGCAAATCTTACCTGGTAGATCATTCTTCGATCTCAAGTAATTTTGCAACTTCATCGAGTGAATAGCTTACCGGATTTTTGCGATAATCTTCGATCGCTTTGCGGTAAAGCTCAAGGTCGTATTCGTCCTCAATTTGGGCAAGGATGGCTTGTCGTACAATATCCGAGATAGAGCGACCTTTGTTGCGAGCATAGCGGGCGATTAAGTCTTTATCGTCATTATCGAGTCTTATTGTTACTGTTGTATTCATATTAATCTCCGATTTATGTGTTACATTGTAACACAAATTATTTTAGAAAACAAGATGGAATATAAAATGTTAGGACGGTTTGGATGCCGTCCTCTAAGTTGCCAGGTTCAACCCTTAACATAACAGTAACGCAACCCGGTATCTTGATACTAACCCACCCCTCAATCCCTCTCCCAAGAGGGGATAAGTAACATGCTTTTCGTAGGCCGCGTTTCTTACTGTTTTAACGATGGAAGCAGGTTCCTGGTCTGCTGGTATAAGTCACGGTAGACTTTGTAAAGCCGGTCATAAACCTCAACATCAGCAAGGTCAGGTTTCAGGTAGAGAGCGGTTTTATCCCAAATTTTTGCCTGGGAGGCGTCCTGATATAGTCCAACACCAATCCCCGCCAAGATTGCATCGCCATAAGCCGCCCCTGAGATACCCTGTGGGATCCGCACGTCTATGTTGGCAATATTCGAAATTATTTGCATCCAACCCAGGTTTTTCGCACCTCCGCCAACCGCGTTGATCAGCTTAACCTCAATTTCTTCCTCAGCCAGTTTTTCGAGGTTGTGGCGAATGCCAAAACCAACCGCCTCCAACAAAGCCCGGTACAAATCTGCCTGGGTGTGCCGCAATGTCAGACCAAAAAAGGCCCCCCTGGCAATCGGGTCGTTGATAGGCGTGCGTTCGCCCTCAAAATAGGGTAAAGCCACCAGGTTGTTTGCACCCGGTTGGGACATGCTCAATAATTCTGCCATCTGAGCGTAGGGGTTCTGGTCGTCCATCTCCGGATCAGGGTGATAAACATTTTCCAAAAACCATTTCGTCAAACTGCCAACGGTTGCCATTCCCCCCACGACTGCATATTGGTCAGGGAAGAGCCAATTAAGCCCCCAAAAGGTTTTGGAGCGTGTGTAGGCATCAGTTATGGCAATGATCGAATTGCTGCTGCCAAACATGCCCATGGTATCGCCAATGGAATAATTGCCGATGCTCACGGCTTCGGCTGCCGCGTCAATTGTGCCGGCAATGACAGGCGTACCCTCCCGCAATCCCGTTATTTGAGCTGCCTGGGCGGTTACTCCCCCCACCACCTCGCTGGTCCAGTATTTTCCGGGTAATTTTGCCGTTGGATTGATACCAGCCGTGGTTTCGTCGATCCAACTCCGCTTCTCAACATCAATAATCGGCGAATAGGTTGAGGCGGTGTAATTATCAATTGAGGCCTTGCCAGTAAGCCTGGCGACAATAAAATTCTGACTACTCAGGAACCAGCGTGCTTTCTTGTAAATTTCAGGCTCGTTGTTAAAGAGCCACAAAATTTTCGGAGCAACAGCCGAAGAAGAAAGTTCGCAGCCAGCCCGCCTGAAGACTTCTTCCTCACCCAATTCCTGCAGGTATTGTTCGATCTCGGCAGTTGCCCTTGTATCAATGCCGTACAAGATTGCTGGTCTGAGTGGGTAAAATTGTTCGTCCACTGGCAAGACGCACGGACCAATCCCGGAAACGCCTACACCGAGAATATTTTTGATGTCAACCTTGGATTCTTGCAGTAATTCCTGCACGATTTGAACAAATTCACTCCACCAAATCTTCTCAGCGTCCTGTTCCACCCAACCGGGATGCGGCAGGGAAACACCATGGTGGATAGCTGCCTGTGCAATAACGCTCCCGCTGCTGGCTTCGATCAAAACCCCCTTGGAAGATCCTGTACCAATATCGACCCCAATTAAGTAGTTTGACATCTTCTTCTCCTTAGAAAAACAGATTGTTGGAAGCTTCCAACAATCTGTTTTATCATTCACATTTGATTACTTCCGGATTGCTCTAACAAATCTTTCAGTAATTTCTTTTGGTCTGGTGACCGCGCCACCCACAATTACGGCCGTAGCTCCATAATCAAGTGCTTTTGTGACCTCCTCTGGGTAGTGATAGCGTCCTTCAGCAAAGACAGGTACTGGAAGCTTTGAAGCAATCTCGCGAACGAGCTCAAGGTCTGGTCCATCCAGTTTGGGGGTGTAATCGGTATATCCCGAAAGGGTGGTTGAGACCAGATCAGCGCCGGAAATCATTGCGGCTTCTGCTTCTTCAAAATTGGAAATATCCGCCATCACAAGGCAGTCGGTGTGTTCATGGATCTCGCGAATGAGTTCCGGTACTTCGTCTTCAGGATGAAGACGAAAAGTCGCGTCGATTGCGATCACATCAGCCCCTGCCTCAGCAATTGCCAAAGCATGTTTGATGGTTGCGGTAATGATCACGGGAGTTCCAGGGAAAACTACCTTATAAAGCCCGATCAGAGGTACATCAACTGCCTGCCGGATAGCTTGCACATCAGCAGGTGTGTTGGCGCGGATACCTTTCGCGCCGCCCTTGACAGCCGAGATAGCCATTTTCGCCATGATATCAGCACCAAATAATGCTTCCTGTGGTGTCGCCTGGCACGAGACGATCAGTTGCCCTTTTACTTTGGAAATGAAGTCTGCTAATTTTTCTGCTCTATTCATTGATTGTCCCTTGCTTTCTCCGCTTTAGTTCAGTCGATTTTGACTGGAGTATCTTTTTCGATCGATTCGATTGCTGCAAGAACCATCTTCAGTGCTGTAATGCCATCCTCGCCTGTTGAAGGAACAGGTTTGTCATCGAGGACACAATCGATGAAGGCTTTATCTTCCACGTCCAGACCTGGAGCCGTGGAAGGAAATTTTGAACCAGATTCGGAATACATCATCAAACCCTGGCTGGCAAGGTCGATATCAAGGGAGCCTTTGTCGCCGATGACGGTCAACTTGAAGTCGCGACCCCCGGGGTGAGCTGTGGTTAAGTTCCATCCAATGTGAGCACACACCAGGGTGCCGTCTTTGAATTTGAAAGTGTTAAAAGTTTCATTTTCCTGCGGATGACGCTTTTCAACACTGGTCGATTCAGCGGTGTAAACCTGGTCGGGTTCAACTCCCAGCAACCAGTGCAGCAGGTCAAAGTCGTGAATTCCGAGGAAATGGAGCACACCGATGCGACCACCAAGGCGGTCTGCCTGGGTGATTACGTTCATCCGGCGGGAGTAAACACTGACGATTTTTCCGAGTTTGCCGCTCTGGATGATCTCGCGAGCCTGAACATAATGAGGGACAAAACGTAAGGTGAAACCGACCATTAATTTCACGTTGGCTTTTTCAGCTGCTTCGATCATGGCTTCGCCATCTTCGACTGTGGTAGCGATCGGTTTTTCTACAAGTACGTGTTTTCCAGCTTGAGCTGCCTCGATTGTGATGTCTTTATGCAGGTGATCTGGGGTTGCGATGATCACTGCGTCCAGATCTGGACGAGCCAACAATTCGCGATAATCCGTATAACCCTGGATAGTGGTCCCAGCAATGGTTTTGTTAACCAATTCTTGATTCAGGTCCGAGACACCTACGATATTTGCTTCTCGAAGGTTCTTCAGCACGCTAACGTGCTTACCTCCGATTGCCCCCAGTCCAATTACTCCAATTCCTAAAGATTTCATTGTACTGCCTCCATTTAAGATGTTCTATTTAAAGTCAGAATCTTCCAGCCATCTTGTTGTTGTTCAAGAATGCTGTAAGACGCATTGTCAAGCAAAAAATTTTCCGCGATATCAATGTCTATGCCCATCAAAACACCGATCATTGAGCGGATAAAGTCGCCATGCGAGCAAATCAAAACGCTTTTACCTTCAGATTCACTCAAAATATCAGCAAGCACAGCTTCAGCCCGGCTGCGAACCTGCTGGAAGGTCTCACCATTTGGTGGTTGTAAGGTGGACGCTTTAAGACCCTGCTCTTTGATCATCTTGAGAAAATCTACGGCTGGCATAGCGTCCCAATCGCCGGCATTCCACTCCTGCAGCCTGGGGTCAGTCTGCACGTCCAAGTTGTGCTCATCGGCAATGGCAGTGGCAGTAGCGACAGCCCGTTTTTGATTGCTTGAGTAAATTTTTTCGATGAAAAATGATTTAAGATGCTTTGCAATACTGGACGCTTGCGCCAAACCGGTCTCGTTCAAAACACCATCAGTTTGCCCCTGCAGATAATGTTTGGCATTCGCATCCGTCTGGGCGTGGCGTACAAAAATTAACCTGGTGGCACCGTCAACAGGCGCATTTTCAAACTGGTTCATTGAGCTCATATTAATTTTTTAAGTTTTCCTCAACTTGCTCAAAAAATACTTTCAACACAGTTTGAACCACTCCAGGTCTGGCGCCAAACATCAGTTTTCGACCAACCACATCCAAAGGATAAGCGAGTATATCCAATTGCGTGGACTCCTCGGTCGGGGAGGAATATCTGATCTCAAGTTTGCTGCGATCTCCCAGAACTCTCCCCTGTAATTTTTTATCCATCTGGATGTTTAATACCTTGCCCGTCTCATCGTGGGAAAGAACCTTTCCACCGAGCGCTACAGCCATTTTCTTGCAAACTGAGATAACCTTCTCAGGTTTAGCGTCGTAATTTTTTGTTAATTTGACATCGTAACCCATGATTTCCTCCTAAACTATTTTCACTCGTTGACGAACATCTTCAACAACATCCCATTCGGGCATCCTGGTTCCAGATTGCATCGCGGAAGCTGTACCGCAAGCGACGCCAAGCATCAAGGCTTGCTCAAGATCATAACCATGGTAAAGGGCAAAACTGAGTCCTGCCACCATGGCATCTCCGGCACCAACCGGGTTGGCTTCCTGAATTTCCGGGGGCAAACAGATCGCTGTATTTTCGCCATCAGTCAATAGTGCCCCTTTGTCTCCTGCCGAGATGGCCACAAATTCTGCTCCGACATCACGAGTAATCGTTGGATTATCCATAATCTCTTGCAGGTTCACAATTTGTTTCCCGACCAATTGCGAAAGTTCGAATAAATTCGGTTTGACGAGTTTTGGCTGAGCCCGCACACCTTGCCTGAGTGCCTCACCGCTGGTATCCAGAACAACATCGCCGCCAAGTTGCTTGATTCTTTGAGTCATTTCCCGATACACAGAGACATCAACCCCAGGGGGTATGCTGCCAGCTAACACCCATAACGTCCCGGTTGTAGCATTTTGAGAGATAAAGTCATAGATTAACTCAAGTTCGGCTTCCGAGACCGTTGGTCCCTTCTCGTTAACCTTGATATGTTTGCTCCCGCCAGGCGTGACAACACTGACATTGGTCCGCGTCTCACCCGAAATGGGGATAGCACCCACCTCAATGCCCTGTTCCTGTAGACCAACTTCAATTGTTTTCCCGGTCTGCCCACCCAGCAATCCAATCGCTTTGGAAGGCTGATTCAGTTTCTGCAGCATACGGGAGACATTGAATCCTTTTCCACCAAAATCCAACTGGACTCTTTCAGCAATCAAAACGTCATTAAACCGAATATCAGCCACTGTCAGTTGTTTGTCCAATGCCGGGTTAAGGGTGATGGTATAGATCATTTCTTGGTCTCCGTCGTCTTGTTTGCCACAGGCTTCTTTTTCAAGCCCAGGACGAAACCAACCAAACCACCCATCAGGGTAGTGAAGGCGATAACCAAACCCCTTCCGCCCCATTGTTCAAAAAGCGGTCTGGCTTCCAACATTGCCAGAAACAAAAAGAACATCGCAAAAGATTTCAGGAAAGTTATCAGTTTCTCTTTAGCAGAATAGCCTTTTTTCCAAATTTGAATAACTGTGACAACGATCGCCGACAGCAAGCTCAGAAGCACTACCGGGCTAAAATCAAGCGGACGACCTGGGTTTCGGTAAAAAATGCCGTAATATGCTCCTAAGGCTGCGCCAATCAGAACGGTTTGGGCATACAAACGATAACCCTGTTTCTTGGCTTGGTTGTTTGTTTTATTCACTGAGTCACTCATTTTTCCAAAATTCTGTAATCAACACCTGTTCTGCTTCGCGGGTCCAGGTATGGTTTGGTCCCATTTTTTCTGCAACCTTGGGGTAATTTTTGGCAACGTCTGCCAACGAAAGGAGCGGAAGGTCTTCCAATTGAGGGTAGATAATGATTTTGCCAGTAAAGGTGCCAGCCATCATTGCGTCCATTCCAGCCACAGCCTGCTTCAAACCGCCAATCGCGGCAACACTCAGGTTGGGTGAGAGAGAGCCAGACCTAGCTTTTGACATGACTGTTTTCTGATCAAAAACTGAAGACCCTGAAGTGCCAGTCAATTGCATGTTGTTCAGGAAGATGTTGTTCAGGTCGATATTAATAGTGGTGCCGTTGGGAACGCCGGCAAAGAAATTGAGCATGCCGTTTTTGCCCAAAAGCAAGGCGGCATTTTCCATCAATTTAGCATTGGGCACACAAACAACCACATCTTCTGCCATTTTTCCATCTGAAAGCTCACGGATGATCTCAACAAGATCAACACCCTCTTTCATTGTATTGACCAGGATCAATTGCTTGCCGTTCTTTTCAGCGATCGGATCGCCGTTTTGTCGCAAAGCCTGTAAACGTTCATCGTTGATATCTGTCACAACCACAGTTTTGGGACCTGGCACAAGTTCGAGCGATCGCTGTACATGCATCTGACCCATCGGACCAGCGCCACCAACAACCACAAGCAATCCGTCTGCCATCAATTCTGAACGATTGCGCTCTTCGCCATAAGCAGCGCTTATTTCAGTACTGTTGGTGCCGATGTAGGTCGTGTAGTGGTAATGGATTCGCCCGGCATCAATAACCGTAAGACCATCCAGGGGTTGGTCACTGACAATGGTCAGCGTGCCCCTGAAAGCGATTTGCCTGGCTATTTCTGAGACAAGTTCAGCGCTATGCGGTTCGAGTAAGACAATGTCGTCAAACCCCTTGCCAGCTGTCAGGTCCTGAGCAAAAGCGGCGATTTGATCTTGCTTCAGTTCACCCACTTCAATCACTTCAGCTTGCGTGTGGCTGCGAACCAACTCAAGAATTTGAGGTGTGGTATTGCTCAGGTAGATTTTGCTGGGTTTTTCCAGCCCTTTTTGGAAAGAGAAGATTTTTTCGGATTGCTGAGGACCATCGATCCACATCAAGCCGCCTTCCAAGGGTGATAAACGGCGTCTCTGGGTATATGCAGCCTCAACGCACGCCCAGGGTTCCGTGAGAGCGGACTCTGAGTAGCCCAAATTGCCTTCCACAGAAATCAGATATTCAGAATCATCTGCCTCAAAAATTTCTTTCCCAATCAGGTGATATTGAATCAAGCCGCCAGGGATGGTGTAACCATAGGCAGTAGCAACTTTGTTTACATAAATGTCAGGTTGGATAGCCAGTTTTTGACCGGGTCTGAAGCGGTTTTTCAGTTCTTCGCCTACCTTGATAACGGTGAAGGCGGCTTCATGACCGAGCCTGGTGGGTTGGACCGAGAGATCCCGGTTATATAATTTGGGATGCTGTCCACCTTGTTTAATCAATTTAACATCCGAAAAGCACAAGCCAACCGCATCCACCCTGACCAAAATTTGATCCGGACCTGGTTCGGGCATTGGGAAGAATTCAGGTTTTCCATCGCGACCGACATTCTCCAACCCCGCGCCATACATATTCCATCCCATCACTTTATCGGGAAGAGGATAATCTAATTCAATATAAGTTCGGAATTTTTCGTCCATCTCAAGTCCTTTCATGATAAAGGTGGCAATTTATGCCGTAAGGGCGTCGATAATGTCAGATTTTTTGGTGGTCTTTGACAAAAATTCAACTCGTTCAATTTCGTCAACGACATTAGCAAGATTCTGTAAAATACCGATGTGTTCCTCGAACGTCGCTGCAATTCCAACCACCAGGTAGACAAGCTCTCCCTCTTCCCAGGCTACTCCCTCAGGGATCTGCAATACCGAGATGCTTGTTTCTTTAATGTATTCTAAATCTGGGAATTCTCCATGGGGGATGGCAACCCCGTTCCCGATTAAGGTTGACATAGTTTGTTCACGCGCCAGCATGCCCTTTACATACGGGGCTTCCACACGCCCAGCCTGAACTAATAATTCACCAGCAGCTTGAATTGCCTCTTCTTTGCTCTGAACTTTTGAATCTAAATAAATGAGTTCTTCTGTTAATATACGTGACATAATAACCCTCCTAATGGGCAAGCCTTTGGCCATGAGATTATCATAGTAGTTTTTAGGAATCGTTAGTTAGCGACGATTTCCTTCCCATCCTTAATGTCTGCTACCAGTTTGTCAAACAATGGGTCATTGAAGAAAAACTTAAAACTCAGCACAACCGCTTCAGGGGCTTTTGATTGTACTGACTTCTTGATGCCCTCATGGCAGATGATGAATTTTGTTTTGGGATCAAGATTCGAAACTGCTTTATGAAAAATATTAATATTATCCAGCTTGGCAGCCTTCATTTTTTTCTTCATGGCATTAACCGTCATCAGGCTCGATCCGATACCTGCCTCACAAGCGACGACGATGTTTTCGATATCTTTTGCTTCAATTGTGTTACTCATATTCAAATTCTCCAAACCGTGTTCAGGCAAACAAGTTGCCTGAACACGTCTTTTCTAACTAATATTTATAAAATTAGGCTCCAACTGCTTCTTCAACAAACTCTTCGACATCTTCTTCATCTTCTTTGACTGGCCAGCGTTTCAAAATCAGAACACCAACCAGGAACGAAGCAACCGCGCCGATCAAAACGCCCAACAGAACCTGGAAATGCCAGCCTTTCGGTGTCATGGCAATATAGGCAAAGATTGAGCCTGGTGATGGGGTGGCAACCAGACCTGCATCAGTAACGACCCACCAGAAGTTGGCAAGGATTGCGCCAGCATACATGGCCAGGATCATAATGGGGTGAGCAAGCACGTAGGGGAAATAGATTTCGTGAATGCCGCCGAGGAAGTGGATGACGATTGCACCAGGGGCAGACTGCTTGAGCATGCCCTTACCGGCAACTGTGTAGGCTAACAGCAAACCTAAACCAGGACCAGGATTGCTTTCGAGCATGAAGTGGATTGCGCGGCCAGTTTCCTGAGAGGCAACTGCACCAAGTGGTGCCAAAACGCCAATGTTCAGGGCATTGTTCAAGAAGAGAACCTTTGCGGGTTCAATGATCAAGGCAACCAAAGGCAGCAACTTGATATCGACCAACCACTGAACAACAGAACCAAAGGCATTGCTGATAGCAGTCACAACTGGACCCATGACAAGCATGGCAAACAAGACTAGTAGTGTTCCAAGGATACCCATCGAGAAGTTATTGATCAGGAGCTCAAAGCCAACTGGCATTCTGGGCTCCATCCATTCGTCAAACTTCTTCAAGATCCAGGCAGACAGGGGCCCCATGATCATGGCACCCAACAACTGGGGAATGGTGGAACCGACGATGGCACCCATTGTTGTCAGAGCGCCCATAACACCACCACGCTGACCGTGGATCATATAACCGCCGGTGTAGCCAATCAGGATCGGTAACAAATAAGTCAGGATTGGGCCAACCAGAGTCGAGAACCTTTCGTTCGGGATCCAGCCGGTCGCGATGAACATAGCAGTGATCAACCCCCAGGCGATGAATGCGCCGAGGTTTGGAACAACCATTGACGCCATAAAACCGCCGTACTTTTGAATTCTTTCTTTCATGATTTCTCCTTATTGATTTTTATGTAATTAACAAACGATTAAACAAAAGACAAAGGATCAAATACCGGACCAAAACCTCCTTTCAAAACCATATATTTTTAAGGCAAGGGGCCTTTGGACTAAAAGAACTAAAGTAATTATATACAAACTGTTAAAATCCGCAAGATTTAGTTGCCAATTTGTACTTACAATATGAGGCTATGCCTATTAATTGTAACCGAAATAGCAATTTCTCACAAAACCTTCTCTTTTTAAAACCCAAATGGAAGTTTATAGTTCTATGGAAAAGGTTAAATAAATATCCTTTCTATTAAAGTGACTCGATTAACTCTTGGTGGGCTTTACGCAAGATCTGGGGATCCATTTTTTCAACTTTGCGATCATAGCTCAAAAATCCATTGATCTCGGTCTCGATATCGCTGGTTTGGGTGTAAATTGCTGCACAAAGACCTTTGGGGATCAGTGGTTTGACCTGCTGTTCCAACAAGTTGAGATATGCTGCTGTCAGTGATTCCGCGTCCTGGTAATGACCATAACCAAAGCGTTCACGATCGGTATAAACATGGTTGGGCACCTGCATGGTGTAGCCGCCAAATTCAGTTACAGCCAGAATGCGATCGTCCGGTATGCGCGCGCTCAAAGGTTTCACATAAACATGCCGGCTCTGAAAGTCACCCCCACCCTGGTCAAACCAACCCGAAGCATGATCAACCAGCCTGGTAGGGTCAAGTGTTTTGATCCATTCGGCTATGCGAATAGCATGGAACTGTCCCCAGCTCTCGTTGAATGGTGTCCAAACGCCAATGCACGGGCAGTTATAGAGCGTTTCTACCATGTCTTGCAATTCTGCCTGGAATTCTTGCCTGTTTTTGGGGTCCTCGCGACCAAACCGTTTGAGGCGATGCTGGTCGTAGCGATGGATGCCAGAGGTGAAGGTGAACAGAACAATGGCATCCTTGGTGGTGCGCCCACCGTTGGGCATATCCTGCCAGACGATCATCCCTAACTTGTCACAAGCGTGATACCAGCGCAGTGGTTCAATCTTGACATGCTTGCGAATCATATTGCAGCCAATTTTTTTGGCGTATTCAATGTCAAAAAGCATCGCTTCTTCAGACGGAGGTGTGTAGAGCCCTTCCGGGAAGTAGCCCTGGTCAAGAGGTCCGTATTGGAAAATCGGCTCATTATTCAAGGTAAAGCGCCAGAGCCCATTTTCATCCTTGCTTTTGCCGAATTTCCGCATGGCAAAGTAGCTTTTTACCTGGTCAACCTGGTTTTCGTTCTCTACCAAACGCACATCGAGGTCGTATAGATGAGGGTGATCGGGATGCCAAAGCTTAGCGTCAGGCAAGTGCAACACCAGTGTGCTTTTTAGTCCGCCCCTGGCTCTTGCGACTTCTTGACCCTCAAAGCTGGCTGTCGCTTCTACCTGGCAAAAGCTCTTCAAGCTTTCTTCACTGACTTTCACCTTCAATTCCAGTGTATTGGTATCAATTGAGGGGGTGATTTTCAAGGAACTGATGTGTTTCTTGGGCAGCACTTCCAACCAAACCGTCTGCCAAATCCCTGAGACAGAGGTGTACCAGATTCCGCCTGGATTGAGCCGCTGTTTGCCTTTTTGATGTAGGGCCGCCTCGGTTTCATCCTGCACCATGACGACCAGCAAATTCTGCCCCTCCTGAAGCGCAGAGGTAATATCAAAACTGAAGGGCAGGAAGCCACCCCAATGACTGCCAACCTCTATTCCGTTAACCAACACCTGGCAGAAGAAATCCACTGCTCCGAAGTGAAGCATAACAACCTGCTCAGGCGTGTGACTTACCTCAAACTGGCGTTGATACCAGAGTTTTTCTTCCGGTTGCAGCACGCGCTCCACCCCGGACAACACCGATTCAGGCGCAAAAGGAACCAGAATTTTTCCGTCAAGGTCTGTTGGTTGGGGCAAGGACTGAGATTGAATACAATAATCCCACCAGCCATTCAGGTTTTGCCATTTTTCACGTGCCATTTGGGGTCGGGGGTATTCCGGCCAGGGAATTGGTTGGGCAGGTTGCCAGGGAGTCGTCAGTTTGTTAAATTTGAGGTTTTTCATTAAACTTCATTTTACCAACAGATTGTTTAATAGAAGGTAAGTCAAATTTTGCTACCACAATGAAATGCTGACCAGGAGAAAAAGGCTGCCGTAAGTAAGCCTTTGACTACTTTCTGGAACCGCCATCAGTTTGATCCATTCAGCGGGTATAATTTGGCACATGCCTGAAATCATAGCCCTGGACATTGAAACAACCGGTCTTGACCCGAAAAACGACTCAATTATCGAGATCGGAGCGGTGAAGTTTAAAGAAAATCGTGTGATTGCCGAGTTTTCCAAACTGATCAACCCCCGCAAACCGATCAATCAATTCATCACCAACCTGACCGGCATCACCAACAGCATGGTCATGAATGCTCCTTACATCATTGATGTCTTGCCAGAAATTAATGACTTCATTGGAGATGCGATCATCCTGGGGCAAAATATCGATTTTGACCTCAGTTTCTTTCACCGCTATGGGTTTTTCAAGGACAACCCCACTATCGACACCTATGAATTAGCAGCTGTTCTTATGCCGACCGCCTCAAGGTATGGTCTTGGTTCCCTCGCAAGACAATTAGGAGTAGTGCTGACCAATGCTCACCGGGCATTGGATGACGCCAAGGCTACCATGCAGGTTTACCAGCAGCTGAACGAAAAAATTGCAGATTTGCCGGTTGACCTGGTGGCTGAGATTCTGCGTATGAGCAAAGGGTTGGGTTGGCAGGGTGAAATCCCATTCCGCTGGACCTTGAGAGCATTGGCAGATCAGGGCATTCAAGCCCGTCGGCTCAGCCAGGATGGCGAAGATCTGGCGTTCACTCTTGAGCGCGCCCCGCGCACAAAAAGCCTGCAGCCGAACGAAAATCTGACGCCGTTGGATGGCGAAGAGATTGCCAGCATCCTGCAACCAGGCGGCGCCTTCTCGAAATACGACCCAGACTTTGAACATCGCTCCCAGCAGGTGGACATGCTTCTCTCGGTCTGCAACGCGCTCAATCGCGGAGACCATCTGATGGTGGAAGCAGGAACCGGAACTGGCAAATCGCTGGCATACCTGATCCCGGCTGCTTTTTGGGCAATGCAAAATGGCGAACGGGTGGTTATCTCCACCAACACCATTGCCCTGCAGGATCAACTGATTGAAAAAGATATCCCGGACCTGATCCAGGCGCTGGATATTGACCTCAGAGCCTCCGTCCTGAAAGGGCGAAACAATTACCTCTGCCCGCGCAGGCTAAAATTGATGCGTCGCAGAGGACCGGAAACTGTTGATGAACTACGCGTGCTTGGAAAAGTGCTCGTCTGGCTCCAGAGCAGCACCAGCGGTGATCGGCGTGAGATCAACCTGAATGGACCTGTCGAGCGAATGGTGTGGTCCAGGCTTTCAGCCGAAGATGAGGGCTGCAAACTGGAAAATTGTCTTAAGCAAATGGGCGGTACATGTCCATTTTATAAAGCCCGCATGGCAGCTGAAAGCGCGCACATCCTGGTGATCAACCATGCCCTGCTGTTGGCAGACGCTGCCGCAGAAAACCAGGTTTTGCCAGATTTCAACTATTTGATCGTGGACGAAGCTCATCACCTCGAATCCGCTACCACTGACGCGATGAGTTTCAGTTTGCGGGCAGTGGATGTAAACCGCACCGTGCGAGAGTTGGGCTCGAGCGAACAAGGCATATTAGGCAGACTGGTCAGCATCGCGATCCCAGCACTTATGCCTGCTGACACGGCTATCTTATTGCAGTCTGTTAACGCTGCTGCAGAACGCGCCTTTCGTTTTGATACAGGCATGACAGCTTATTTCAAAGCTCTTGATTACCTCATGGAAGAAGTGCGTGAAGGCAAACCCTTGGGCACCTACCCGCAAAAAACCCGCATTTTGCCGTCTACGCGCATGATTCCTGCCTGGTTGGATGTCGAAATTGCCTGGGAGCAGGCGAAATCGGACCTGGAAGAATTGAAGAACCTGCTGAGAAGTATTCGAACTTCGCTGCAGGGGGTGGATGGCATCTCTCAGGAAGATGCAGAAGATGTTTTCGGGGCATTGGCTCGTTTGACTCAAACCCTGAATGAGATCGATCTCAGGCTCGAGAATCTGACGATGGACCCCGCTGATGACCAGATATATTGGGTCGAAATCGATCCTCTCCAATTGCGGATGACACTTCAGATCGCTCCCTTACACATCGGCAATTTGATGGAAAAATATCTCTGGCATGAAAAAGCCAGCGTGATTCTCACCTCGGCTACCCTGACGACGCATGGAGAATTTGATTACCTGAAACTTAGATTAAACGGGGCGGACGCCCACGAACTAATGGTTGGTTCCCCATTTGATTACGAAACTTCCGCGATGGTCTATATTCCACAGGATATCCCGGAACCAACCGATAATTACGGGCATCAAAAAACTTTGGAAGATGCAATTATCCGCCTGGCTCGTGTCACAGGTGGCAGGATGTTGGTGTTGTTCACATCCTATGCCCAACTACAGCGTACCTCGCAAAACATCCAGAGTGCCATGCAGAAGGAAGATATCCAGGTGTTTGAGCAAGGGGAAGGTGCCTCGGCTACAGCGCTCCTTGACACCTTCAAAGAGACTCCAAGGGCAGTTCTTTTGGGGACACGCTCTTTTTGGGAAGGCGTGGATGTACCAGGAGAGGCTTTGCAGGTCCTGCTGATTGCCAAATTGCCCTTTGATGTGCCCAGTGACCCGATTGTCGCTGCTCGTTCCGAAAGTTTTGATGATCCCTTCAACCAATACATGCTTCCGGAAGCGATCTTGCGCTTCAGGCAGGGCTTTGGACGTCTGATCCGCACTCAGACTGATCGGGGCGTAGTTGCGATTCTGGATAAGCGCATTCTAAGCAAACAATACGGCAGGTTGTTCATCGAATCGCTCCCCCGCTGTAACACCATTCAGGGAAGCATTTTGAATCTGCCCGAAAAAGCTGCAAAATGGCTCGATCTGTAGATTCTTGCTTTTGATAGTCTCTCTACAGAGCAATTGACAATCTCCTCGTTAGTGTGTACACTCTCTTACGTAAAGCTTTTAAGAAAAAGTTACTAAACGAAGGAGAAATAAAATGGCTTATAGCTTCAAAAACTCAAAAGGTAAAGAATACTTTCTTCATGTAAAGAAAGTTAAGCGCGCTTCTGGTAAGGAAACCGAGCTTTATTATTTCGCAACCGATATCCGCAAAGGTCAGGAAGTTGAATCTGTACCCGCTGGAAAAGAAGTTGTCGAATTAGCATCCGGTTTACCTGTTCTCAAGAAGAAGTAATCCTGTTTGACACAAAAAACACCCCGCACTTGCGGGGTGTTTTTGTTTGTTGAGGAAAGTTTCTGCATTTCTCATGTATATCAAAAATAGCAAATTCATTGACAAAAGAGGGTGTTTTCAGGATACTAAAATGAGAAACTTGGGGTCGAGCAATGCTCAATTAACTGGCGGAAATATAGAGCACTCATGTGAAATTAATAACTATCTACATGTAAATTAGTTGTAATATCTTTGAAGAAATTAGAACTCCATATTTCTAGTACTCGGGTATCTTTGATGAAAGGGATTACATCTTGTTTAGCATTTTCGTAATCAAGTTGGTCGAAATGCTCGATCAGTCTTTCTCTTAGGTCCTCTATATTAAATGTATCACTAGTTTTTAAGTGACCTGTTTGAATTAATCTTGCTTTTAGATGCCTCAGATTAAGTGGAGTGTTATGTTGCAAGTAAAAAACAAAATCATATAAGTCCCGACCCTTAACTCGACTCTTCCATGATCGTGCAAGCACTGCATAAATTTTCCCTGCTAATAGTGAAGGTCTGTCATAAAGCTGTACTTCATAAGGGTAAGGCAGCAAACGATAACGATGTTCAAATCCTGCATAATCAGGAGGGTTTGTGTCAACTTCAAACCTAATTCGGATTTTCTCATCAGGGTGAATAGAAGATGAATTTTGATCTTCGAAAAAGAAAATTAATTGCTGTTTGGTATTAGCCTTCACAAATGCACTCTGAATATCTGATGCCGTTGTTTTTTGTTTTTCACTTACCTCAATGACTAATCCAAATGAGTGCATTTCGTTTTCTAAAATTGGTAAGTATTCACTCAGATCAAAACGATTGTCAGTGTGTAATAGCGAAAAATCGAGATCCTCTGAAAAACGATCTAGTCCGTGAAAAATACGTAAAGCAGTACCACCATAAAAGGCAACGTCAGAAAAAAATCTTGCTCTTGATAGGCCACACAGAACAATTTCCTGTATAACCTCTTTTAATGCATTCTTTCTATTTGTCATCGTAGTCGTATCGTAATTCTTTAGCATCTCATCAAACAGATCTGACATATTTTCTCCGTAACAGCTTAATCAAGAGTTTGTGGTTTGTGGTTTGATATAACTTCGCATACTGAATCATTTTCTCGTGATCCAGTACATCAAACTCGGCTTTATCGATCCTCAAATTTTCGAAGAGTAGTTCAACAATACTTTTCTGAGAAGATACAGGTGAGAGGGTATAGATTTTGTCGCATATCGCTTTTTCTGCTGTGGCGATTAAGAACGAGTAACTGCCTTCATGTACCAGGCTAATACCATTTGGGTAGGCCTTTTTTGGAATATCACGAAAAAGGTAGGTGCCAAAATGGTTTGTATACATCTTTTTTTTCTTCTTGTCGTAAGTGGCAGATGTGTAATTGTACACAGCTTCGGGTATGAGATCGTGATAGGAAAGTGCGTAGTCAAAAGATAAATACGAAGGAGCATATATGCTCGCAGCTAAGAGATGACCGGCTGTATCTGGATCAGTTTCATACAGACCACGGACAATAGGAACGATTTCCTTGTTCTCTACCATACGCGCGATCTTGTTCGCGGGAGCTTTATAATCCTTCAAATTATCCATTAACATCGCTGTAGTAACTATCATATTTTCACCTTTTAATTGAATTATACTCAATTTTCTGGAGTAAATCTATTGATTCTTGATAAGAATATAATCACGCCCCCAAAATGTGGTGCATTTTGTATACATAAGAAAATTACCTCAGGATATACTATGCAAGAGTGGCAATAAACAAATGAATGGTTCACTGTAGTTAAATAAAGGGGAAAGATTTTTCTCATGGCTCAAGATTGCACTATTGCAATTTATCCAGGAGAAGGTAATAGAACGCCTCTCCTGGCATTGGAATTGCAACTAATAGTTCGAGAAGTTTTTGTTTTGCTAGGAGACTATTATGAAGAAATCTACAATTTTCTTGTTTGTCCTGATCCTATTGGCGCTGTCAGTCGCTGGCTGCCAACGTTCAGCATCGAAAGCGCCAGAGGTGACACCTGAGTTTATGGAACAAGTGGGAACACTTTTGCCAGTAGACCAACAAATTTTCAACGCTACCATGACCGCACAGGCGATCATTGAAGAATTCAACATGCCTACCCAAATCATGCAGAATGCACAGGGTACCCCGGTTGTCATCACCCAAATGCCTCCTACTGCCATCCCTACTCCAACCCCCACAAGCGCTCCTACCCCAACCCTGCAGGCTTTAACACGACCTCAAAATTGGGCAGTTCAAGGTGGCGAGACTATCTATTGTCTGTCACGTAGATTTGATGTGGACCCCGGCGACATGCTGGCCATCAATAATCTCTACGCTGGCTCCATGCTCAATATCGGTGATGTGCTCATCATTCCCCAGACTGGTTCCTGGCCTGGAGGTGACCGCCAGATTTTGGATCATCCCGACACCTGGAACGTCACTCCTGGTGAAACCGTATACGAAATTGCCTGTGCTTATGGCGATGTCTGGCCAGAACATATCATCCAGGCAAATGGCTTGTCTGAACCCTACGACCTTACAGGAATTGTAACTCTTCAAATTCCCTGATCAAATCCAAGTTAAAATAGCAGGAGGCGCAAGCCTCCTGAATTTTTTAAAAGGAGAAAATCATGGCAGAAACAACAATCGTCAGCAGAGAGCAGTATTTGAAGGGACATGCCTTCAATGTAGAGAAGGTGCGTTTATTAATGCCAGACGGCAGAGAGCGGACCTATGATCTGGCTGATCATGCCGATGCTGTCACGATCTTGCCAATCGACGATGAAGGAATGGTCTACTTTGTTCGCCAATATCGTGTTGGTGCGGAAAAAGACCTGCTTGAGCTGCCAGCCGGCGTAATGGATGAAAGGGAAGATCCTCTCACAACAGCCCACCGTGAGTTACGGGAGGAAATCGGCAAAGATGCCTCTCAAATGGTGCGAATCGGGGGATTCTACATGGCACCCGGTTATTCAAGCGAGTATATGAACGTCTACCTTGCTACCAGCCTTAGAGAAGAAATATCCGATCACGATGAAGACGAATTTCTAAGCCTGGTTAAGATCGACCTGCGGGAAGTCTTTGCTAAGATCCAATCAGGCGAGATTGAAGACGGAAAGACTATCTCGGCATTCATGCTGGTAATGCCGCTCCTTAACGAATTGCTGATTGCTGCAAATTAAGGTCATTCGTAGCATCCGCGTGGCATGGAAATCTCTTGCCAAAACAAAAAGCCTCAGTTATAATGCTACTTCCTTGGGCGGTTAGCTCAGTTGGTTAGAGCGTTGCGTTGACATCGCAAAGGTCGTAGGTTCGAGTCCTATACCACCCATAAAAGAACATCCTGAAAAGAGATGTTCTTTGTTTTTAAATACAAAATAAACGTGCTTTATAATTTAACACAATATTCGTGAAACTGTCTTGACAGTGCATTTTGCGAATGGTAATATCACATCATGAGGCTAGGTCGGTTAACCCGATATAGTTGCAGGCTTGGAACATACCAGACTGGTTATGTGGAGAGCTGGTCGAAGTATTTTCCAAAGATAAGCCAATTTCGCCATATCCTTTCAAAAATAAAATAAGGAGTAATAGATGAAAAGAAAGAAGTTTTTTGTTCAACTGGTACTGTTGATCATGGGCTTTATGTTGATTTTTTCAACAACAGCTTGTCGAACAACAGAACCACCTCCTGGGGAAGAACAACTCCCTGAAGTGTTAGAGCCTGTCGTTGAGGAACCCGAAGAGAAAGCCTACAAAATCGGTATCATGACAGGAACTGTCTCACAAGGTGAAGAGGAATACCAGGAAGCTATGAACCAGATCGCAAAATACGGCGATATGATCGTTCATGCCACCTATCCTGACAACTTCTCAACCGAGACAGAAACAACCATCTCGCAAGTTGTGCAGATGGCGTCTGATCCTGAGGTGAAGGCGATCGTCTTTGTGCAGGCTATCCCCGGTGCTGCAGCAGCCATTGAAAAGGTGCGGGAGACCCGCCCTGACATGCTGTTCGTTGCCGGTGTGCCCGCCGAAGATCCCCCCGTCATTGCAGAAAAAGCAGACATCGTCTTGCAAGTGGACGAGATTTCAATGGGTCGCACCATTCCTGAATTGGCTGCCCAGATGGGGGCCAAGACCTTCATTCACTACTCATTCCCACGGCATTTGTCCTATGCGACCATCGCCCGCCGACTTGAGATCATGAAGGAAACCTGTGCCGAACTTGGTATCGAACTGGTGGAAGTTAATGCCCCAGATCCCACCGGCGACGCAGGCGTCTCTGGTGCACAGCAATTCATCACCGAGGACGTTCCACGGCAGATCGAGACCTACGGCAAAGACACAGCTTTCTTCTCCACCAACTGTTCAATGCAAGAACCCTTGATCCGAATGATTTGGGAACTCGGAGCGATTTATCCGCAGCAATGCTGCCCCAGCCCCTATCATGGATATCCGGCTGGATTGAATATTGACGTCAAAGGTCACGAAGGTGATGTGCAGTACATGCTCGACCAGATTGCCATCAAGTTGAAGGAAAAAGGCCAGGAAGGTCGTATGGCGACCTGGGGCGTTCCTATCAACATGCTGATGATCGATGCGGGCGTTCGCTACGCAATCAAATTCGCAGAGGGTGAAATCACTAACCCCCGGGATGTGGAAGCCTTCAAAGCAACTCTGAACGAAGCTGCCGCAGCAAGAAGCGTGGGTGAAGTCGCCGTGACATCTTACAATGAAGATGGCGTTGATCTGCCAAACTTCCTGATGTTACTGTGCCCGTTCTATGATTTCTCGCAGTAAAATGCTTGACTAACGATTAAACTCCACAAAGCGCCGGCTTGCAGTGCGCAAGCCGGCACTTCTTTTTGAAAATAGAAGAAGGAGGAACAGTATTGGACGACCAATATTTGTTATCAATGAACAATATTTCCAAAGAATATTACGGCAATCGGGTTCTGAAAGGCGTTAATCTCAATGTCAAACCGGGCGAAATCCATGCCTTGGTTGGAGAGAATGGCGCTGGCAAATCCACCTTAATGAATATTCTTTTTGGGATGCCCGTAATCTATTCCACTGGCGGATTTGAAGGGGAAATCCTGATGAGTGGAGATTCTACTTCCATCGATTGCCCGCACACAGCCATGGTCTGTGGTATTGGCATGGTTCACCAGGAATTCATGCTTATCCCCGAATTCAACGTCACAGAAAACATCAAGTTGGGTCGGGAAATTGGCGAACCTACCGCGTTCAGCAAGATCTTTGGCGATTTACTCGACAAAATGAGTTGGACACAAATGTCCAAAGACGCCAGAAAAGCTTTAGATAGCATCGGGATGATGAACATCGAAGAATATACCAAGGTGGCTGGAATGCCAATTGGATATAAACAATTCGTCGAAATTGCCCGGGAGATCGACAAAACAGGAATAAAACTGTTGGTTTTTGACGAACCTACCGCTGTTCTGACTGAAGGTGAAGCGGATCGTTTGCTGGAAATCATGCGCTTGATTGCCGAAAAAGGAATCGCCATCATCTTTATCACCCACAGATTGACCGAAGTTATGGCTGTGGCTGATAGTATGACCATTCTGCGTGATGGTGAATTCGTAGCTCGCAAAGATGTCAAAGATATCACTTTGGCAAAAATCGCTGAGCTCATGATCGGTCGACAGGTTGACAAATTGGTTGATGACAGTCTATTAGAAAGCCGGGACCTGTCAGATGACAAAATCGCGCTTGAATTCAAAGATTATCACGTTGACATGCCGGGCGAACGTGTAAAAGGCATGAACATCAAAATCCGTGAAGGTGAGATTTTTGGGTTTGGCGGTTTGGCTGGTCAGGGAAAAATTGGCGTCGCCAATGGCATCATGGGACTCTTTGATACCCAAGGAGATGTCTATGCTTTCGGGAAACGCCTCGATCTCAGCAAATTAGGTGAAGCACTCCGCAATGATATCGCTTTTGTTTCAGAAGACCGTAGAGGTGTAGGGCTGTTGCTTGGTGAATCGATTGAAAGAAATATCACCTTTTCAGCAATGCAGATAAAAGATGAATTTTTGAATCACATAGGTCCAATTAAAATTTTGGATAAAGCCAAGGCAGATCAACATACCCGCGACATGATCAAACTGCTTGATATCCGCTGTACTGGTACTTCACAGGCAGCTGGTAGTCTCTCGGGAGGCAACCAACAAAAAGTCTGCCTTGCCAGAGCTATAACCATGGATCCAAAAATTTTGATCGTTTCGGAACCCACACGCGGTATTGATATCGGTGCCAAAAAATTAGTTTTGGAATATCTTACGAAAATTAATCGTGAACAGGGAACAACGATTGTGATGATCAGTTCAGAATTAGTAGAGCTCAGATCCTTATGCGATCGCATCGCGATCGTCTCTGAAGGAAAAGTTTTCTCGGTTATGAAACCCGATGATTCTGACGCTGCATTTGGCTTGGCTATGGCAGGTGTCAGGGAGGAGGAAGCCGCATGAAAACCGTAAAAGAAATCTACGAAAATATTGGATTGCCAAGATTAATCATCGGTTTGTTTTTCATCTTTCTTGTTATTACCTCAATAGTTTTAGGCTTTTCTCCAGCCGCTCTATTTAGCGACGTGGTCAGGCGTTGGTTAATGTATGGCACCCTCGTTCTCGCCATGGTTCCGGGCATTCAAAGTGGCATCGGATTGAATTTTGGCATTTCACTCGGAATTTCTGCCGGACTTTTAGGTTCAGTTTTGGCGATGGAAATCAGTTTTCTCAGAAATTGGACTGAGGTTTTGGGTGCTGGCGCGCCCTGGGTGACGCTTTTGATCGCACTCGTTTTTGGGATCATCCTGGCAGCGATTTTAGGAACGCTTTATGGTTTGCTCCTCAACCGGGTCAAAGGTTCAGAAATGACGGTTTCCACCTATGTTGGTTTTTCGGTGATTGCCTTCATGAACATCGTTTGGCTCTCACTCGCCTTCAAGAACGGAGAACTCAGCTGGCCTCTACAGGGGCAGGGCTTGCGCAACACTGCCAGTCTCTCTGGAAGTTTTGGGGGAATTTTAAGCAACCCAGACGTGGTGCAATCGACGCAGCCAGCCTGGCTGCATTGGTTAGCCTTCAAAATTGGCGAATTCACTCTCCCGCTTGGCTTGATTCTGGTATTTGCTATGTTGTGCTTCTTTGTCTGGCTTTTCTTCAGAAGCAAGCTCGGAATCGCCATGAGTGGTGCCGGCGAGAATCAGCTCTTCACCACTTCCAGCGGCATCAATGTCGATAAAAAACGCATCCAGGGTACCGCGATTTCAACCGTTCTCGGCGCCGTAGGCATTATCCTCTACGCCCAGACCTATGGCTTCTTACAGCTTTATAATGCCCCCCTTATGATGGGCTTTGCCAGCGTTGCCTCGATCCTGATTGGTGGCGCTTCGGTGAGACGTGCAAAAATTTCCCACGTTTTGATTGGAACTTTGCTTTTCCAGGGAATCCTTGTAACCGCCTTACCTGTCGTCAATGAAGTGATTGAAATTGGCACCTTGCCAGAAGTGTTGAGGATCATTATTTCTAATGGCATTATTCTCTATGCCTTATCCAAAACGAAAGGAGGAAACCAATGAGCCAAAAAACTAACGTTTTACAAAAAGCTGGTTCTTTCCTCTTTGACAATAAGGTCATGATTGCTTTCGCGGTCATTTGTATTGCTGCCATTGTGCTTTCCGGCAGTCCCATGACTTTTATTGTGGACGGAGTGTTTACACGAATAACTCGTAACACCTTTACCGTGTTGGCTTTGATAATCCCGGTTTTGGCTGGGTTAGGCTTGAACTTCGGTATTGTCATTGGCGCAGTCGCAGCCCAAATCGCTGTATTTTGGGTGGTTTATTTGGGCTTTGGCGGTTTTAGCGGCATGCTTTTGAGTGTCCTGATTGCTACCCCGCTGGCTGTATTATTTGGCTATCTGGTGGGTAAACTGTTCAATCGCATGAAAGGCGCTGAGATGATTGCCGGGCTCATTTTGGGCTATTTTGCTGATGGTTTATACCAATTATTGTTCCTGGTAATCATCGGCGGCATTATCCCGGTCAGCAATCCGAAATTGATCATTTCTGGTGGTGTGGGAGTCAAAAATACGATCGATTTAACGGGCAACCTGAAATATGCGATCGATTCTGTACGAATGGTAGATATTGTTACGGTTATATTCTATGCAGTCCTGGCTATCACCCTTATCAAAGCAGTCTTACATCTTCTCAAAAAGTACCAGTTAACCAAAGGTGATTTCATCCTGTTCGGGATCGTTGGGCTTTTGTTTGGTATCTCCTACATCCCGGTAATTGAGAGATTCCTTTCCACAGATCGCTTGGGTTTGTTGGATTCCCTGACAGCGGCACTAATTGTTTTGGCAATTATGCAGATCGTCAAAATTGTCAAATCAATCTGGATCGATAAAGAAAAACCGAAAACCTTGATCAAACCGGTTTTAGCTTTGCTGGTTTATGGTCTCATTTACGGTCTGACTTTTATTCCTGAGATTGAAGAAGTGCTCTTGTTCGTCAAATTGCCTGTATTACCCATTTTATTGATTGCGGGCTTGTGTTGGTTCAATCACAAGCTTCTATCCACCCGTTTGGGGCAAAACATGCGCACAGTTGGACAGAGCCAAAGCGTGGCGATGGCTTCGGGTATCAATGTGGATAAGACCCGTGTAATTGCTATGATCATTTCTACGGTTTTAGCAAGCTGGGGACAGTTGATCTTTCTGCAGAATATCGGCACTTTTTCAACTTACGGCGCCCATACGCAGATCGCGCAGTTTGCCATTGCGGCTTTGCTGGTTGGCGGCGCATCCGTCCAAAAAGCTACCAACAGGCAGGCTATCATTGGTGTGATTCTGTTCCATACTCTGTTTATTGTGGCACCTCAAGCTGGACAGCAGTTGTTCGACAATGCTCAGATCGGTGAATACTTCCGAGTCTTCGTTTCCTACGGCGTTATCGCGCTTTCGTTGGCAATGCACGCCTGGGAACGTTTCAAGAAACAAGAACAGCCGACTGGCGGAGATTCAGACCTGACCACTACTGCCCTGCCAGAGGTTTCCGAGGTCGCAAATACTTAATCTACTTCGATAGCCTCAGTTTACATTCAAAGAAAAAAACACAGAAAAGCACCTTCTTGCGAAGGTGCTTTTGAATTAATTGTTAGGCCTGCATTAGCTGAATAGACTTCTTATTTACACCCCAGATTCAGTCGTTGTTGTTTTAGCGAAGGATGAGAGGGAGATGGACGGGGCATTGGATCTTTTCGTAAGCGCCAATATTGAAGCCAGTGCCAATTGGGCGTGGATAATTTTCAAGGTCCACAGGTTCGCCAGTCAGACAAGCATCAACAGCAGGGTGGCTTGCCATGAGATGATGATCGCCGATTCATCAACACCTGCTTCTTAGAAGACAATTTTGACTTCCTCCTTTTTCTTACCCACAGTTTTTGCGCGGTCAGCGCAAAGGGGGATTATGAAAGGGCGATGTTGGTCGTCTAAATTCTAATACTCTAAAATCCTCATATGCGTCGATTGTTCGAAAATATGAGGAAACGTTTGTAATATCATTAACTGTTGTGTCTACTAGAATGTAATAGATTTTTTGCTTGAGAAACCAGGCTACATCGTAAAGTTGTGAAGAAGGGTGGATTGGGACAAGCTTTCTAGTAATATTTTCACCAAAGAATGGATATTCCCAATTACGACCTATGGCAAGCCCTAAAGTTGCATCTTTAGGCACATGTTTATCGACCATATCAACAATAATAACTAAATATCCACTTGAAATGCGGTAGTGCTTTAATCTGTCTCCTGTAAAAATCACGCTTGGTGGTCGTGATGAAAGATCGTCGTGCTTTAATCTGTCTTCTGTAAAATTCTCACTTAGTGGTCGTAATGGCTTGGCTTCGTTATTCAAAACCACATTCATAGAAATTAATAAAGCAAGAAAGGAAATTAAAATAATATAGACAACCTTGGTTGTGGATACTTTTTTTTGTGATTTATAATAAATAGATCCGTAAAAGGGTGCAAGACAGGAAAACACCGTGACCATGTAACGTGCTTGGTATGGGGTCCAATTATTTCTAAAAAATACAATGCTTAGATATGCGCTTGATGCGATGAAGAAAAGAGCGATGGGAAATATTTTCTTTCTTTTTATGGATTTAGCTATCTCAGTCATAGATAAAAATATTAATAAGAATCCTAACATTCCAAACCAAGCTTCATCCTCATGAATCATTGGTACATAAGAAAGTGTAAAATTGTGTTTTCCGATAGCTCTATCTGATTCAACTGGTACATTAAGGGTTGTGAAGACTAATCTGAATAGTGATTCTCTAATGTTTCCAAGGCGATTTTTATGTGGAATGGGTAATCCAGTTAGATCTGCTGCTTGAAATAAATACCTAGACGTGTTGATTAACAAGCTGTCTTTAATTTGGTCAACTGTATTAAGTCCCATGTTTGCAGCCACATAATCACTAGGTCCAAAGGGTGTTTGCAAATGTTTATTTTCAGAATCTAAGGTTGAAACGCTTGCGTCAGGGACAGTAAATAAATTATTGATGTAAATAAATGAGCCTAAGAGGAGGAAAGCAACTGTTGCTGAACTAATAAATATCAATGTACTTTTCATCAGTGCTTTTTTATATTTGATAAAGAAGATGATAAATGCCATGCCTACGCCGGGGATGATGAAGAACGCTGTCTGTTTGATTCCCAGTGAAATGCCAAATGCCAATCCAGATATTATTAGGTGTTGAGCATTTTGACTCTTTATACCCAAAAAAAGAAAATAAATACCAATCAGAATAACACTTGCAGTAATCAAGTCGTTTTGGGTTGTTGTTGATTGCAATAGAATCATGGGCAAGGTTGCCCATATCAATCCAGCAAAAAGACCCTGCTTCTTGGTATATCCAATGGCTGATGCTATACCGACGATGGCAATGATTCCAAAAATTGCACTAAACCATTGAACAAATTCAACAAGTTGATCTGTTCCAGAAAGAAGGATGGTCCAAAGCATTTGGACCTGCGCATTGAAGGGATAAGTTATCTGATACAAGTTTTCAGTTGGCCAAGGACGAAAAGATCCAAATTGCAACCAATAACCTATTCTTGCCAAATGAACCGCCAAGCTATCATTCGTGTTTGCATGAAAATGAATGATAATAACTGCATTGATGAGAAAAATAAGAATAACACCAATTGCTAATATCCATAATAATGGATCTTTCCCCATCGAGTTAATCCATTCGTTGACATTCATAAAATTATCTCTGAGTGAAATTAACTTAGGTTTACCTTTAAGCCACCAGATAACAAGAGAGACAACTACCAAGAGCATGTGTATGAAAACAAAAAACCACTCATTGTCAACCTTCTGGAAAATCCCAGCAAGTTCAGCGACAAAAATAACATTAGCCATCCCAAGCACATAAGATGATAACAATATAGAAAGCCTGCTTTTAAATCCTAGTATTGAAGTAAAAATTACAGAGAAAAAGATAACAAAAATCAGGCTTGGTACTAATAGCATCGAGTATCTCCGATCAAAAATTTTGTAAATAAAAATTTTTTTAGTTTTGTTAGTCTCTTATCAGTTAGCATATTGCCAATTGATTTAATTGATATTAGTTTAAACATTTTATGCCAAATTATAATTCACATCCCTGTGTTTAGCGCAACCTCTCTCCTTCGCATTCGTTCCATAATCAGCGATCAAGATAAAAAAGAGGAAGTACTTGATTCCGGGAAGGAAAAATCCACGAGAGCACTCCCCCAAAACAATCAAATCCACTTTTACGAACTGTTGGGGAGCTCTTCCTTTTCTCCTGTTTTTTTTAGTTGTTTTATCCTAAGAGATCAAAACAACTTGCAAACAATCCAATCACCAAATTATTGCTGTACTTTAGAATTGACTAGAGCGGTTCAAGAAAATTTTCAGCCGACTGGCGCAGATTCAGACCTGACCACTACTGCCCTGCCAGAGGTTTCCGAGGTCGCGAATTCGTAATCTACTTCGTTAGCATCAGTTTACATTCAAAGAAAAAAACACAAAAAAGCACCTTCTTGCGAAGGTGCTTTTGTTATCATTTCGATTAGTTCAATAACTTGCATTTACATCAGAAAAAGTGTATATTTACTTAATATCGCATTGACGCAGGACGAGTAAGTTGTCGTCAGGTCACCAGTGAGGTAAGGATAGTGTGAACTTACCAGACCGAACAACCCAAAACCCCCTGTCAGCATAAGCCTGAAAGGTTATCCGATTAAGGTGAACGGCAGCCCCGTTATCGGCGCAACGAGATGCTCCATTGGAGCAATCTGGGTGGAACCGCGTGAGAGATCTCTCGCCCCAGGGCGAGGGTCTTTTTGTTTTAAGAATCGGTTGTACGAAATGACCCCGTAAAAATCTCAGAAAACAACCGGCAATGGAGGAAGTATGTCAAACAAACAAGAGGAATACGAAAAGTCACAACTTTTCCGAGTCCGCCACTCAGCCGCGCACGTAATGGCAGAAGCCGTCCTGGAAATGTTCCCGGATGGACAGGTCGCCATTGGTCCGCCGATCGAAGATGGTTTTTATTACGATTTCGATCTGCCTCGTTCGCTCACGCCAGATGATCTCGAAACCATCGAAAATCGCATGAAAGAGCTGATCAAGGCGAAGTCTGACTTCGTCTGCGAAGAGATTTCAGCGGAAGACGCTAAAAGCCTGTTCAAAGACCAGTCCTACAAAATGGAACTGATCGAAGGGCTGGAAAGCGGCAATCTGGATGATGACGGCAATCCAACTGATGAAAGAGTGCCCATCACGATCTACAAATCGGGTAAATTTACCGACCTCTGCCGTGGACCGCATGTTGAAAATACGGCTCAAATAAACCCGCATGCCATCAAGCTGCTCAATGTCGCCGGGGCATACTGGCGTGGGGACGAACACCGCCCCATGCTGCAGCGCATCTACGGTACCGCCTGGGAAAGCAAAGATGAGCTGAAAGAATATTTGTGGAAAATGGAGGAAGCAAAAAAGCGGGATCACCGTAAGGTTGGGAAAGAACTTGACTTGTTCAGCTCCAACGATGAAGTTGGTCAAGGCTTGATTTTGTGGCACCCAAACGGCGCCATGATCCGTTTCCAAATGGAGCGCTATTGGGAAGATGAGCACATCGCCAATGGTTATGATTTCGTCTACACCCCCCATATTGGCAAAGCCTCTCTTTGGGAGACCAGCGGTCATTTGGGCTTTTACAAAGAGAATATGTACGCGCCAATCGAGATCGAAGGTCAGCAGTATTTTATCAAACCGATGAACTGTCCCTTCCATTTGAACATTTACAAAAGTGGATTGCGTTCCTATCGTGATTTGCCGATGCGCTATGCCGAAAAGGGCACCGTCTATCGCTATGAGCGTTCTGGTGTTTTGCATGGGCTCATGCGCGTGCGCGGTTTTACTCAGGATGATGCCCACCATTTCTGCCGGCCAGATCAAATGCCTGAGGAAATCGACTTTGTTTTGGATTTCAGCCTGAATATTTTGCATGCCTTTGGTTTCAAAGAGATCCATGCTTTTCTTAGCACGATGCCAGAGAAAAAAGTTGGAGAACCTGAGCAGTGGAAAGCTGCTGAGGAAGCCCTGGAGGCTTCACTAAAACGCGCCAATTTGCCTTACGAGGTAGACGCTGGTGGTGGTGCTTTTTATGGTCCCAAGATCGACCTGAAAATCAAGGATGCACTTGGCAGAGAATGGCAGCTTTCAACGATTCAATTTGACTTCAATCTGCCTGAGCGATTCCAACTCGAATACATTGGCGAAGACGGTCAACCACATCGACCTTATATGATTCACCGGGCTTTGTTAGGTTCGATGGAACGCTTCTTCGGTGTGCTGATCGAGCATTATGGTGGGGCTTTCCCAGCCTGGTTATCACCCAAACAGGTAAAGTTGATCCCAATTGCCGATCGTCACAACGACTACGCGCATGAGGTTGCTAAGAAATTAAAGAAAGCCGGTTTACGCGTGCTCGTGGATGACGGTTCTGACCGCATGAACGCCAAGATCCGCAACGCTCAAAAGGAAAAATATCCTTACATGCTGGTGATTGGTGATCGCGAAATGGAAGATGGTCAGGTTGCTCTTCGCCGTCGCAGTGGCGAAAACCCCGGTGCCATGAGCGTGGATGAGTTTATCATCCTTGCGCTGGATGAAATTGAGCGGAAAGTGTAGTTTATAGCTGATACTCGTTCACTTCGTGGCGAGCACAGGTAGCTGATAGTCTTAAGACGGGTTGCTTTTGGCAACCCGTCTTTTTTGTAGTATAATAAATTCAACATCAAGAATGTCCGCAATTTGCGGGCTGGCAACCGGCCAGGAAACAGCAGCGGTGCCCTCAGACTTAAAAGTCTGGATGTGCGAAAGATAGGTTTCGAAACAAGGTTTCTTTTTTGTTTAACAAGCTTTCAATTCCTTATTTCTCGTACCTGACACGCCCGTTTCCTGGAAATCATTAGAAAAAGGAGTAGTTATGCTTACAGTAAGCGAGGAGTCAATCATGAATATGGATGCAAGTTACCCTGGCATCGCCGAGCAAGTCTATCGGTTCGAATCCATGGAAATACCATCTTGCGATAAGTGCGGGTCAGGTGATACAGCCATTATACAGGTAGGGCTGGTCGGACGCACCATGTATCTGGCAATGGCAACAACGAAGTTTAAATTGTTGCCGAATTACAACGGACACGGGATTTACTTTTGTAATTCGTGCAAGGCGCAATTTGGTCCAAAGAAAAAGATGTCCGGATGATTTCGACTTGTCATTTGCTTGGAGTGAAAAGAAGTGTTCTATCTAAGATCATTGATTATTCGTACGAAGGTGGTCATGATGCTGGGAGCGAAGCGAGCAGTATCTATCTCCCTCCGCAACTCAGCTTCAAATAGTCACGTGGGTAGGACTGCACACCATCCACAACAAAAGACCCCTTTCGGGGTCTTTTGCGGAAAACTGTATCACAAAATGTAAAATCTAGTCGACCACAATAGTGTCAATTTCACTTAAAGTGTATTTTTTGTCGCCTTCATCCGAGATATTTTCAGCGGCTGCTTTTGCTTCATTTATAGCCATGTTCATCTCATCTCGCATACCCAGGCAAGCGTATGCTCTGGCAACAGCTTCATAGCCAAATGCAAGATCAAAACCCCCAATTCGATTTTCAATGCAAAGGTTAAGAGACCTCTTAGCATGCCAAAGAGCAATTGAGCCTTGTTCCAAAACTGAATGCACCCGAGAAATCATCCATTCACCCCTTGCCTGCTCCAATTCCGTCCCACATTGCGACCAGTGATAACAAGAAGCGTGCGCGATTAAAACCATCTGGTAGTCTTCATCAGCAGTTCTTTGCTTTTCAAGGTATTCCCAGGTCTGGTTAAAGAGGTTAACAGCTAACTGTCGGTGGTCAACTTCCGTCATTTTTTCTCCAATAGTTTAATCAAATCTGCCAGTCGCCGTCTTTTAACAAAACGATCTCAGTACCATCCTCTTTGATCCCGGTGACTGTGACGTCTTTAGAACCAACCATGAAATCTACGTGGATCAGTGAGTTATTCATGCCCAGTTTGCGGTTTTCTTCTTCACTGCGCTCAGTGGCGCCTTCCAGGTTTTCGCTATAAGCAGCACCCAGGGCAAAATGGCAGGAGGCATTCTCATCGAAAAGCGTGTTCTTAAATAAAATCCCGGTATTGCTGATTGGGGAGTTATCCGCCACCAAGGCAATTTCACCAAGCCGTTTGGCACCTTCGTCCATCTCAAGCAAATCGTCCAGAATTTGCTTACCGACTTCGGCATCATAATCAACCACTTTTCCATCCTTGAAGGTGAAGTGGAATTTATCTACGATCTGTCCGCGAACTGAAAGCGGCATCGTGGCGCGCAAAATGCCATCCACGCGGTCGGCATCGGGCATGCTGAAAACTTCTTCGGTCGGGATATTAGGGAAGAAGCGATCGCCCTTCTGGCTGAAACCGGAGCCGCCTTCCCAAATATGATTTTTTACCAGTCCAACCATCAGGTCAGTGCCTGGACCCTGGTAGTGAACACGATCAAAACGCGCATCGTTGAGGAATTTTCGGTGGATTTTTAGGTTAAGGTCGTGCTCTTCCCAGGCAGCGATCGGATCCGGTTGGTCAACGCGGGTTGCCATGAAGATGTTATCCCACAGTTTTTGCATTGCTTCTTCTTCCGGCAAATCCGGGAAAGCTGCTGCAGCCCATGCCGGGCATGCCACGGCGGTGACACACCATTTAACCTTGTTTTGCATGGTGTAATCTTGGATGCGTTTCATTGCTTTGCCTGCCACCTTTTGCCATTGTGCGATGCGGGCTGGATCGGCCGATTTCAGCAAATCTGGATTGGGAGCATATAAACCCAACACGTGGTAATTGTCTTTGTATAAATTTTCATTAAAGTCGACCTGATATTCCGGGAAACTTTCAAAAGCTTCGTCCGGGGCATGCAGGTAACGATCGAGGGTGATCGTGTCATCTGAAAAATCCAAGCGAACATCACTGACGCCTTTTTGGTAGGCCTTTTTTGCCACCAAACGAGCCAAAGGCAGGGAGTGCTCGCTCATCCGAATGGTAAGCTTGTCACCGGCGTGCAGTCCAAGTCCGATATTGACGATCAGGTCAGCATATTTTTCAAAATTTTGATGATTATCCATTGTTTTCAATCCTCCAACTCCAATTCTACACGCTTCATTCTAAAATCGGGAGAATGTAGCGAGAAAAAAGGATGTTTTCAGTCGCTTATAGAGTAAAATTATTGACGAACGTTGAAATATTATGGTAATATAAGTAGACGCCGATTCGAAAAGAATTTTCGCATTTTTAAACATTAAGGAGAAAAAGAATATCAGTAATAAACAAGAATATCGTATTAATGAACGCATCCGCACAGATAAGGTCCGCCTTGTTGACGAAAACGGGGATAACGTTGGCATCGTAAGCACCGATGAAGCCTTACAGCGGTCAATCAATGTCGGTCTGGATCTGGTAGAGATCGCTCCGAATGCCGACCCTCCCGTTTGTAAAATCATCAATTACAGCAAGTTCCTCTACGAAAAAGAAAAGAAGGAACGCGAAGCGCGAAAATCTCAAACAAAAATTGAGATCAAAGAAATCCGTCTGCGCCCAAAGACCAGTGATCATCATCAGGGTTTTAAAGTACGCGACGCGCGCCGATGGCTGGAGAGTGGCATGAAGGTCAGAGTGACCATCCGCTTCAGAGGGCGGGAAATCACCTACCCTGAACTGGCATTGGAAGACCTGAGAGAAATTGCGGAAGAGTTGAGCGATGTATCAGAAATCGAACAAGCCCCCAATATGGAAGGGCGCACGATGTTCATGATGCTGGCTCCTGCGAAAAAATAATACAAAATTTATTGATTGACAAAGCAAATTATCTGGTATAATTTGCGGTTGGTTTATCGACCAACGGCTGGGTTGTTAACAGCCGTTGGATTTTCTTAGAGGAGTTTGATCGTGCCACGTAAACAAAGTAGTGGAAAATACAAATTAAAGACTCATAAGGCAACGTCCAAACGCTTCCGCATGACAGGTACCGGTAAAGTTGTTCGTACCAAAATCGGTAAAGGCCATTTGCGCCGAAACACTTCTAAGCGAACAAAATATTTGCTCGCAGAAACGATTGAAGTCAACAACAACGGGTTGGTCAAGCACATTAAGCGCCTGGCACCTTACATGAGCAAGAAGGACTAAAGACTGTCCTGTCGCATTCGGTTTAGTGTGGCTGTTGGGTGTTTGCAACGAGACGAAAAGTCTGACGCCCAGGGGACCGCAAAGGAGTTATTATGACAAGAGTAAAGAGTGGACCATATCGCCGACGCCGTCATCAACGGCTGATTGCCCATAACAGTGGTTATCGTGGCAGTTACAATCATTTGTTCAAACGCGCCAGTGAGGCTTTCCTGCATGCCCAATGGTATGCCTACAATGACCGCCGCAATCGGAAACGCGACCTGCGCCGGCTTTGGATCGCCCGCATCAACGCCGCTGCCCGCATGAATGGCACAACCTATAGCCGTTTCATCGCCGGGATGCGCAAGAACAATGTGATCATCAATCGCAAAATGTTGGCTGATATTGCTGTGCACGATCCCAAGGCTTTTGCCAAAGTGGTTGAAACCGCCCTGGCATAGCATTATCCTCGAACAAAAACCAACCCCTGGGATTCATCCCGGGGGTTTTTTGTTGACTGAAAGAGCCCGTATCCCCATTTTCGTATTTCAACCTGGCTGAACCAAAGTTATGCAATCAACATTGAGTGCACAAAAAGCTGCCATCAGCGCGAGTAAACAACGAAAGAAACACAACCAAGCTTTCACCTATCACCTACACATCGAGTAGACAGGCTTTATATTTGAGTATAATAACGATTCAGGAGAATCTATGACAAATATTTGGACGATTTTACAGTTTGTTTTCTTTTTTGGCTTTTTAGTCTTCATCCACGAGCTTGGTCACATGTTTGTTGCCAAAGCCCTCGGGATCGAAGTGGAAGAATTTGGATTCGGTTATCCACCCAGGCTGGCAAAGCTTTTTACCTGGAAAGGGACCGATTTCACTCTCAACTGGATCCCCTTTGGTGGTTTTGTGCGCCCGAAGGGTGAAGTTGATAGTGATGAACCCGGTGGTCTGATGGCAGCCCCAAAATGGAAACGTTTTTTGGTTCTGGTAGCTGGTGCCACCATGAACTTCATATTTGGCATTCTTTTGCTGATCGTTATGTTTTCAGTTGCGGGCGGGCAGGATACCAGCAAAGTCATGGTTGCTGATGTTGCACCAGGCTCACCGGCACAGCTTGCTGGCCTGACTGCTGGCGATGTTATCACCCGCGTTGGCGATTATGACATTGCCAGTTTTGACGACATCTCGACCGCAACCGACCAGTATCTGGACGAATCAGTCGAGGTAAGTTTCTTGCGTGATAGCGTCAGCCAAACCGTCGAGCTTATCCCTCGCAGCGATCCACCAGAGAACGAAGGTGCCATTGGTGTAAGCATCACTTATCCGGTTGTCTCTTTGCCGCTTGGGCAAGCCATTACCCAGTCTTTCAGAACCTTCTGGCTGCAGGTAAAAACCACCGTGATGATCCCCGTAAACTTGATCCAGGGTGCCATTTCTTCTGAGGAAGCCCGCATAGTCGGAATTAAAGGCATCTACGATATGTTCAACAGTGCTGCCCAGATGGATCAGAGTAGCTCGGTAGTCGGTTTGAGCGAATTCCCAATTTATCGACTCTCGATCATCTCGATGATTTCGATCGCGGTTGGCATCACCAACTTGCTCCCTATTCCTGCGTTGGATGGCGGGCAAATTTTATTCCTGCTCATCGAAGCGATTACGCGCAAGCGCATCCCCGATAAGGTAGCCCTATTGATCAATAATCTTTTCTTTTATGCCCTGATCCTGTTGATGATTTTCATCACCATCCAGGACTTCCGCAACCCAATTTTAGGACCTTAACGAGGTAGCATGGTTACACCTGACTCCATCCAAGAATTGATCGATGCTCTCATGGACCTGGACCACCAGTTTCCTTCGAAATTCCTGTACCATTTTTCAGATCTCAACCCTAATGATCAAGCCGCATTGGCAAGCTGCTGGCGTAATGTTCCGCTGCTGAGGCGCCAAACTTTCTTACAGGACCTGGTCGCCTTAGCCGAAAATGATCCGGTATTAATGTACGAATCAGTTGCCCGGATCGCATTGGATGATGAGGACACTGACGTATGTATTTCAGCCATCGACCTGCTTTTCGATTCAGAAGACCGCCGGCTTGTACCAGTCTACCTGAGCCTGTTGGCTGACCCCACTCGCGCCGTGGCTGTCCGGGCGGCAGTTGCCAACGCACTTGGACCTTATGTCTACCTTGGAGAAATCGAAAAACTAAGACCAGAGATCTTGCACGAAATCGAAGAAACCTTGCTCCGTGCTTATCATGAGGATGAGAGCGAATTGGTCAAACGTAGAGCGCTTGAAGCCCTGGGTTACTCCAGCCGGGAAGAAGTACCAGCCTTGCTCCGCAAAGCGGCTGCCATGGGCGATGAACTATGGCTGGAGAGCGCCATGTTCGCAATGGGACGCTCGGCTGATGAGCAGTGGGGAAGCAGCGTTTTGGAAAATCTTGAGCACGAAAATCTGGCTGTGCGTATCCAGGCGGTGCACGCTGCCGGTGAACTTGGCTTGAAAAAAGCTCGCAGAACTCTCCTCAAAGCGGTTGATTCGGTAGACGATGACCACCTCAAGCGCGAAATTATTTGGGCTCTGGCACAAATTGGCGGAGAAGGCGTGGAAAGAAAACTCGATGCGCTGCTCGCCTCTGCGGAAGATGACGATGAGACCGCTTTCCTGGAAGAAGCCCTGGAGCTGCTCAATTTCACTGAAGGCGCTGATAACATGGAGTTATTCGCCGTGCCGTGGGATGCAACTGAAGTTCAAGAGGATGAAGAGCTTGAAGAATTCGAAGAAGAAGACGATGATGAGTATCCTAATAACGAAGATTTCGATGATGAGGAATGGCTGCGATATGTCGATGATGACGATGATGAAGCAGACAACGACGAATATTCGTTTGGAGAATTCGACGACGACCGCTTCAATTAAATTGGAGGACTATGGAGTCTGAAAAAGGCTCAGAGCTGGCACGCTTGCAGGCTTTTGTAAGCGGTGTAGTGCAGGGCGTGGGCTATCGCTATTTTACGCTTGCTGCGGCCAACGATTTGCGCCTTAAAGGGTGGGTGCGCAACCTGCACGATGGCAGTGTTCAGGTGGTAGCAGAAGGTGCACGTGCTGATTTGGAAAAACTTCTGCTAAGCCTCCGGCAGGGTCCTCGCTCAGGACGGGTGGAAGAAGTACGCTTTTCCTGGTTCCCCTATCAAGGTGATTTCGACCGATTTGAAGTCAGGTTTTAACAAACGTTTTCCAAAACTTCTCTCGTAGGCCGAGATTGAAAGCAAGCTCACTTTTAAAAACTTTAACTTACAACGCTTTCAATCCGGCGTTAACTGCTCATCCTTCGAACTTATGCGGTTCAAATTCTAATAATCCCGGTATTTCGTAGGCCGAGATTGAAAGCAGGCACAATTTAGCACAATCGAATATTCATTGCTTTCAATCCGGCATTGAGTGCTCATCCCTCAAACAATTGTGGCGCAAACTCTGTTGCCGGATTGGATGTGGAAAAAGGACCTGGTATATAAAACTGTCCGCCCACTTCCAATTTCAGCCGATTCTTCCGTCTTTGCGAGGAGCAAAGCGACGTGGCAATCTACCTTTAAAGAAATTTACCATTTAAGGGAAGAAACAGTCTTTCGTAGGCCGAGATTGAAAGCAGACACAATTTAGCACAATCGAATATTCATTGCTTTCAATCCGGCATTGAGTGCTCATCCCTCGAACAATTGCGGCGCAAACTCTGTTGCCGGATTGGATGTGGAAAAAGGACCTGGAATGTATCACTGTCGGCCCACTTCCAATTTCAACCTATGCTTCCGTCTTTGCGAGGAGCAAAGCGACGTGGCAATCTGCCTTTAAAGAAATTTAGCATTTAAGGGAAGAAACAGTCTTTCGTAGGCCGAGATTGAAAGCAGACACAATTTAGCATAATCGAATATTCATTGCTTTCAATCCGGCACCGAGTTCTTCACCCTCGAACATTTTCGGTTCAACTTCTCTTCCCGGATTGGATGTGGAAAAAGGACCTGGTACATAACACTGTCGGCCCACATCCAATCTCGGCCTACAAAAAGATTTGTTTGCCCCCCTCGCCTACTAGATTTTTCCCTACGCTCAAAATGAAATACAAAAAGAATGACAACCGGTCAATCCCGGAGGTCTTGTGCCAAAAGTGCTTGCTTCTTCCATGGTGGCAGTTTACTGTTTTCAACCAGGATCGCTTTCAATTCATAAACCTGGTCCCGCAGCATGGCAGCCCGTTCAAACTCCAGCTCTTTCGCGGCGGCGCGCATCTGGTTTTCCATCTCTTTGATCATGCGTTCCAACTCGCGCTGCTCCATCGAAGCAGCCAGCTCGCGGGCACTCCTGGGAGCTTTTTTATCATCCTGAGCAACATTAGCCAGGCGTTCAGTGATGTCGTGGACTGCCTTGGTGATACCCACTGGCGAGATGTTGTGCTTATCGTTATACGTTTCCTGTATCTTGCGACGGCGGTTGGTCTCGTCAATAGCACGTGCCATCGAATCAGTCATTCGGTCGGCATACAAGATCACCTTGCCATTGATATGCCGGGCAGCCCGACCAAAATTCTGTATTAATGCGGTTGTTGAACGTAAAAACCCTTCCTTATCCGCATCCAGAATCGCCACCAGTGAGACCTCAGGCAAGTCAAGCCCTTCCCTTAGCAGGTTGATGCCGACTACAACATCAAAAATACCCAGGCGCAGGTCTCGCAAAATACCGACCCGTTCAAGCGTGTCCACCTCCGAATGTAAATATTGGACCTTGAATCCCATTTCCAGCAGATAATCCGCCATATCTTCTGCCATGCGTTTGGTTAGCGTCGTCACAAGGGCTCGTTCCCCTTTTTCCACCCGTGTACGCAGCTCCACGATCAAGTCGTCGATTTGCCCCTTGGTCGGTCTCACCTCTACCTTTGGGTCCAGCAAACCAGTCGGTCTGATGACTTGCTCAACCACCTGGTCAGCTTTCTCCATTTCATAAGGACCAGGTGTGGCGCTGGTATACATCGTGATACCCATCATTTTTTCAAATTCATGAAATTTCAGCGGTCGATTGTCCTTGGCAGAAGGAAGCCGGAAACCATAATCCACCAGGGTATCCTTGCGCGCTCGGTCACCGTTATACATGCCGCGCAGTTGCGGCACCATCATGTGTGATTCATCCAGCACTAACAGATAGCGTGAGGGCATAAAATCGATCAGGGTCCAGGGTGGCGTGCCCTCTGCCCGTTGGTCAATGTGGCGGGAATAATTTTCGATGCCAGCACAGGTGCCCACTTCGCGCAGCATTTCCAGGTCGTATCGGGTTCGCTGCTCCAACCGCTGGGCTTCCAGCAAGCGCTCATTCTGGCGAAAATACGCTAAACGCTGCTCCAACTCCGCTTCGATGTCCAGAAGTGCTTTTTCCATGCGTTTTTCTTCAGTGACGTAATGCTTGGCAGGGTAAATATCAACCTGATCAGGTTTTTCAAGAACTTCGCCTGTCAGCGGGTTCAGGCGCGTTATTTCTTCGATCTCATCGCCAAAAAAGCTGATCCGAATGGCTTCCCGGTCGCTATAAGCAGGCAGGATTTCGAGCGTATCTCCCCTCACCCGGAAGATGCCGGGTTTTACTTCCAGGTCATTACGCTGATACTGAATGTCGACTAGTTGGCGCAGAAGCGCATTGCGGCGGTAGATTTGACCTTTGGGGATGTGTAAAACCGAAGCTTTGTAGGCATCCGGGTCCCCCAGACCATAAATAGCAGAAACGGATGCCACAATGATTACATCTTGCCTGGACATCAAAGCTGTGGTTGCAGCCAATCGCAGCCGGTCTATTTCTTCGTTGATATCGGTTTCTTTCTCGATATACAGGTCGCGCCTGGGAATATAAGCCTCAGGTTGATAATAGTCGTAGTAAGAAACGAAGTATTCAACCGCATTCTCAGGGAAAAATTCAGTGTATTCAGCGTAAAGTTGAGCAGCCAGGGTTTTGTTGTGGGTCATGACCAGGGTCGGCAGCTGCAGCTGCTGGATCACGTTGGCAACTGTAAAGGTTTTGCCAGTGCCAGTGGCTCCTAGTAAGACTTGGTTTTGATAGCCTTGGTTAATGCCATCCACAAGTTGTCGAATGGCATCCGGCTGGTCTCCAGTGGGTTGATAGGGGGCGTGAAGTTTAAATTCCATAAGATAATTTTACATGCATAAAGAAAGAATGGTATGGAATATCTAAAGAAAATGTGATTGGTGTGATTGATGTGCCAGGTGCAGGAGGATCAATTGGAGATAAGAATAATTAATATTTTTGCATTTGCAGTTGCAATTGCGCTTACAAATGCAATTCGTTCATTTTGCAGTTAGAATTGCAACCTTACTCGGATAAAACAGGCCTATCGCATGAAAAAGTGAAGTAGTACTGGATTAAATTGCTCAATACAAGTCATGATAAAAAAGACGACCTTTTGGGTCGTCTTTTCGAAAAGAAAGAAACTTCTGCTGTTCTTAATTCTTGTATCGCTTGATCAATTCCAAGACGTAGTCCCAATTGACAATCTTATCCAGGACTTCTTCGAGGTGCTTTTTGCGTAAGTTCTGATAATCCAGGTAGTAAGCATGTTCCCAAACATCCAAACCAAAGACGGGGGATTTGCCATCTTTCCAGGGGTTGTCGCCGTTGGGGGTTGAATAAATGTCCAACTTACCATCGTCCACAACCAACCATGTCCAGCCGCTACCAAAGCGAGCTACACCAGCGTCGACCATTTTCTTCTTGAATTCTTCAACGCTTCCAAAAGCTTCCTTGAGCAATTCTTCCATTTCTTCGGAAATTTTGCTCTGACCAATCGGTGCAAACTGTTTCCAATACAGGTTATGATTCCAGGCTTGAGCGGAATTATTGTAAAGCTTCTGCAAAGAAGCATCTTTACCAGCTACGTCCACAATCTCTTCCAAGGTAGCGCCTTCCAGCTCAGTTCCCTTTATTAGATCTTTGGTGGTGTCGTAATAGGCTTTATGGTGTTTGCCGTAATGATATTCAATGGTTTGTTCTGAAATAACCGGAGCCAAAGCGTCCTTGGCGTAAGGCAATTCGGGTAATTCTACAGGGGATTTCATCCATTCTTTTTTCTGTTCCATGATATTTTCAACTTTCTCCTTTAATAATTTCTTTTGTTGAGTAAATTATATAAAAAATAAAGTCGATTTGCCGAATCCTTGTACAAGGTCTGAGAGAATACAAGTTCATTCGCCGATGATTTTGATCAAAATGCGCTTGGGTCGATTGCCGTCAAATTCACCATAAAATATCTGTTCCCAGGTGCCAAAATCCAGCCTGCCCCTTGTAACAGCGACCACCACTTCGCGTCCCATGACCTGGCGCTTGATATGAGCATCAGCGTTATCCTCACCAGTATCGTTATGACGATATTGGTCGACTGGCGCATGCGGAGCGATCTTTTCGAGCCATTTTTCGTAATCAGAATGAAGCCCGCCCTCATCGTCATTAATAAAAACAGAGGCAGTGATATGCATGGGGTTGACCAATACCAATCCCTCCTGGATGCCGCTCTCTGCTAATGCATCTTCAACCTGGCGGGTGATGTTCATAAAAGCACGTCTGCTTGGAATTGTAACGACCAGTTCTTTGCGAAAGCTTTTCATTTTTTTCTCCTACTCAGGCCTGGCTTTCCAGCTCTTCCAATTTTTCCTGTTTCTCGTTGTGCATCCTCAAAATCTCCGCCTTAATTTTTTTCAAGCGCTCACCACGCAGTGGAAAAGCAAACAGAATCATTGCTGCTATCACCAAAGTGACACCGGGAATCAAGCCCATAACTGCCCGAATCGCAAAAAGCGCAGTCTCAGGTTGATCCAGAAAAATTGCACCGTTGTTTGAGTTGCGTGTCACGAACTGACCGGCAGCAAGCGCCGAAGCGGTTATGGTAATCGCCAGAGACTGGGCAGGCTTGGTGATCAATGCGTTTGCGCCATAAAAAGAACCTTCCCGGCGCACACCTGTGCGGATTTCATCTTCATCAATCACCTGACCAAGCAACAAATAGTTGATCACCTGCACGCCTGAATAGCCAAAACCAAAGATTGCAATGCTTAAGGGAATGAAATCGACTGGCAGAAAAGTGAGCACAATCAGACCCAAACCGCCCAGGACCAGATAGCCTTGGAAAGCAACGACCGGCTCTACTTTCTTCAGCACAAACTGAACCAGAGGCACACCGATTGTCAGTGGGATGAATAAGGCTGCCAGAAGTGGGATCACACCACCCTGGATCACGTAATCAGCAACGTAGTAAATCGCGCCCATGCAAATTGAAAACATGAAGGTACACATAAAATTAGCGATCACAAAAACGATAAACGATTTGCTTGTCAGTGTGCTCTTGATCGCCGGCCACCAACCCAAAGGTTGATCGACCTGGCTAAATTCCCGCCGCTCTTTAATGTTATAAGAGGCAAGGATGATCAAAAAAGCGGCAATAATTCCAACCGCGATCATCGACAGCTGCAGTGACAGCATAGAAACGTCGCCAGAGCCAGCTTTTGGACGGAAAAAATCCGGCACCAGGAAGCCGATGATGGTTCCAAGCAAACCAAACAAGGTCGAAACAATCGATAGTTTGCCGCGCTCCTGGTCAGATTCGCTCAATTCAGGCATCAGCGTGCCGTGCACAAGCCCTAGAATGGTGTAGCAAGTGTCATAGAGCAGCATGGTCACAAGCATCCAGATGAACTGGCTTGCCTCAGGTGCATGCTCGGGCGCAAACCACACCAGGCTGAAAGTCAGCGCAAAGAATGGTGCCGTGAACCGCAGGTAAGGTATCCTGCGCCCCAACTTGGAGCGGGTACGATCGGTAATTTGCCCAAAGATCGGATCGTTCAGCGCATTCCAAACTGCATAAAAGGCCATAGCTAATGCAATCCAATTTGCTCCCAGTCCAAGATAGTCCTGGTAATAAATGGTCAGCAGAACGCCGTAGATACCCGATACGACTGCCATTCCCATGCTTGCCAAACCATAATAAATGCGGGTTTTCGTTGAAATTGTGCGGATTTGTTTTGAATTCGTGTCTGAAGCAATCGTTTCCATGGATCCTCCGTCGCTGATTTTTTTAATTGTAACCTTCAAATGCGCGAAACAAACGGCAATTACCCTAATTTTGAAAAACTATCAGCATTTAAATTTTGGATTAGAATGAGAGCGCCTTGTCACCGGAACAGTCTCCGGTGAATTTATGTTAATTAATGAGCGAGTTATGGAATCTACAGAAGATACGAACCCAGTAAAAAAGAGAAAAACGTGGCAGATATTCATTCTGATCGTTATTCTTGGACTGGCTGTAAACCTGATTTTGCCCAAATTTATGGACATCAACGAAACCGTTACTGTCCTGAGGGATATGATCTGGTGGCTCGTTTTGTTTGCTGTAGTTTCAGAAGCCCTGGTGTACACCAGTTATGGATATTCGTTAAAATCGGTTCTCGATATTCAGGGACACAACCTGTCGGTGATAGAATGCGCTCTGATTTTCATTTCATCGTACAGCATCGGGATCGTTGCAGGCGGTTGGATTGGCTCAGCAGCGACCACTTTTGGTCTCTTCGCAAGAAAAGGCGTTAGAAAATCAAACGCGATGGTGGCAGGGCTCTTGCCTTCCATGCTGGCAAATATTCCGCTGGTGTTGATCGCGATTGCGGGGATCATGGCACTGGGCTTTACCGGTAATTTGTCCCAAAGCCAGTTGGTGCAATATTCCATTTTCATCGCCCTGCTGCTTCTGGTTTCTTTTGGTTACCTGGTCGGGCTGGCTTTTCCAAAAACGGCTTTCAAGGTGGTCAATTGGGTTCTCTGGCACTGGAACCACTTCCGAAAGAAGCCTTACGACCCTGAAGACACGCAAAAACAATTGAACATCCTCATTTCCGCCTGGAAGCAGATGGGTAACGGAAATTGGTGGCGACCACTTTTAGGCACTCTTGGGTATTATGGCTTTGATTTGTTGGCAATGTACCTGATTTTCCTTGCCGCAGGATATAGAATCAATCCGGGTATTCTGTTTGCCGGTTACGGCTTACCTCTCCTGCTGGCAAAAATAGCGTTTATTGTTCCGGGCGGTCTTGGAGTAATCGAGACATCCATGGCAGCTCTCTTTACCAGCCTGGGTGTTCCAGGTGACATCGCCCTGGTTGTGATTTTAGGGTATCGTTTGATTTCATTCTGGATCCCGGTACTGGTTGGCTTTTTGGTTACCTTCTTGCTCAATAGACGACAAATAATAAACGAGCAGGTTTACAGTGAATAGTAATCAAAATATAGAACATTTGATATAATATTGCCCGGAGTAAGTATTCATGAGTCAAGATAATCTGCGCATTATTGGTGCGCGTGAACATAATTTAAAAAACATCAATATCGAGATCCCCCGGGACAAACTGGTGGTTCTGACGGGTATTTCTGGTTCGGGCAAGAGTTCACTTGCCTTCGATACGATTTTTGCTGAAGGTCAGCGCCGATACGTCGAATCGCTTTCATCTTATGCCCGCCAGTTTCTGGGACAGATGAAAAAACCGGATGTTGATTCGATCGAAGGTCTTTCACCTGCTGTTTCCATTGATCAAAAATCGACCTCTAACAACCCACGTTCAACTGTGGGGACCGTTACAGAGATCTTTGATTATCTGCGTTTGCTTTTCGCCCGGGTCGGCATTCCCCATTGCCCGATCTGCGGACGAACGGTCCAAAAGCAGTCTGCCCAGGAAATCGTAGACAATATCCTGGCTATGCCCGAAGGATCACGCTTGTTGGTGTTGGCACCCATGGTTAGGGAACGCAAGGGTACCTACCAGGCATTGTTCAAAGAGATCACGAAATCCGGTTTTACACGTGTGCGCGTTAACGGCGTGGTTCACTCCCTGGACGATGAAATCGAGCTTGACCGTTACAAAAACCATACCATCGAGGCTGTTGTTGACCGCCTGGTGATTCACGCTTTCGAAAACGAAGAAGACCGCCAAAACTCTATCACCCGCCTGACCGACTCTGTTGAAACCGCTTTACGAATTGGCGAAGGCTATGTAACCATTCAGAATCTGAGCAGCGACCCACCCGAAGATCGCCAGTTTTCTGAGAACCTGGCCTGCCCGGAGCATGGTTCGATTTTGATTGAAATTGAACCTCGCACCTTTTCTTTCAACACTCCTCATGGCGCTTGTCCTACTTGCCAGGGGCTCGGCTTTCGGGAAGATATCGACCCTGATTTGGTAGTGCCGGATAAATCGCTTTCACTAAAAGAAGGCGCGATCAAAAATCAGGAGTGGGACCCAAAAGATGTTGGTGGCTATCTCTGGCAAATGTTGGAAACCCTTGCAGACACGTACCACTTCAGCCTGGACGCTCCCTTTGAAAAGCTGACCAAACAACAGCAGGATCTGGTTTTATTTGGAACAAATGGTAAAGAAATCACTGTCCATTACGTAGGCAGGAATGGACGCAGCGGCACCTTCCGGACAGCCTACGAAGGCGTGGTGGGGAATATGCAGCGCCGATACCAGGAGACCCAATCAGACTGGGTCCGCATGAAATTGGGTTCTTATATCACCCAAAGCCCCTGCCCTGAATGCGGCGGTAAGCGGCTTCGTAAAGAAGCCCTGGGTGTCACAGTAGATGAAAAGAACATCATCGATGTCACCCAATTCCCCGTCGACCAACTTTTGAGCTGGATAAACCGGATCGAATCACAGCAAGACACACCTTTGAGTAAACGCGACCAAACGATCGCAGAGCGGATCCTTCGGGAAATCCAGGCCCGTCTAAACTTTTTAACTGATGTAGGGCTTGACTATTTAACCCTTGAGAGGTCTGCTTCCACCCTAAGCGGCGGAGAAGCCCAGCGAATTCGCCTTGCAACCCAGATCGGCTCCAAATTGATGGGTGTTTTATACGTGCTGGACGAACCTTCAATCGGTCTGCATCCCCGCGATAATGACAGACTGCTGGACACCCTTAAAGGTCTGCGCGACCTGGGCAACACAGTCTTGGTTGTTGAGCACGACGAAGAGACTATGCGCAACGCCGATTGGATCGTCGATCTCGGACCCGGAGCCGGAGAACACGGCGGTTGGCTGGTAGCCGAAGGAAAACCTGAAGACATCGAAGCTGAGCCAAAATCGATCACTGGTGCCTATCTCTCTGGGAGGAAACGGGTTCCCCTGCCTGAAGAACGTCGTCAGGGCAATGGCAACTCCCTGATCATTAAAGGAGCAACTGAAAACAATCTCAAGAACATCGATGTGGAGATCCCCTTGGGAAAACTTGTCTGCATCACAGGTGTTTCCGGTTCGGGCAAATCAACCCTGTTAGTCGAAATCCTTTACAACGCCCTGGCAAGAAAACTGATGCGGGCGCACACCAGTCCCGGGAAACATGAGACGATTGAAGGCACGCAACACCTGGATAAGGTCATTAACATCGATCAGTCCCCCATCGGGCGTACACCGCGCTCCAATCCAGCCACCTATACCGGGCTGTTCGACAATATTCGCGATCTCTTTTCAGAGTTGCCCGAATCAAAAATCCGGGGATATAAAAAAGGACGTTTTTCCTTCAATGTCAAGGGCGGTCGCTGCGAAGCCTGCATGGGTGAAGGTCAATTGAAAATCGAAATGCAGTTTCTGCCGGACGTCTATGTGCCTTGCGAGGTCTGCCACGGCTCCCGTTATAACCACGAAACGTTACAGGTCAGATTCAAAGACAAGAACATCGCTGAAGTCCTCGATATGACTGTTGAGACTGCCATTGAATTTTTCGACGCGTTCCCAAAAATTAAACGCCGCTTGCAGACTCTGCACGATGTAGGCCTGGGTTACATCCGGCTTGGTCAGCCTGCCCCCACCCTTTCAGGTGGTGAAGCGCAACGAGTCAAACTGTCAAAAGAGCTTTCCCGCATAGCTACCGGAAGAACGCTTTATGTTCTGGATGAACCCTCAGTCGGGCTGCACGCTGCCGATGTGCACATGTTGATTGAAGTTTTACAGGCTCTGGTGGACAGTGGCAACACTGTGCTGATCATCGAGCACAATATGGATATCATCAAGGTGGCAGACTGGATCATCGATCTCGGACCAGATGGCGGTCTCAATGGTGGAGAAATTATCGCTCAAGGCACACCAGAACAGATTTGCGCAACCAAAAGTAGTTTTACCGGTCAGTATTTACAAAAATACGTTGTGGAACATCACAACCAGGCATGTAAAAGCTGATCTCATTTCTTGTCCTGGTCGTACTATGCTCAATTTCTCGGTTTTATGGTGTGATCGAAAATACAGACCACTTATGGTACGATTTATCAATCTTAATCATTGGAAGTGACTATGTTTAGAACTCGTTTTGCCCCCAGCCCCACTGGTTATATGCACATAGGAAACCTTCGTACCGCATTGTATGCTTTCCTGACCGCCAAGCAAGCTGACGGCATCTTCATCCTGCGCATTGAAGATACCGATCAAAACCGCAACATCCCGGAATCTGTCCAGGCAATCTATAACGGTCTGCGGCTGGCTGGGATCGAATACGACGAAGGACCCGATAAAGATGGTGGTTATGGTCCCTACGTTCAGAGCCAGAGACTGCCGATTTACAAAGAACACGCCGAAAAACTGATCCAGAGCGGTGATGCTTACTTTTGCTTTTGCCAAAAAGAAGATAAACCAGCGCTGGAAATAACCGGCGAGCGTGTCCAGGGATACCGCGACCCTTGCCGCGATCTGAGCCCCGAAGAGGTAAAAGCAAAATTTGGCGAAGGCATCCTGCCAGTAATCAGGCAGCGCATCCCTGAACCAGGTGTGAGCAGCTTTACTGACCACGTTTACGGTGAAATTAGCATTGATCACGCTCAGCTGGATGACCAGGTCTTGCTGAAATCCGATGGCTTTCCAACCTACAATTTTGCCAACGTAGTTGACGATCACTTGATGGGTATCACCCATGTCATCCGAGGGCAGGAATACCTCACTTCAACACCGAAGTACAACCTGTTGTACCAGGCCTTTGGTTGGGAACAACCGGAATACATTCACCTACCCCACATCATCCGGGAAGATGGCAGTAAGCTCAGCAAACGTAAGGGAGACCCCTCGTTTGAAGATCTGGTAAAGATGGGCTATCTGCCTGAAGCCATCGTCAATTATGTCGCTTTGTTAGGGTGGAACCCGGGTGATGAGCGTGAATTTTTCTTGCTTTCCGATTTAATTGCTGCCTTCGATATAAATCGCATCAATAAGTCCAATGCTGCCTTTTCGTTCGATAAATTGCGCTGGCTGAATGGTGAACACATTCGCGCGTTGAGCCCGGAAGAATTTCACAAAAGAGCCTTGCCCTACTATCCAGCCGGTTTTGAGTGCTTGGATTTGAAGCAGTTAAGTGAGTTGATCCAGATCCGCACCGAAAATCTAAGCGATATTCCTGTCTTGGTGGGCTTTTTCACGGAATTACCTTCCTATGAGCCCAGCTTGTTCGCTCATGCCAAGTCCAAATCAACCCTGGAAAGTTCAAAACAAGTTTTGCAGGCAGTGCTTCCCTTGTTCACTTCAATTGAGGAGTGGACCAACGAAAATCTATTTACCAATCTCAAAGAATTAGCCAACTCGCAGGGATTAAAAGTGGGTACGGTCATGTGGCCGATCCGAACAGCGCTTTCAGGTCAGGAAACCTCCCCCGGAGGTGCCACCGAATTGGCAGCCATTTTGGGTAAAGCCGAAACCTTGCGTAGGGTAATGTTGGGTTTGGAGAAATTAAGTTAGAACAACGCGCTTGAGAGATCAGAGCGGTATTGACGCACAGCGGGATGGGCTTCACTCAAGACTTCCAACAAGCCCAAATAGACTGCTTTCGCCTGCCCATCGCGATAATTTTTGTCCTTCTTCAAAACACCTAGCAAGCCATCCAGTGCAATTAGGATTTTTCCGCGTTTTGCCAGTCGGATCGCATTGCGGTAGGCGGATTCGAGTGGATTGTCGAAAATGATGATTTCGACATCAGGTTCTACAAATGCCTTCGCAACAGGTAGCAAGCTCGCGCTCAAGGTTGATTCGGCGCTGGTTGGAAAATGTTCGAGAATCTCTACCGCAGACTTGCCCTTTCCTTGATAGAGCATGACGCGCGCATAAGCCAGCAGGCCTGCCGGTTCGCCATGACTTTCAAGTAGATAGTTTTCAATCGCTTCTTCAGCCTCCGCATACTCCCCTAAAAGCATCAGGCTATTACCCTTAACCAGTGAGAGAGAGCCAGTGCGCGGCATAACCCGATCCACAAACATGCGCAGGTTTTTCTCTGACAACACACCCAGATATTCAGCAACAATACGACCGTCCACAAATGCTTTGATCGCAGGAACATTGGTTACTTTCAATCGCTCAGCCAGGCGGGTTTGCTCGTCAACATTTATGCGGGCAAGCCGGAATGCACCATCAGCCTCCTGCGCAAGTTGGATTAGAGTTTGTGATTGCAGACGGCATGGAATACACCAGGGTGCCCATAGATCTACCACGACCGGCATCTGGTTTGAGTAATTCACGACCTCCAAATCAAAGGTCTCTTCGTCTACAACAATAATATTTATCGGCATCATAGTTTTGACTCAATTTTATCAGTTAGCTGCGAAAAAAACGTGGTCGGGAAGAAATCTCGTCTGCAAATAGCGAGGTCCGAAGCAAGCTGCCCTCCTTTTTTTTCAGATTTTGAACGTGTGAAGTGAATGATTGCCTTTCTATTCCTCATCCTCATCAGTCACTGCGGGCTGTTTCACTTCCATCACTTCACCACGATGATTCACCACCACCTGAAAACCGACCATGGTCATATACATACGCAGGTCGTATGGCAGTCCTTTTTCCTGAAGTTCACTAAATTGTTTATCACGGTTCTCAAATTGATTTCTTATCACTGCAATCGAGAAAATATCATCCTGACCGAGCAGTTTAGCAGTTTGTTCGCTGAGAAAGTCTTCGTTACCTTCAATTCCCTCTGACATGCGGTTCCAGACCTGTCGGTCGAGTTCGCCAGCAGGTACGTGTCGCTCGAAGTCGCTGTCATCAATCACATAAGTAGGTTCGTCGCCAACATAAGCAACCTGCAGTTGCCTGCCGAGCGTATCAAAAACCATACCTTCAAATATCGCCTTTATCACAGAAGTCCTTTCATTCCTGTTCTGGCTATAAGTATAAAAGTTTAGTATAAGTATTAGGTTAACAATCAGTCTTTAGGTATATCGCCAAATCCGGTCACCACATCCACGCGTGTTCCAGTGATCTCTTGATGAAAATATTGGTTGAACGGAACTTTTGGAGTCGTCCAGCGATAAAGCCATTTCGCGTGTTCGTTTTTCATGTTGATACAGCCATTGCTCATAACATGACCCCAGTTGGCATGCCAGAAAGCTCCATGGAAGGCCACTCCCTCCAGGGTAATATAGCTTACCCAAGGAACACCAGGCAGGTCATAAACGTTAGGATTATGCGGCTCATTGATCATTCGGCGGCAGGGACGTTTGCGGTTTGTCATCCAACGGCCTACAGGCGTAGAGCCGTCAATCTTTCCAGAGGAGACCGGAGCCTCCCAAACAGGCTTGTTATATTCATAAGCGCGCACAACCTGGTAGCCAAGTTCAAGCACAATGCGTTTCTGATCTTGTGGTACTTCAGGGCTCAGTGGAGTAAGTTCTTCAGGTTCGAAACGGCGAATCGTATTGGCACGAACAAAATAAGAGACCAAACTCAAGTCATCCAGCAGTTCGTACCAGGGAAAGCCGTTTTCATCTGTGGTCTTGCCTTTGATCCAGAAGTTGTTTTCATAATAAAAGGTTCGATGAATGTCCCGAACGTTCGGTTTGCTGTAGACCGGGGCAAGCGGAACGGTGATTTCACCCAGGCAACCTTCTTCCGGAATTGGTCTGCGGTCTATCGGGTTAGGACGGTTGTATACTGGCTGAACCCAGGTGGCGTCAACGTATTGACCGGGTGCAAGCTCGTACCAAGGCAATTTTTTACCGTAAATATTGCGGGTGTGAAACATTCTGCTAATTGGCAAAACCTCATCGTACATAAGTGTATCGAGTGTGTCAGCCAAATGATCTGGCTCTTTTTTGACCTGCAATTTGAAGCGCAAGATGCGCCCCAGGCGAACATCAGGACCCCATCCAAACAATGCGGCAGAGGCTGGTGAGGCTTCAGTCATCATCAAACCCAAAGCTCCCAACCCCATAGATTTTAGAAAATTTCTACGAGTCAGTTTCAATTTATTCATGTTCAATAGTGTACGTTAATTGGAATCCCAACGAAAGCCCAGTTGTATAACCAGCCGGCTTGGCTGGTCTCCATATTCACGCAGCCGTGGCTCATTGGATAACCAAAATTGTTATGCCAATAGGTTCCGTGAATGCCATATCCATTATAAAAATACATCACATACGGCACATCCGGCAAGTAGTAGCCGGGTCCGGTCATATCATCATAGAGCAGCTTAATGTAAACGTAGTAGGTGCCGGTCACAGTCGGTGTGTCAGGCAACCCCGTCGAAACCCAGAACCAGTCAATCAGAGTGCTGCCCTCGTACGCATAAAGTTTTTGTTCACTCAGGTTGATGTCAATCCATTTTTCACCCAAAGGCTCCACACTCGGTGGCAAAAAGGGTTCGGGTTCATAAACATAAGGGATGATCTCAACTGTAGGGATCGGCGTTTCAGTCGGGGTTGGCGTTGCCGTCGGCGTGTTTGTCGGCGTAGGTGTATTGGTCGGTGTCGGTGTGGGCGTGTTTGTTGGTGTATTCGTCGGTGTAGCAGTGTTCGTTGGAGTCAGGCTTTGTTTAACCAGCAAAGCAGTCTCGTTCTTGATCAGAAATTGCTGCCCGGCAACCGGTCGGTCAGGAATAATGCCAACAGAATACAGAGCAAATACGATCAACAAAACCAACAACGACAAGCCAAAAATTGCCCAGGCTGGTCTCTTTTTTCGTTGAGACACGACCTTAGCTTTCTGAACAGTTTGCACAACTGGAGGAACCTCTGGCAAAACGGCTGGGACCCATTGAGCGGCTGTTTCCTGCCGGGTCCGGCTGCCTGCCCAACTTATGGCTTTGTGTACATAAGGGTTTTTAGGGTCGCTTTCGAGCACACTGTGCAGAAGACTAAAGCTGGTTTCGGGGTCAGAAAGCCCTGCTAAAATCAGCTTTGCTTCGCTATTATCGGGTGAAATTTTCAGCGCCTGGTCTGCCAGTTGCCTGGCAAACACAACATCACCAGCCAGGATGGCCTTTTTTGCCTGGTCTATCAGTATTCCAGCGCTATTGACTTGCTCTGTCATCGAATTTTCTTAGCCATCAATTTATGGCTGCTGTACCTCTTCGTTATTCATATAACAACTGATCCCTTCAAAAATTCCTTCTGCCAAAAGGTCCGGTTTGGTCGTCAGAATTTCCTGATCCAGATTCATGAAGCCGATCTCAATGATCCCGGCAGTAGTATAAGGGTTGATCTCTTCAAATGCGTGATAAGAGGTCATATCCGTTGTTACTGACTGGTAATGATACCTTAATCCAGTGATATTAGCATAACGGTCTGAAAGACATTCCACCAAACGAGAGGAGCTGTGGTCGGTTTTTTGGGAGAAGGCGGCGGCAACTTTGAATCCGGTTGCAGAGTCATTGATGTAATCACAGGAATCTGCATGAATCGAAAGCAGCAGTCCTGCCTGGTAATTTTTTAAGCGCGAATCGAACTCATCCAACAGTTCAACTTCATAGCCTGCGTCGATCAACATTTGCTGTACATAAGTAGCAACATTGCTGTTGATTTCCAGTTCGGTCAGCCCATTAGCACAAACCGCGCCGCTGTCGTGAACGCGATGCCCTACAACGATGCCAATTTTGTTAGTAGGAAAGTTGTCAGGCAAGATCCCAACCGCCACCTCGGTTTGAGTAATTCCCTCTCCTTCTGTCACAGCATTTGCCACCTTTTGGCCCAGGCTGCCCGGAATAAAACTACCCGGCATCCATAGTGAAAAAAGTGTTGCAGCAATAACACCAGCAAAAATGACTGTTGAAATGGCTCGCCAGATCAAGCCAAAAACGTTTTTTGCAGATTCTCCTTTTGACTGAGGGAGCGGTTTTTGACGATCGCTGGCTGGTTTGACTCGCCAATTCTCAAAGGGATTCTGTTTCCCCATTCCATATTCTTCTTGTCCCGAAAGCCCGTTGGTCTGAGAGGAAACCTGTCGGTCTTCCTTTTTCAAAGAGAAACCAGATTGTTTTGGCGGCTCATCAGAAGTTGGCTTGTGATGCCAGAATCCTGCTCTGCCGGGATCTTCTTCGTCGTCTAAATGGTGCATTTGCTTTGACATAATCGTTCCTGTGTCCAATTTAAGTAGGCAATGTTGCTTTATCTTTGTATAATTGACGTAGCTAAATTCGTTTGAAAGGAATGGTGCAAATCCTATGCCAGAGAAACTCAGCCTGAGTGAAAAAGAACAACTGCTTGCTATTGCCCGCGATGCAGTCAGAGCGACAGCGCTCAATCAGCCCCTGCCCAAGCTGAACCCGCAGGATTATAGCCAGACCTTGAACGATCAAGGCGCTAGTTTTGTAACGCTCACGATTGGCGGCAGGCTGCGTGGATGTATAGGCACACTGGAAGCTTATCAACCCTTATTCCTGGATGTCCAAAAAAGAGCCGTGCAAGCCGCCAGCCAGGATCCCCGCTTCAATCCGCTTACGCCAGATGAACTGGGAAAAGTCAAAATTGAGGTCTCCCGCTTATCCAAACCTGAACCACTTGCCTACAACACCTCTGATGAGCTGCTAACACTACTGAAACCCGGAGAAGATGGCGTCATCATCTCAGAAGGTCATCGGCGGGCAACCTTCCTTCCTCAGGTTTGGGATGAACTGCCGGACAAAAAGCAGTTTCTTGCCCAGTTGTGCCGAAAAATGGGCTGCAGCCCTACTTTTTGGGAACATAAAAAGTTGGATGTGTCAATCTATCACGTGGAAGAGTTTTCCGAGAAATAACAAATAGGGAAAGGTCGGCGTGTTGAACATGGGGGTAGTGTTTGGATATATGAATTATCCATATCGTTATGTTATCCTTGGTAAGTATCATTAGTAAGGATTGTAAAAAATGAAATACTCCCTCATAAGCCCCAGACAAGTCCAATCAGGTATCTCAAAGGTTCTTTTCTTCGGAATCGTTATTGCTCTGTTTCTCCTCACAGCGAGCTGTGTCATGAATGCAGAGTTAGCACACGATACAACTACCACAGAGCCCACCATGGACATACTGCATATCCCCGGCATCCGGCAGGTTGGGGCGGTCTTTAACCTGCAGATGGAAACCGCAACCTTCACGGATATGCCCGAAGGCGAATATCTTCTCACCAAGCACAACCACTGCAACAATGTCTCAGTCAATATCGGCACACGCTTTGCCGTCCAGCTGGAAGAATCTGTAGACCACCAGCCCTTGGTGATCAACTGCCACGATTCAGCGCCCTTGCTCTACAATCCCGACCTTTCCGGGTTGGACAATGGTATCTGGACTCACGTTTTCGAAGCCGTGAAACCTGGTGAGTGCGACTTCTTCAGAGAATTTCCACGCTACGGGATCAACCTGGCTATCTCCCCCCACAAAAATGGTCCCGGTCAGGCGATTGGTTTGATCGACACATTGCCTGAACTCGATCAAACCACAGCAGGCAAGATAGCCGATATGAGCCCGGAAGAACTCCTGACATTTGTATTGGAATTGCGATCATTAGAGGATCAGAAAATCTTATCAAATCTGCTTTCCCAGGAAGCAACAACATGCCTTGGGTATTTTGCAGCTGGTTCTTCCTTCTATACATGGATGAATGCTCAAACGGCAGCATTGGCAAGTTTTCAACCGCTGGAAACCTATCTCCAATCCAAAGGTGCGACTGAAGCCGAGCGACAAAAAGCGCAACCCGACTTACCCGATCTGTGTCAGCAATACCAGGTAAATATCTATTTGAGTTTTGAAGATGGAACGGGGAGTTACTTTAACGGTTCAAAATGGGTAGAGCTACTTGACGGCACCTATCCTTATTTTGTAACTTTTATAAAGGAGGAAGGTGGCTGGAAGTTGTTGAATGCAACTTACGAGCTCGGCAAAGATCCCTGCAGGCAATATCGGAAGTAAGGCAGATCGCCAAGCAAAAGAAGCTTGCGATGACAGAAGTAACCTCAATATTATTTCCGCATGCAACTCGTTTAAAAAAAGACCGGTTTCTAGTCCGGTCTTTTGGAAACAAATACTTGTCTTTACGCTAGGAATCCGAAGCAAGATAAGCTTGCCCGGTCAGGTGTGCGACCATTAATTGACTGTAAGCGGTGGTAAGCAGCACCCCAACGAAGAACAATATCGATCCCACGGGAGAGATTATGCCAGCCAGGAATATCCCAGCGTAGACAATCAGCCATGCGGCAAAATTGTTACCCAGACGTTTGAAGAATTTACCCAACTCAAAACCGGAAGCAAAAGTGTCTTTCACTGCAAAATTTGCTGTCATGATGGGTTGAATCAGCGTCAGGAACAAGCTATACGCAATCATCAACAACAAGGCCAGAACAAGAAATATCACTGCCAGGGCGGAAAGTGATTCATTACTATTTAGCCTGAGCATAGGAATGAGTGCGAGTCCCACAACAAGCATGATCGGCAGAGAGTAAACCAATCCAATTAGAAAGAGTCGAAATCCTCTGCTCAAGTCTTCGCCAAATTCGAAGTCAGGCAGGGGATTAACTTCATTCTGAATGACATTCTTAATCGTTCTGAGGATGTATCCAGTGAATGCCAAACCACCAACCACAGGAATTAAACTAACTAGAATTGGCACGATCAATTTATCGAACCAACGCTCATCATCAAAAATAAAGGTAAATGCTTTTCCAAAATCGATCATAATAAACCTATCGAAACCTTTCCACTTACAAATCAGATTTTTAAAACGAATCCATTATAAACCTTGACGACCAAAGTTCCCCTACCTGGGATACCTTACAGGTTTAGAATGGGTTGATTTTCTACATTGCTTACAAAATTAGAGCTGGTTGAATTCTTCCACATCCATTACAAACACGGTTGCCCGCTTTTCGTCAGAATTTTCGGGGACAGTCGTATTTTCCCTAACGATCTGCAATGCTCGTGCAACACGCTCATCATCAACACCGATAATTAGGGTACTGCGGCCGCTACGGAAGAAACCTCCAGTCGAAGCAACGAAAGTGACTCTGAACTTTTCATCTGTGAGTTTTTTGGAGACCCGGTCATTGTCCGCGTCTTTGATGATTGCCATTATCAATTTCATATCAATACTCCTCGAAATGATCTACTTTAAGGACGAAGATGGTTACCCCACCAATCATAGTTTCTGCAGGAATTATCATTGGAAAAGGAGTGTAATCCATTGTAGCCGCGACATAACTTACGCGTTTTTTTGCGGCTGCTGATAGGCGCTCGATGATCGCTTCTTTATTATGTTCGTTCGTTGCAATGAGAAATGTGACATTTTTTTCAAGAAGGAAACCGCCAGTGCTGGGTAATTTTACATAAGAGGCACCTTCTTGATCCAAAGCGTGCTCAACAATCTCACAATCCTGACAATAGATTACCGCCAGGATCATCAGGTCAACTTCCGTGTCTACTTGCATCATATGCCTCCGCCGGAATTTTTCTTGATAGTTTTATTCTAACGTAAAAACAAAGATTTCCCAAACGAATTATATAAGTCGTTCAAAATTGAAATTTTTTATGCCTGTCTGAACCTGCTGAAAACCTTGCAATAGGCACGGCAAAGATTTTTTCCTTTTCAATCCGAAAGAAATTCCACCAACTTGATTCTCAATTCTAAATAACATTTCAAAGGAAGGTCACTTGGACGAAACCAAATCGCTCAAAATGCAGCTAATCAAACCAATTGACAACCATGTCTTCCAGGTCATCATCGTCGACCTCTGATTCACTTACCACCTTGCCAAAAACTGTTCCGCCTGCTTTTCGAGCCGAATCAGGGTCGCCAGTCTTGAGCGGATGCCACCACGGCAGGTCTTTGCCATCGGCAACCAAACGATAAGCACAGGTTTTTGGCAGCCAATCCAGATGCCTGGCAAACTCTGGGGTCAGGAAGATGCACTCCGGCACATTTTCGTGTCGATTGGGATAATCAGTACACTGGCAGGTCTCCAAATCAAGGTAGCGGCAAATCACATTGGTGAATTTCACTGCCTTTGTCTTGGGCTCCCGGAATTTGATAAGACAACACTTGGCACAGCCATCGCACAAAGACTCCCATTCTTCATGAGTCATTTGCTCAAAGCTTTTCTCTTTCCAGAACGGTTGCATTTTATTTATTTCCCTCAGAAGGCGGATAAAGTTCCTCCTGGATAAACGGGATTAGTGCCAGTTTGACCGCCATGGCGTAAAGTTCAGCCCTTGTAATCAGGTCCTTGGTTAATAAACCAACGCCACCGCTAGCCTGTTTGCTATTCTTTCGACCAAACACGATGTCATCGGCTTCACCTTGCTCTACGCCTTGTCTGATCAGCTCAGCAATTTTTTCCGGCAAGATGTAAGAAGCCGAACGCGCGAAACCCGCATTTTTCTTGCCTGCAATGTAGATCCAACTATAGGCGGCCAGGCTTTCTTCGCCATTATTCAGGGTGCTCAGCCCACCTTCAAGCCCTACCCAATAGTCTGCCTCCGGAAGAGTCTCCCGGGCATGAAAAGCACGGTTTCTTGCCCCTGTCAGTGTTTCCTGGCTGCCCATCGGCTGGCTGGACACACCCGAACTAACCTCTGCAGTAAGGAACACAAAATCACGCTCCGGAAAAACTGAATTAAACCCCATCTGGACCGCCTGGAGTTTGCTCGGATTTTCAGAACCAATTACTACGATTTCAGTCACCTTTGATAATGCTCCGAAAACCTCACAGCCCGGCGCGTTCTTTCAGGCGCGTCTGAAGTTCACTGACGATCTCCTCAGATTTGCCCTGCAACACTCTCGCTTGCTCTAACAAATGGGTAGCTCGCTTCTCGTCTTCATAACCTATCAAGTTGATCTTGACATTTAAAGCGGCTGCTTCCAATCCAGCTTTTGCCTGGTAAACACCCGAAGCGGCATCTGAAATGGCATTCAGGTTGCCAATTTCTGCCATTCGCAAGGCCAATTTCATCACTCTTAAACACATTTCAACAGTGAACAAAGGCACAGTAGCAGCAGTAATACTGGCTTCCATAATTGCATTATCACGGATTCGAGCATTCTCCTCTGTATCTCGCGGCAACCGCCGGGCAATGAGGATGCCCTCAAAAGATTTAGCATCCAACTCGATTGCCTCTGTGAGTTTTTTACGCAATTCTTCCCCTTCATCAATTGCCTGCCAGCATTCTCCTTCCACCTCTTTATATTTTGCCTTGCCAGTTGTCAGGCGTGCAACCATCACTGCCAGCGCGCTTCCCAGTGCGCCGGCATAAGCGGCTGCCGAGCCGCCGCCTGGTGCAGTTGTACCTTCGGCAACGCGATCCAAAAAGCTCACCTGGGCAGTCGCCCCCTGGTTTTCCTGTTCTGAAAACAAGCGGTTCTCCAGGATTTGATCATGTTCGAAGCCGTCCAACTGCAGGTAATAACGGCCAGCATTGATAAGCGCCCGGCTTGGAACCAGCCCTACAATTTCAGAATGGTGAATGCTCACCCCATAGCGCTGGGCTTCACGACGAACGAATTCCGTTACTTGCGCCATCGGCGAACGTTGGTAATTGGTCAGATTCATAGAAACCTGTGCCAGACCATTCACTAAAACACCCATGCCCTTGACAAAATGAAACCCTCCGGAAGAATTCCGTACGCGTCGGGCAATTTTTTCAGCTATGCTCACATCGGGCGTGTTCAAAAAGATGTTGTAAGCAATCAGTGGTTGACGGGCTCCAATCACCACCGCACCCGCCGGACCCATCACCTTCGGACCAAAATCCGGCTCGCGGTAAGGGTCTGTAGCGATTGTTTCCTTGATCCCCTCGTATTCACCCCGGCGGATATCCTCCAAATTTTTTCTGTCAATCCTTACAGACGCCTCCTCATACAGATACACCGGAATGTTCAGGCTTTCTGCAACCCGTTTACTCAAGCGTCGGGCAATTTCAACGCATTCCTGCATGGTCACATCCGAAATTGGCACAAAGGGAACCACATCAGCAGCCCCCAACCGCGGATGTTCGCCCTGGTGCTGGTTGAGATCGATCAATTCGACTGCTTTGGCGATGCCCTGATAAGCAGCTTCTTCCACTCCGGCAGGATCTCCGATAAAGGTCAGAACGGTGCGATTATGGTCCAGATCAGAGTGTTGGTCGAGAATGTGCACGTTTGGAATCTGCGCGACAGCATTGACGATTGCTTCAACCACTTCGGGTCGCCTTGCGTCAGAAAAATTGGGAATACATTCGATGACCTTCATAGCCAGAGCCTCTCCTTAATCAATTGTTTTCATTATACCAAGCCGGCAACAAAGTCATTCTGGACGAATCGGAGAGAAATCTACAATATTCATTTCCCATCTTGTCATCACTTTTTCAGAGATTTCATACAGTCTTTTCAAACAATAATGAGAATATTTACAAATATTTTAATATTTCTAAACATAATTCTTAATAATATTCAGTTTTTCTTAGTTTTAACTTGACATTTTCAATTTAATCATGTATTATCTTGATAGTCAAAAGAAAAAAGAGGTAAATATGAATCAATTGCCAAAAAAATGTCCGATTTGCCAGGGGAACGTGATCATCACACGCTTTTTCTGTCCGGATTGCCAGACTTCCGTGGAGGGCAGCTTTATTCTTCAGCAGAGCCCATTCCAAAACCTCAACCAGGAGCAAATGAATTTCTTGCTGACCTTCGTTCGCTCTGAAGGTCGCTTGAACCGCATGGAAGAAATCCTGGGGCTTTCCTACCCCACTCTGAAAAACCGTTTGAATGATGTCATTATGGCGCTCGGTTTCCAACCCGAGAAAGAAATTCAGTTCAAACTAAGCGATTCTCAACGTCAGCAGGTCTTGGATGACCTGGAAAACGGACGAATCGATAGTACCCAAGCTCTTCGCTACCTGCAGGGTGAAGACGAATTTAATTTAGTATAAGGAGTATAAAATGTCGAACACAGACGAAAAAATGCGCATCCTGAACATGGTTCAGGAAGGCAAACTCAGCGCACAAGAGGCAGTTCAACTGCTGGAAGCGCTTGATTTCAACCCGCAAGAAAAGACCGCGACAACTGAGTCGATTCCAGACTTTCAAGTTCCTGCGAATGGCAAAGCCCACTGGTTAAAAATTATCGTAACAGACCATGCCAGCGGCAAGCGGAAGGTGAACCTTCGAATTCCCCTCTCCATAGTTCGTTGGGGCATGAGAATGGGCGGTAAATTTAACATCGGCAACAGCTCACTGGAGGACTTTGACCTTCAGCGCCTGCTCGATGACGATGTCTTGAACGAAGGACAGAAGGGTGTCCTGGTAGATGTTGAGGATGACGAAGACGGTGAACACGTATTGATAACGCTGGAATAGCCCTTACGCTTCTTCATACCCTCAATTGTAAAGGGCAGGAAATTTCCTGCCCTTGTTGTTATAGTTCGATGAAATTTTTTATCAGATAGCCAAATAAGAAACTGACCAATGCCACACCAATACTGATCGCTGCCATGCTCACAAAGTTTTGACTAAATTTTTCATCTTTGAGCACTGACATATAAAAGCTGAAGAAAGCAATGATTGCAAACACAGTAGTCATCATGACCGCAAGAGCGATGAAATAATTGATGATGATCAAATAAGGCAAAATCAACAATACCACCGTGACAATATAGGCAATGCCGGTGTAAATTGAGGCTTTGACAGGTTCTTTTTTTGTTTTTTCCGCCTTGGTTGAGAGATATTCAGAAGCAGCCATCGAAAGCGCCGCGGCAATGCCGGTCACCAAGCCGCTCAGCGCGATCATGCGCGTATTCTGAAAAGCCAGCGTCAAACCTGCCAGCGTCCCAGAAAGCTCGACCAAAGCATCATTTAATCCCAATACGATCGAGCCTGTATATTGCAGATGCTGCTCATCCAGGACCGAAATCAAACTCATCTCGTGTTGTTCCTCATCACGGATCAGCCGGTCTACCCCCGGCACCACGCCTTCCAGACTCTTGTAATTCTGGATAGTTCTCTCTTCGTTTTCCTCAAGCTTTTTGATCACGAAGGTATAGCCGAGCAGTTTCGAAAGAAATACAAAAAACCAAATTTTCAACTTCTGCGGTTTTGCGACAACGCCAGTGTATTCTTCCCAAAATCTGGCGTGTATCAGTTCATCTGCCGCGAGAATGCTGATTTTCTTTGCGTCGTCCTCGTTTTTGAGCCGCTTGGATATCTCTGTATAAGTCACATGATCGTTGATTTCAGCTTGCTGGAATTCTTTTATTGCTGCCATAACTTTTGGTTCAAACATAATTCCACCTCTCCTGGATTTATTGTACATTATGATTTCATAAAACTTTCTCCAACTTCGTTTCGTAATCAATTTGCATTTCAATCTAAGACCACCTATGGGATGAAAAAAGCTGGCTCGGAAGCCAGCTTTTTGTGTGTTCATCAATCGGTTTAGTACATTCCGCCGCCCGGGGGCATGGCAGGAGCCGCGCCTTCGGGTTCAGGGATGTCGGTGATCAAAGCTTCGGTGGTCAGGATCATGGCTGCGATTGAAGCAGCATTCTCGAGCGCGCCGCGGGTAACTTTGGCGGGGTCGATCACACCCAACTCAACCATGTCACCGTATTCTTCGGTCAAGACGTTGAAGCCGATGTGCTTGTTGCTTTCCGCTGCCTGTCTCTGGCGAACGTTCTCAACAACCACGGAACCGTCTTTGCCGGCATTTTCAACGATTTTCTTCATCGGTTCAGTCAGAGCCTTGCGAACGATGTTGACACCGATCTGGGCGTCTTCCTGTTCCATCTTGACATCATCGAGTGCTTCCACAGCGTTGATCAGAGCCACACCGCCGCCAGGGACGATACCTTCTTCAACTGCTGCACGGGTAGCAGACAAAGCGTCTTCCACACGATGTTTCTTTTCTTTCAGCTCGGTTTCAGTTGCAGCGCCAACACGGATAATGGCAACGCCGCCAGCCAGTTTCGCCAGGCGTTCCTGCAGCTTTTCGCGATCGTAATCGCTGGTGGTGTTGTCGATCTCAGTGCGGATCTGTTCGATGCGACCCTTGATTGCACTGCTGTCGCCCTTACCGCCGACGATGGTGGTGTTGTCTTTGTCGATGGTGACTTTTTCAGCACGACCAAGATCTTCGATGGTGGCGTTTTCGAGTTTGCGACCGGTTTCTTCAGAAATCACGGAGGCGTTGGTCAGGATGGCGATATCCTGCAGCATTGCCTTGCGGCGATCGCCAAAGCCAGGGGCTTTCACGGCAACAACGTTCAAAACGCCGCGGATCTTGTTCAGAACCAGGGCTGCGATAGCTTCGCCGTCAACATCTTCAGCGATGATGACGATATCGCGTTTTCCAACCTGGACCATCTTTTCCAACAGGGGAACGATGTCGTTAGCGGCTGAGATTTTCTTGTCATAGATCAGGATATAAGGATCAGCGATATCCGCGAGCATGTGTTCGGTATCGGTGACGAAATACGGGCTGATATAGCCGCGGTCAAACTGCATACCTTCAACATATTCGGTCTCGAATTCGAGTGCCTTGGATTCTTCAACGGTAATGACGCCGTCTTTACCAACTTTGTCCATCACATCAGCGATCAGGGAACCAATTTGTTCGTCCTGAGCTGAGATGGTGGCAACATTGCCGATCTCGGCTTTGGTGGTGATATCGATTGCCTGGCGAAGGATCGCATCAGACACAGCCTTCGAAGCTGTTTCGATACCGCGTTTGAGCAGCATCGGGTTGGCGCCGGCAGCCAGGTTCTTCAAGCCTTCGCTGACGATAGCGTGAGCCAGAACAGTGGATGTGGTGGTGCCGTCACCAGCGATGTCGTTGGTTTTGGTGGCTGCTTCTTTGAGCAGTTGGGCGCCCATATTCTCATAGGGGTCTTCCAGTTCGATTTCTTTTGCGACGGTCACACCGTCATGGGTGATGGTGGGGGAACCGTATTTACGGTCCAGAGCTACGTTGCGGCCCTTGGGACCGAGGGTGGTTGCGACTGCATTTGCGACTGCGTCTACGCCATTCTTTAAATAACGACGTGCTTCATCTCCAAAAACTAATTGTTTAGCCATATTTTTTTCTCCTTGATTTCGTTTTATTTATTAAAGAATCGCGAGGATATCGCTCTCGCGCATGATTAACAACTTCTTGCCGTCATACTTGATTTCTGTGCCGGAATATTTTGCGAAAAGAACGATATCGCCGACTTCGACGTCCATCTTGATGCGATCGCCATCTTCATCACGATCACCAGGACCAACTGCCAAAACAGTACCCTTCTGGGGTTTTTCTTTTGCGGTTTCGGGCAGGACGATGCCACCAGCGGTGATCTCTTCCTGTTCGATGGGTTCGATAACCACGCGGCTACCTAAAGGTTTCATAGAAATTGTCATTTTTCCTCCGATTGAATGTTGCGTTATTTTAGCACTCTCAACTTCCGAGTGCCAAACCTATGATACGCTCTCATCGAGTGAAAGTCAAGGATGTGTAATATTTTCTAACAAAATTTTTACATTTTTAAGCCTTAGCCCTCTCCTGGGAGAGGGTCGGCGCAGCCGGGGTGAGGGTGAACAATAAGTCATATGTGTTAGGTCATAGGTCATAGCTTTTCGTAGGCCGGGATTGCGTTCTTCAATCCGGCTCTTCCTTTGTAGGGCGGAATCTGCTTCTTTTGCAGACTCCGCCGAATACAACCCTGTTTTGGCTGATGGCTGCCTGGGCTTCCCCTTGGGGCTGCTTGCGTGCCGGAGGCGAAGCTGGCTTCCACCGTGAAACGGATGGAAGACTGATGAGGGTTCTTTTCATGATCATTTGGTCTTTCGTAGGCCGCGACAAAGTGCCCTCAGGGTATTGCGTTCTTCAATCCGGCTCTTTCTTTGTAGGGCGGAATCCGCTTCTTTTGCGGACTCCGCCGAATATAACCCTGTTTTAGCTGATGGCTGATGGCTGCCTGGGCTTCCCCTTGGGGCTGCTTACAATCCTTGGGCTTCCCCTTGAGGCTGCTTGCGTGCCGGAGGCGAAGCTGGCTTGCGCCGCAAAGCGGATGCAAGACTGATGAGGGTTCTTTTTCTGTTGGACAAAAGAATTAGACACCTCATCCACCGCAAGCGGTCCCCCTTCCCCAAGGGGAAGGCTGATAAGTCTTTCGTAGGCCGGTATTGCGTTCTTCAATCCGGCACTTCCTTTGTAGGGCGGAATCCGCTTCGTTTGCGGACTCCGCCGATCATCATTCCGTCATCGCGAGCTCTTTTGCGTGGCGATCTGCTCTTAATCCCTCGTTGGAGACCTGTTACGATCTCCCGAATGCATCCTCTTTTCTGTAGGGGAGACCTGCCATGGTCTCCCGCCAATCGCAATATTATCTGGGACGGCATGGCAACCGTCCCCTACATTCTGTACGGCGGAATCCGCTTCATTTGCGGATTCCGCCGAATGCGATCCGTCTTTCACCGATTGTATTTGCACCATTTGCACTAATTGCACTGTTTTTTGATGGTGCAAAAGACCACTTTGACTGCAACCAGACCGAGTGAGCTCAACTCACATCGGTCTGTAAGGAACACGTTGGTGTTCATAATGCTTTTTCATTGTTAACATGCCGGCTTGCAAATAAATCCATTTCAGTATATAATAGCACATATGTTCTATATTCGCAAGACATTAATCACTTCTTCCCGTTCCCTGTTTCCTCCTCCCAGTTCCCTGATCAACGAAAGGACAAACCTTGAACAATACTGATTTCAAAAAGGTCATCAGTGCGGCAGAGCTGGTGAAGTTGCAATGGCGGCCGCACGGCTGGCTGCTCTGGCAGATGGTCCCGCAGGGCGGCATCACGCTCCTGGCTGGGGAAACGGCTTCGGGCAAGTCCCTCTTGGGGCTGGACCTGGCGCTCGGCTTGGCATCCGGGCGGGGCAGAGCCTGGGATATGGAGATAGCTGATAGCTCATGGCTCATAGCTGATAGGGAAAAAATAGCGGCCAACCGCCCTTGTACGGAACGGACACCGGCCGTTCCTCACGGAGAGGATAGAGAAACATCGCCGGCCGCCTGCCCTGGTAGCGAAGCGGAGAGGGTTCCTCACGGAGCGGACAGCGTTCAAAACGATGCTCACCTCGTGCGGAATGGGACAAGCCACATTCCCTACAGAGAAAAGATAGCTGATAGCTCATGGCTCATAGCTGATAGGGAAAAGACAGCGGCCAACCGCTCTTGTACGGAACGGACACCGGCCGTTCCTGAGGAAGCAGTTAGAGTTCAGAACGATGCTCACCTCATGCGGAATGGGACAAGCCACATTCCCTACAGGGAAAAGATAGCTGATAGCTCATGGCTCACAGCGGATAGGGAAAAGATAAATGACAGGGAAAAGACAGATTTTCCTATCACCTATCAGCTATCACCTATGAGCTGCCTTCCCCGCGTGCGCTATTTCTGCGCTGATGCGGACCCCAACCTGATCGCCGAGCGGGTGCTCAGGCTCTGCCGCGGCTATCCCAACGGCAAAAAGGGCATGGGCATCGATGTGCCCGATGCGCTCGACCTCGATTTCACCGCCCATCAATTCAGCGACCCCCAAAGTTTTGCCTGGCTGGCTAAAGAAGTGGTGCGCCAAGGCTACCAATTGCTCATTTTCGACGGTCTGGCGCAATACCTGCCCGGCATGGCGGACGGCTCGGCACCCACCGTGGGCGCCTTCTTACGCGGTGTGCGCCAGCTTGCCAGCCAAACCGGCGTCAGTGTGCTGCTCATCCACCAATTCAACAAGCGCCAGGCTGCCCGGCTGGACAAATGGGGGCTGCCCACCTCGCAGGGCGAAGAGCGAATCCGCGGCAGCAGCGAGCTTTTGGCAGGGGTCGACAGCGTCTTGCTCCTCAGCCGCCCCGACGCGATCGCGCTGGGGGCTAAAGGGCGCGCCTTGCTCAAGGTGGTCAAAAACCGCCTGGGGCAAGCGGGAGCCCGCCTGCAGTTCACCATCGTGGATGGCGAACCCACTAACGCCGATGGCGTCGGGGTGCTTCGCAAAAGCCTGCATCTTCTCTTCGAACGCCTCGCCCGGCAAGCCCAGCCCAAACCGCGCCGCCTGGTGGATGCTGCTCTGGACGAAATGATGCGCATCCTGATGGAGCAAGACCAGCGCAAATTCGACCGCGCTGAGCTCACCAAGCTCCTGCAGGAACGCATGAATTTACCCGGGTCGAGGACCCTGGCAGAGGCATTCGGGATGCTGGGGAAGGAAGAAAAGGTGCAGGTGGAAAAGAAAGTAAACGGCAGAAGGATCTATTCATGGGCAGCACCAGGGACCGGGGCGATGGAAAATATCATGTACGGACTACCTCCCGTCATGGCGATCGACCTCGCCAGCTCGTACCTGCTCAACAAAGCCCGCCTCAACTTGGCAGACCAGCAATTGGAAAAGATGCAAAACCAAGCCAAACCATCTGAATTGGTTGAACGACTATATGATTTCGTGAAAAAAGCTGAAGACGAGGAGAAGGAAAAGATTTGAATTGGAAGATTAAAGGTGGTTCTACATCTTTATCTATGACTAAGCCGAATATACAATAAGGTGTTAAACTAGAATTATGGCTGATTCTTATAATCGTCGTTGTGTTTATTGTGGCAAATGGATCCAAATGCGACAAATGCCCTATGGGCAATGGGTACCTTTCAACGATGACAATACAGTTCATACTTGCGATAGACAGTTCGCTGAGTATAATAAAGAAAACCATCCTAGCAAAAACTACGCACACTCAAACAACGATTGGTATTCCCAGAAAAGCAAAGAATCAGATGATAACGGTTGTCTAACTTTCGTAATTATTATTGTCATCATCATAATTATTGAATTACTTTCTTCGATATTTTGATTTTTTCTTTTTATCAATCAAGTCGACGACCAAATTAACAAAGTGTAATGTTTGCATTTGCGCGAATTTATTACTCTTCATAAAAAGGACCCAATAGGGAGATATTTTATAATAAACCCTTACGAATATCCGACCAAACCAATGGTTTGAGAGATTTTGATCACGATAATTTCTTAGTAACATTGTCTTTCTACTGTCTTGCCCATATAATGCTGTCGCAATAAAGCAAAAATCGTTAACATATGTGTCGTTCTTTTTGGAGGCATTAGTAGTGCCAATAATAGTTGGCCTTGGATTTTGAGAGGCCTTGTTCGTGTCATTAAAAGTAGGCCTCGAATTTTGTGAGGGATAGTTATGGCCAGTAAAAGTAGGCCTTGATTGTTGTGAAGAACTGGAAGTTCCAGAAATAGTTGGCCTTGGTTGTTGGGAGGAAATGGAAGTTGAACGGACATTCGATTGTGTTTGTGGAGTCTGCTGAATATTTCTTATATTTTGCACGAATTGCTGGTTATTCGACCTTACTGTTGTTCTCGTAGCGACAGTTTGAACTTGGGTGTTTGGCAATTGGGTGGCATTTCTGGCTCTTTCAAGCACTTCAGCGTTTGTTGTTTGGCGGATTTGTGTTATAGGTTGCGCTTGTCTTCCAGACAGCCTTCGTCCAGCCTCAATTTCTGAAATAAATCGTATTTGGTTCGATTGGGTAATTGTTATCGATTGGTGTGTATAGCCAATTCTTATGTTTGTATATGGCGGATCTAATAAACCCATGACACTTACCCACTTATTAATCCAAGAGTTATCAGGAGTATTTATGAGATTGCTTAAGCCATCGGACCAAATAGCTAGTTTAACAACTTCTCCTCGCCAGTCACCAAAGTTTATAAAAATATAGGGTGAACCATATCTAGTTCTGCCAGATTTAATTCCAGTAATTTTCCCAATTAACTCAATTCGTTGACCTGTAAATTGTAAACAACCGTGATAATTAGAAGCATTCAAGATCGGTAAGGAAGATACATAACTTGCCTCTCCAAAAGAAACCGTAGATGTAAACGTGATTGTAGCCCTCGGAATGTTTTGTTTGGCTAGAAAATCCGCTACAGTTGGTATTTGTTTAATTGAGGATTTGCATATTAAAGCAAAATTATTTGCATAATCAGATAGTTGTGGAATATTCCGCAATTCCGCAAAGATAGCAGAGCTCTCAGGTTTTTCATAGTCGCTTGCGGAGAAAAGTATTGTTTCACTATCAGATTGTGATTTTTTCCAAAGGATTGGATTAACCTGCAAAGCCCTTAGAGCAAGGATCAAGGCAATAAATGAAAAACGGTCAAGGGTGTGATCCCAATAGTGTTTATTTCTCTGAGGATGTTGAAAGTTTCGGAGGCCTAATTCAGAGCTGCCAAGATGATTAATGCTTTCTATGTACATCCCATCGTAATCTATCAATTGAAGTTTCAGACTACCATTGGACGACACCATTACATTTCCAGGCTGTATGTCACCGTGAGCTATTTTTTGACTTTCTAAATATGAAGAAAGCTTTTGTAATGAATTAACCAAAGCAGATAACGCAGTTTCATTCTGATAATTATTTTCTAGGTATTCCCCCAATGTTTTTCCATTTGCCCAATCCATCTTCACGATCGGGTAATTATTGCCATTTACTCTTACGCCTTGAGGCTGAAAAGCAAATTTTACAAAATATGGTGAATTAATTCTGCCTAACTTTTCGGAAATTGCCTGATATCTTCGTTCTAAATCTGTTGATTCTTTCTGAAAACAACGGACAGCGTATCTAGTTGACCCATTGCTTATTGTGTACGTTAATGCAAAACCTCCACACAAAGCTAGAGGAAGACCTAACCCTGTTTTTTTCACATTTCCATGCTTTAAAAATGGGTCTATTAAAGCTATCTCTGGATGTTGAAGTGCCTCATTATATTGCTGAAGGGTTGGATAGGGCAATTTGCTCTCCGTCTCAGAAGGTTAGGACAATTAGTGTAGAATCATCAACTCTCATTGTTTTTTCTTGTCTCTCATATTCGACAATCTCTAGCAAATCCTTTTTATGTTTTACGTTTGACAAGGTTGTCCAAACTTCATTCTTTTTTTCGTTATTTCGCAAACTCCAGGCTCCCAATGCATCAGTCATTAACAAAACTGTTGTGTTAACATCTATTGGCCAACTCACACGATGCTTTTCAAAAAAATTATCTTCAAAAAGGTACGAATTATTGGAAAATATTGTGCTTACTAATTCCGGGTGTTGATTAAATTCAACAGAATTTTTATAGGGAAAAGTATCAACAAGCTGATTGTTTCTAAGTAAAACAGCAAGGCTGTCTCCAATAGAGAAAACATCAAGTGATTTTGTCGGGTTAACTTCAACAACACCTAAAAGACTTGCATAACTCCCTCGATTGTAGGCAGCCTGCCTTGACCAATTTAGTTCTTGAGAATTGAATTTTCTTTTGTATGAATTGATTGTTATTTTAAGCCAGCGTGCATTGAAGTCTTGATTCATCTGGTAACGATTAACAAGAATTGTAGACCAATTTTTTGCGTCAAATGATTCAGATGCTCCGTCGCTGATCACAGCTACACCTTTGGTAGGTGAACAACTAAGAGCGTCTTCGTTATCAGAATTATAAGCAGACTCTTTTGCTATTTTTCCTTTGAATTGGACTTTCACTTATAACACCGGTTTATCTAAGCTGAGCGGCTCTTGTACCGATGTCAAGAAAATCAACAATGCTTATATCATCAGCATTGAAGACGAAACCTTTTGATTCAGTAGTAATTGAACTGATTTTATCTTGAGCGTAAGTTACTAGCTGTTGAGGAAGCGGGCTCGACATTCGGAAAAGTAATTTGGCATACTCGTCAGGTAAAGCGTTTTCACTCGATAGATATGAGATTGGTTCAGCTTGGACAGAGCTTACGTGGAGGTTAAACAAAAGAATAGGACCATCAGAAGTCGAAATCTGACGTAATTGTTTAGCAATTTCTTCAGGATCTCCATCTGTTGATTCACCATCAGTGATGTGGAGGATCGTTGGTGGAAAACTATCTGCGTTTGCCGGATTATCACACCAAAGGGTAATTTCTTCTGCTGCTTTTAGCAAAGCAGCACACATGGGTGTTCCTCCGTCAGCAGTTGGTTCAAACCACACTGGAAATTTGATCGTTTCTTGGATATATCCACCTGCACCGTCTGAAACTTTCTTTAATCGGTCTTCGACGCGGAGGGGATTGGCTTCAATTTTTGATAGGGGTTGCATTATACTTGAGTTAAGTTCACCCTGAAATCCATTGAAAACACCTGTTCCGTTATAACAAAGCACCCCGACATGGAAATAGTCTCTGACCCCATCATTTCGAGTACACCTAATTACCAATTCATACAATGTCCTATTAAGCACATCAGCAACATATTGTGATTTGGCCTTCTCCGATGGCATTTTATCAGCCATTGATCCTGATTGATCTATCAAAAACAAAAACGCTGAGGGATTACTGCGAGTTATTGCTTTTTCGTACATATTTGTCTCTCCTTAACTAGCGATTATGTTGTAAATTTATCATAAGGGAATTGTATTGTACCATTACTAATCAATTCTTCAATTCGAGGAACCATTTTCATTTTTTTGAATGCGTTTACTCTGAGTTTAACTGGAGAAAAATCTCTACCTTTGACAATTTAAGAGTTTATTGGTTTCATCACAATTTTTTACAGAGCGGTGAAAAGGGCAACATTCCGCCATAATTTTTTAGCCAACACTATCCGCGATAAACACTTTCATTATGCCATTCCAGATATTCACGTGAAGGTCTGTCCGTCCAATTTTGCGGTGGCCGCATAGGTTGACCGTGATATTTGTAATAATCCCTTCCGTTTTCAAATTCCTCTCTGATTCTTCGGCTAACTTCTATTTTCAGGTCTGGCGTGATAGTTAGATAGCCCCTGTCAAAGAGAGTGTGAATATCCTGTCGAAGTAATATCCCATTTGTAACTTTATGTTCTCCTGCCTCACTATATGGTTTTATGTGTGCAGCCTCAAGAACCGGAAGTGTTCTTTCAGTGGAAACCGCACAACGACGATCATATGCATCGGTCACCAATACTCTGAAAGAGCCCTGACCTAAACGGGGTTTTACCAGTGTGGGTTCTCCATACCGCTCCGTGGATTCTCTGATGAGATGTTGCCGGTCTTGGTTTCTACTTAATTGGCGAAAAATAGTTGCACCAGGTTCCTCGTGGAGATTATAAGTTTTCCCTGAGACTATGTTTTTTGGCCAATCCTTTGGCGCAGGGATCCACATTTCTTCAGGAAGGAAGAATGGTTGTTCGAGCAATATACAACCGATCTGATAATCTTTATAAGGGTCACCTTCTTGATGTCGGTATTTATCGATCTTTTCTCGCAAATCGACCAAACTGGCTGCTCCATTCCTAATCCCGAATGCATCCCATGCAAGAGAAACAGGCAGAACTGTGGAATGGGCAAATATCCCCCCTCCTACAATGAAATTATCCGGATAATGCAGTTTGAAAAGAAAGAGTTCGCCGGGTTTTAAAGCTCTGAAAACTCGCCCAGATGGCAACCAAAAGTTGACCTCATCAATCCCTTTTTGGGCTCTAAGAAGTGAAAACCAGCGTTTATCGGTTACAGCGATATATGAATTGATCAATCCTGCCTCCCCTGCAGAATCTATTGATTTATAAAAACAATGATATCAGAAAAATATGATCTTTAGTTGTGACAGATCTTTATCACACAAAAAGTAAGAACTCTCCTATAATTCAGCTTGAATATCATGCCACGCTACTTCTTTGGAACCGATTGTTCAACCTTCTTAGCCCTTTCTACCGAAGAAATTATCGGGCATCTGGCAATGTCCTCACCTTTTCCAGATGAACCAACCCAAAAATTCGCATGGGAGCGAGAAATAAAGATTATGAAAAAAATCTTGCCCGGATATACTGGCAAGGTTTATTTTGAATTCGACATTCCTCGTATGGGTAAACGCATTGATGTAGTCTTATTGATCAAATCGGTGATATTTGTGCTCGAGTTTAAAGTTGGCGAATCTGATTTCAACAGTTCAGCAATTGATCAGGTTTGGGATTACGCTCTTGATCTCAAAAATTTCCATGAAACCAGTCACGAAGCAACCATTGCTCCTATCCTTATCGCGACCCAAGCTGCTGAACAACTTACACTTATTCAGACCACTATCCACGATGACAAGATTCTCTGTCCTATCCTCACAAATGCATCGGAGCTTGAATCTGTACTTAAGAGTGTGTTAAGTTATTGTGATGGGGATGAAATAAACACTGAGGAATGGCAATCTGGTGCTTATCAACCGACGCCCACGATTGTTGAAGCTGCGCAAGCACTTTACGCAGGTCATTCAGTTCAAGAAATATCCCGAAGTGATGCTTCCGCTACAAATCTAACTGAGACCTCATCAGAAATTGAAAAGATCATCTTCCACTCTCGACAAAGTAATCAAAAATCGATTTGTTTAGTTACAGGTGTACCTGGGGCTGGCAAAACCCTGGTTGGTTTGAATATTGCGACTAACAACATAGATAAAGAGAACGAGCTTTACAGCGTATTCCTTTCAGGAAACGGTCCTCTCGTAGCAGTTTTACGTGAGGCTTTGGCACGAAACCGTGTGAACACCGAAAAAGAAAGAGGAAAACGAATTAAGAAAGGGGATGCGAAGCGAGAAGTAAGTTTGTTTATCCAAAATGTGCACAACTTTAGAGATGAGTGTTTAGTGGACATTGAAAAGGCACCTCTTGAACACGTTGCTTTGTTTGATGAAGCCCAACGCGCATGGGACCTGCAACAAACCGCAAACTTCATGATACGCAAAAAGCGCATCCCGAATTTTTCCCAATCAGAGCCAGAATTTCTTATCTCTTGTCTCGATCGGCATGAAGATTGGGCAACGATCGTTTGCTTGGTGGGTGGCGGGCAAGAAATCAATACAGGTGAGACTGGAATTGCAGCTTGGATCGAAGCAGTCACAAAACATTTCCCTGAATGGCACATTTACTTTCCTCCCCAACTGAAAGATAGCGAATATAGCGCCTTGCAAGCTCTTGAACATTTTGAGGATCGCGATCGCTTGCATCAGAATGAGGCTTTACACCTAGCTGTATCTATGCGTTCTTTCCGCAGTGAGAAGGTTTCTTTATTAGTAAAGCAAGTGCTTGATATTGATGTTGATGATGCCAGAAAAACATTAGGTTCTATCGGCGATGACTACCCTATTCGAATAACTCGAGATATACAAACCGCCAAAAAATGGTTGAAGCAACAAGCCAGAGGTACTGAGCGTTATGGCATGCTGGTTTCTTCGCAAGCAATCCGACTGAAACCCTTGGCAATTGATATTCGTGCTGAAATTGACCCTATTCATTGGTTTTTGGATGGTAAGGAAGATATACGTTCCTCTTATTATCTCGAAGATGCTGCTACTGAATTTCAGGTGCAGGGATTAGAAGTTGATTGGGCATGCGTGGTTTGGGATGGCGATTTCCGGATGGGTTCAAGGGACTGGATTTATAAGTCTTTTGTAGGCGATAGTTGGAACAATATTAATAAACCCGAGCGACAAAAATATCTCAAAAATGCTTATCGGGTTTTACTGACTCGTGCTCGCCAGGGTATGGTAATTGTGGTGCCTAATGGCGACCCTGAAGACCCCACTCGTAAAGCTGAATATTACGACCCAGTGTTTGAGTACCTGAAAGGTATCGGCTTTCAAGTGATCTAAGAAGCCGATTTCACTGACAAGTGAGAGGGTGAATTGTCATTCTGAACGAAGTGAAGAATCTTGGTTTACTCCGTTCTCGCCGGTGTCCTCACCGAGTGATGTATTTGACCGAATGTCTCCTCCTTAGAGTTATCACTTCCTTCCAAAAATAGAACATTTGTGCTATAATCAGAGCAAAGGCCTGACTTCAGGGATTGCACCTTAACAACCAGGCAGTTTTTACAGTGAAAGTGGCTTTTGGCACCATCAAAAAACAGTGTAAATAGTGTAACCCTCACACAGGGCAGGAAGTGTAAAAACCCCGGAGATCGCTTCGCAGGCTCGCGATGACGGATTGTTGCACGCCTGACGGCAGGCAAGCAGTCACCCCCCGGCTACGCCGTCCCCCTCTTCAGTGTACAGACCGGACACATAGGCAACAGGTGTTCGGACACATGGGTAACACATTAATTCTTTAACAATCCTTCTTTCGTAAGTCTATCATCTTGACTTTGAACTGGCAAAATCTAATCTCAAAACAAC